>ENA-OFCE01001459-OFCE01001459.1-metagenomes-genome-assembly--contig:-NODE-1459-length-11981-cov-4.458159_pt1 | contig 11981 bp, 9 predicted proteins | sample MGYA00153388_OFCE01 | MGnify analysis MGYA00153388
GATTGACAACAACAAAACCGCCTTTGCCTGGGGTCGCCGCGCTGCGCATGATTTGCAGTCGGTTGAACGCTTGTTTGCGCCAGCGCAAGTGATTGCCATGCCGACCGCCAGGGACAGCGTGGATGCGCTGGTTACCAAACGCGTTGAGTTTTTAACGGCTTACCAAAACGCGGATTACGCCAAAACCTATGAGGCGTTTGTGCGCAAGACTGAAGCGGCGGAATCAGCTTTGGACAAAACATTGCTCACGCAAAACGTCGCCCGTTACCTGTTCAAACTGATGGCCTACAAAGACGAATATGAAGTGGCGCGGCTGCACACTGACACAGCGTTTTTAAACAAGGTCAACGCCATGTTTGAAGGCGACTTCAAACTCAACTACAACCTGGCACCGCCGATGATCTCGACAAAAAACGAGAAGGGTGAATTGCAAAAGCGCCAGTTTGGCCCATGGATGCTGACAGGTTTTAAAGTGCTGACCAAGCTGAAAGGGTTGCGCGGCACGGCGTTTGATGTGTTCGGTAAAACCGAAGAGCGCAAGATGGAGCGGGCGTTGGTTGGTGAATACACCGCGTCAATTGACACGCTGCTCAAAACGCTGAATGCTGACAACCACGCAACAGCAGTTGAAGTGGCGCGTATCCCGGAGCTGATCAAAGGCTATGGCCACGTGAAAGAGCGGAATGTGAAAACTGCGCGTTTGCAATGGGCAGGCTTGATGAGAGACTACGCTGGCATCAACCAGTCGCCACGCGCTGAAACAGGCCACCGGGCAGCCGCGTGACGACCCCGTAGAGCTCCAGCTCCAGCAGCTTGGCTTGCAGCTCAGGCGTGGGCAGCCCGGTGCGGGCTTGCAAAGCATCCAGGCTGACAATGTCAAAACCCAGCGCCGTCAAAAGTGGTGACTCCTCCGGGCTTTCCTCTTCGGTTTCGTCCTCAGCTTCCGGTGCGTTGCTGGCACTGACTGCCGGGTACGCGATGTGTAATTCCTCCATTACGTCTGCAGCAGTTTCCACCAGCTTTGCCCCTTGTTTGATCAAGTAATGGCAGCCGCGCGACTGCGGCGAATGGATGGAGCCGGGAATCGCAAACACGTCCTTGCCCTGCTCACTGGCCAGCCGGGCGGTGATGAGCGAGCCGGACTTTAAAGCCGCTTCTACCACCAGCGTGCCCTGTGACAGCCCCGAAATAATTCTGTTTCGCTTGGGAAAGTTGGCCATTAGTGGTGGTGTGCCCAGCGGGAACTCGCTGATGATCATGCCGTTCGCTGCGATGCGGTGTGCCAGCGCCAGGTGCTTTTTGGGATAGACCCTGTCTAGCCCCGTGCCAACCACCGCAATTGTGGCGCAACTGCCTTCAGGCGCCCCCAACAATGCGCCGTCGTGCGCAGCACCATCAATACCGAGCGCCAACCCCGACACGATGCACACGCCTTGCCCGGCAAATGCTTTGGCAAACTGACGGGCGTTGTCCTGACCCTGCGGAGTCGGATTGCGGCTGCCCACAATCGCCAAATTAACTGCTATAATTTTTGTAGCTGTTTGCGCCCGTTTCAATTGGGCTGAAAGCATATATAGCATCAAAGGTGGATCTTCGATGTTGAGCAGGCTCGGCGGGTAAATCGTGCTGCCCAGCACTGCAATGGCGCGGTCATCGCCGGCGGCCAGCCAATCAAGCGTTGTTTGCAGCAGCGCTGGCACTGCCTCGGGGCAATGCTGCACTGCACTTACCAGTTTGTCGTTGCCGAGCTGGCGCAAGGCCTCGTCGGTCTGGGTAAAGATGGCTTCAGCAGAGCCGAATGCCGCCAGCAGTTTGCGGGCAGTGCTGTTGCCGATGCCAGGGGCTAGCGTCAAGCGCAGCCACGCCTCGAGTTCAGCGGTCTCCAAAGCGGCAATTAAAAGGGGCTGCCGGGCTGCAAGGCAACATCAATTCGGGTTGACGATGCGGTCGCCGACCTTTACGCCATCAGTGCTTTGCAGCACCAATGCGTAAGACAGGTTTTCAAAGGTTTGGAACACCATCATCAAGCCGTTGCGTTCATTGGGCAGCTTGATGGTTGGTTTTGCGCTGTCAGTGCTGTCTCGCAGGCGCGCGCCGTCTTTCAAAATCGCCATCACATGGCCGCGCTCCACCCCATCTTTGCTACCGCGATTGACGACAACAATCTGGTTTTCAGCTGCAAGGCCCAAAGCGCTGCCGTAAAACGACACAATTTGCCCCGCGATCAGCGTGGCGGGTGCGCGCGGCACGTAGTTGCCCAAGGCGCGCGCGGGTTCGGCCACCAGGCGGTCTCCAACGCGCATTTCTTCTTTCGCCACAACGATGTCGATGGTGGCCGGTACGATTTCGCTGACGGCTTTGCCGTCTTTACCCAACACGTCTTGCGTGGACTCAGGGCTAACCAGTACAGCCCTGCCGACAAACTGCGCTTCGTAGCCCAAAATGGCGCCGGTGGTTGGATCTTTTAGCGGCGTCGCATTGCGAAACACGCGGTAATTCACAGGTTGGCCTTTTGCGTCGCTGATGGCCTTGCCGTTGCCACCGGCAAATTGACCACGCGCGTACGCTCGGTCTCCAAGGCTGAGCAGCACGCGGCCTTCTTGCGTGGCCACAATGCGCGGCGCTGCTGCAAAGGCAACCGGGTCAACAATCAGGGGCTCCGCTAGAAACGGCTCGATCAGGCTGGCCGCCAGCGTAGGAATAGACGTATCGCCCAGCGATTCAAAACGCGTGCGCGGTGAAACCTTGATCGTGTCTGTCGGTGCGCCGACAGCCTGGCGCGTGCTCAGCGTTGCTCGCCCATTGGCTTTGTCCAGGTACAACTGCTGGCCGGGGTAGATGCGGTGTGGGTTGCGGATGTCGTCCAGGTTCATGCCCCACAACTCTGGCCAGCGCCAGGCGCTTTTCAAATACATTCCCGAAATGGCCCAAAGCGTATCACCACGTTTAACGGTGTAATTGTCTGGTGCGTTGGCAGCCAGCTCGCTCAAAGGCACGCCACTTTGTGCAACCTGGGTAGCGGTAGCCCTTTGGCTGTTCAAAATGGGGAAATTTTGCGCCACCACCTGGCTGTTTGCACTAAAGGTTGCCGCCAAACAGGCAACAGCTATTGAAATTCGTGTGATCTGACCAGAAATACTGTGCATGTTGGTGGCCCTTTAGGCAAAAGTTCTCGGCTTAGTTTTTTGACTTAGTTTCCGCTCGAATCTTGCAGATTCGACAAATTTACTGAATCTTAAATACCCAAGCTTGCGCAAATTGCTGTTAACAAATTACACGCGATTTTGCACCTAAGCCCTTGATTGGGCAATGAAAATTGAATTTCGCCTGCACCACCGCGCGCAAAAGCCACGAAAATTTGCGAAAATAGCGACAACTTAAGCCATCTCATGACCCAATTGACCATTCTGCGCTACCCCGACGCTCGCCTGCACACCGTTGCCAAACCCGTTGCCACAGTGGATGCGCGCGTTAAAACGCTGGTCGACGACATGCTGCAAACCATGTACGAAGCCGAAGGCATCGGCTTGGCGGCAACGCAGGTGAACGTGCACGAGCGCGTCGTGGTAATTGACATCAGCGCCGAGCGGGACAACCCGCTGGTGCTGATTAACCCGGAAATTATTTGGGCCAGCCCCGAGACCGCCATCAAAGACGAAGGTTGTTTGTCGGTGCCCGGGATTTACGACGACGTGGAGCGCGCAGTTGCAGTCAAAGTCCAGGCGCTGAACCTGGACGGCAAACTTCAAACCCATGAGGCAGAAGGCTTGTTGTCGGTGTGCGTGCAACACGAGATGGACCACCTGATGGGCAAGGTGTTTGTGGAGTACTTGTCGCCGCTCAAGCGCAACCGCATCAAAACGAAAATGGTCAAGCAGCAAAAAGGCGACTAGATTTTGCTCCGCGTTATTTTCGCGGGAACGCCGGAGTTTGCCCGCACCGCTCTTGAGGCGATCCAAGCGGCGGGTTTTGACGTCGCCTTGGTGCTTAGCCAGCCGGACCGCCCTGCGGGACGCGGACTCAAGTTGCATCCGTCGCCCGTCAAGCAGTGGGCGCTTGCGCACGGCGTTGCGCTTGCGCAGCCGCGCAGCCTGAGGCTGGACGGCAAATTTCCTGAAGATGCGCAGGCGGCCCAGCAAGCGATTGAATCAGCGCAAGCCGACATCATGGTGGTGGCCGCTTATGGCCTGATCTTGCCGCAGTGGGTGCTGGACACGCCAAGGCTTGGCTGCTTGAATATTCACGCGTCGCTGCTGCCCAGATGGCGCGGGGCTGCACCAATTCACCGCGCGATTGAAGCGGGCGACGCACAAACCGGCATCACCATCATGCAGATGGACGCGGGGCTCGACACCGGCGACATGCTCTTGGTAGAAAAGCTGGCGATTGAGCCGCTGGACACGACCGAATCGCTGCACGGCCGTTTGGCGCAACTTGGCGGCGTGTGCGCAGCGCGGGCATTGCATCTCGCGGCGACGCAAAATCTGGAGCCAGTGGTGCAGCCAGAAGCTGGCGTGACCTATGCCCACAAAATCGACAAGGCAGAGGCGCACATCGACTGGTCGGCTGAAGCGCCGGTCATTGAGCGCCGCGTCCGTGCGTTCAACCCCGCGCCGGGTGCCGTTACGCTGCTTGGGGTAGAGCCGATCAAGCTGCGCCAAGCGCAGGTTCTGGCCGAGGCGCCGCCGCGTGAAGCGTTTGCCGGGCAAGTGTTGCGTGCTGATGCGCACGGCGTGGATGTTTGTGCCGGTTGCGGCAGCACTAAAAGCGTGCTTCGCATCACGCGCCTGCAAAAGTCCGGTGGGAAAGTACTTGATGCGGCAGATTTTTTGCGCGGCTTTGACGTGCAGCCCGGTATGGCGTTTTCGCCACCTGCGCCCCAAGCGAGCGCATGACCGCTATTTACAAACACCCGGAATTCAAACGCGGCATCATGGACATGGCATCGGCCGCGCCGGGCATTGCCGCCTGGGGGTTGATGACCGGCGTGGCCATGGTCAAGTCGGGCCTGAGTCTGTTTGAAACGCTGCTCATGTGCCTGATCGTTTTTGCAGGCAGCTCGCAATTGGCAGCACTGCCGTTGATTGTTGCGGGTGCGCCGATGTGGGTGGTGCTGGCAACCGCGTTTTGCGTAAACCTTCGGTTTGCAGTGTTCAGCGCGCATTTACGCGCCTACGTGATGCACCAGCGCCTGTGGCGGCGTTTGGTCAGCGGTTACTTCACCGCTGATTTGAGTTACATGATGTTTGTCAGCCGTTACCCAACGCCTGCAAAAGACCCGCTGACCATCAGGGCCCAAGAGGCCTACCTTGCCGGAAACTGCACTATCAACTGGATCAGCTGGGTGGGTGCGGGGCTGATGGGTATTGCACTGGCCAATTCCATTCCGATGTCATGGGGCTTGGGCTTTGCGGGCGTATTGGCACTAACGGGCATTCTTTGCTCCCTGGCCAGCAGCAGGCTGCGCGTATTGTCACTGGGCGTAGCGGGCGCAGCGGCGGTAGCGGCATTTGCGCTGCCTTTCAAGCTCAATATTCTGGTGGCTATTGCTGCGGCGGTGGCCGTCTGTCTGCTGTTGGAAAACTCAGTGAAATCGGCCACTGAATTGGGTGATGTTCCGTGAACACCACCGATATCTGGACGGTGATTACTATCGTTGGCCTGGCCGTGGTTACAGTGGTCACGCGCTCCTTTTTCTTTTTCTCAGACAAGCCGTGGCGTCTGCCCGCATGGGCTGAGCGCGGGCTGAACTACGCGCCGATTGCCGCGCTGGCCGCTGTGGTGGTGCCTGAAATCGTGATGACGCAAGGCGAGCTGATTTCAACATTCAAGGATGCGCGGCTGTACGCCGTGGCAGCCGGGGCGCTCTGGTTTTACTGGCGCAAGGGTGTGCTGGGCACCATCGTGCTGGGAATGGCGGTGTACCTGCCTTTGCACATCGGCCTCGGCTGGTGAATGTGGCCCCCACGGTCGTTCACTGCGTGTGACTCCCTGCCCCCCGAGGGGGCCGCTGCGCCTGCGGTCTGGCGAAGCCAGTCCCGCGGCCCCTGCTTGATGAAACCCCGACACCTACAATTTATGCTTTTGCGCTGCTTTACATAACTTCTTCTCAAATCATGAACTTCATCCGCTTTACCGATCTGTGTGCCCAAGGCAAAGTTTCTGGCCAGCGTGTTTTTATTCGTGCTGACCTCAATGTGCCGCAGGACGATAGCGGCAACATTACTGAAGACACGCGCATTCGCGCGTCGATGGCTTGCATTCAATTGGCATTGGACAGCGGCGCGGCGGTCATGGTCACTTCGCATTTGGGCAGGCCGACTGAAGGGCAGTTCAAACCGGCCGACTCCCTTGCCCCCGTCGCCAAACGCCTGGGCGAGTTGATGCACCGCAGCGTGCCGCTGTTGCAAAACTGGGTGGACGGCGTTGGCGTTCAGCCCGGCGAGCTGGTGATGCTGGAAAACTGCCGCGTGAACGTGGGTGAAAAGAAAAATGACGAAGCACTTGCCCGCAAGATGGCTGCGCTCTGCGATATTTTTGTACACGACGCGTTCGGTACTGCGCACCGTGCTCAGGCATCGACCTACGGCATTGCGCAATATGCAAAAGTTGCGTGCGCCGGGCCGCTGCTGGCTGCCGAGATGGACGCGATTTCAAAAACGCTCACGAATCCTCGCCGTCCACTGGTGGCAATTGTTGCGGGCAGCAAAGTGTCGACCAAGCTGACAATTTTGAAGGCATTGGCTGCCAACGTAGATCAGTTGATCGTAGGCGGCGGGATTGCCAACACCTTTATGCTGGCTGCAGGCCTGAACATCGGTAAAAGCCTGGCCGAAAAAGACCTGCTGCCCGAAGCCGTGGCCGTGATTGAGGCCATGAAAGCACGCGGCGCTGCCGTTCCCATTCCAGTAGATGTGGTGTGCGCCAAAACTTTTGCAGCTGATGCGCCGGCCACCACTAAAGCCGCAGCCGACGTTCTCGAGGACGATTTGATCTTGGACATTGGCCCAAAAACCACCGCCATCCTCGCCGCGCAGCTCATGGCCGCAGGCACGATTGTGTGGAACGGCCCAGTCGGTGTGTTTGAGTTTGAAGCTTTCTCCCACGGCACTGAAGGTATCGCAAAAGCCATCGCGGCAAGCAGCGCATTTTCCATTGCAGGCGGTGGCGACACCGTAGCCGCCATTGCCAAGTACGGCATCGAAAAGCAGGTGGACTACATATCGACTGGCGGCGGCGCTTTTCTGGAGGTGCTGGAAGGCAAAACGCTGCCCGCTTTTGAGATACTCCGAAAGCGGGCTGCAGGCTAAAAAGTGAGCACTGAATTGGGCTTTATCCTAATAATTACGGGCGTAAGCAGCTATTAATTAAATAGCGTTTTGGCCTTGTACGGTTTGTTCTCCCTGCCTACTTGATACACACCGACCGAACCATCTTCAGGTCAATTAACCCCATCAACACCTTCTCCATACCGTCCATCTTCAGCGTACGCATACCGCTGTTGACAGCGCTGGCGAACAGTTCTGCAACCCGAGCGCGCTCCTGAATCAGCTTTTTCACGGTGTCGTCGGCAATCAGCAATTCATGCAAGCCCACCCGGCCTTTGTAGCCCGTTTTTTTGCACTTGTCGCAACCACCGTTGGCGTTGACGCGGTACATCTTCAGGCTGTCGTCTTTGCCATAGGCCGACGTCCAGTCGTCAAGCAGTTTTTGCTGCTCGCCGCCAGGATCGGCCTTCCATGCGTCGGTGTGGCGCAGTTCCTCGGCGTACTCTGCAATGAAGCTTTTCAGCTCTGCAGAGTTGGGTGTGTATTCCTCTTTGCAGTCGCACAAACGCTTGGCCAGGCGCTGCGCCAGAATGCCCAACAACGCATCGGCAAAGTTAAACGGATCCATGCCCATATCCAGCAAGCGTGTGATGGACTCCGGTGCCGAGTTGGTGTGCAAGGTGGAGAACACCAAGTGCCCGGTTAGCGACGCCTCAACACCCATCGACACGGTTTCTTTATCGCGTGACTCGCCCACCATGATGATGTCGGGATCAGCGCGCAGGAAGGCTCGCATCACCAACGCAAAGTCAATACCGGCTTTTTTGTTGATTTGAACTTGCCGCAAACCTTTTTGCGTGATCTCGACCGGGTCTTCCGCCGTCCAGATTTTGGTATCGGGTGTGTTCAAGAACTTAAGGATCGAATGCAGGGTGGTGGTTTTGCCCGAACCAGTGGGACCACACACATAAAACAGGCCATAAGGCTTGGTGACCGTTCTTTCGACGCGCTCACGGTTGTGTGTCGACAGCCCCAGCTTGTCCATCGGAATCGGTTCTCCGGCGGCCAGGATACGCATGACCACGTCTTCTACGCCGCCTGCCGACGGGATGGTGGCGACGCGCAGCTCAATGTCAAGCGGGCCATATTTTTTAAACTTGATCTTCCCGTCTTGCGGCTTGCGGCGCTCTGAAATATCGAGGTCGCACATGATTTTCAGGCGGGTAACCATGGCCTGGCGGAAATGGGCGGGCACCTCAACGTAAGGATATAAGGTGCCGTCGATGCGAAAACGAATACCGGTTTTGAACTTGCCCGGCATGGGCTCGATATGAATGTCTGACGCTTTTTGGTTGTGCGCGTCAATGATGACTTTGTTGACGAACTTGACCAACTCATTGTCTGCAGCGGCTGACTCCAGCGAATCTTCAACATGGCCATCGTCGTCGGCGGGGCTTAGATCGGCCAGCATCTGGTCGATGGAGCCACTGTCCGCCGTGCCACCGAATATCTGAGCCAGCGTTTCTTCAAACTCGGTTTGCGTGGTCACCCGGTAGGCGAATTTGCTCATTCGCGAAAACACTTGTGGAACCACCCTGGCGCTACGCACAGCTTCAGGGTCAACGCACATGACGATCAAGCCTTCAATCGATTCCTCTAGCGGAATCCAGCTTTGCTGCTCCAGAAAGTCGCGCTTCAAGGAGCCGTGAAGTATCTCAGAGCGAATCCGCCCTGTATCAAACGGCTCATAAGCCACCCCAAAAAATTTCGCTAGCGACGGCCCAATTTGAGCCGGGCGAATATGGTGCTGCGCCATCAGAATGTGCTCAACTGACTTGGACTGCTCGCGAGCGGCCTGCACGCAAGCTAGCAGCTCCTCAGAGCTGATAACCCCAGCCGTAATCAAGCCGTCGTACTTGGTGGCCTTTCGCCGCTGCTCATCCTCGGTTTTGCGCACGCGTTGGCGAATGGCAGTCGCCAGTGTTTTGCACAGCTGTGTGGTGCCTTCGACCTCCAGATCCCCAAAAGGCTGGTCACTTTTGTTGTTAATGACTTGCAGCACGCCGTGAAGATTATTGTTTTCCAAAATCGGCACCACCAGCATTTGCTTGGTGCGGTAACCCGAACGTTTGTCAACTTCCTTGAGGAAAGTCAAAATCGGGTGAATCCGTTTAAGGGCCTCGTCGTCATACACATCAGCAATATTCACGGATTGTTTGCTGCTGGCTACATACCCCGCGATGCTTTGGGTGCTGATAGGCAACTTCAGGTCGCGGCTCCCGCTCAGGCCGGTCTTGATTTTGGAGATGATTGATCCACCGTCTTCACTGATCGCGTACAGCGTCAGCCGATCAGCGTTCAACAACTTGCAGATGTCCTGGCTGACATCCAAAATGATCTGGTCGAGATTCTCTGTCTCGTGTATGCGGGCGCTGACGCTCTGAAGTTGGCGGAAAAACAAGGCTTCAAACGACACGCCCCGCTTTTCAGGTGGCAGCATTTGTGAGTTGAAAAAAGCACGCTCGTTGTCGGGTGCAACTGGTTTAAGCACGGCGTTCATAGATGAAACTCCTGCCCAGCATGTAACCAACGAATATCGTGACTCACGTTCGGGCCAAATGGTTGTGTTTGGTCAAAACGCTGGATCTCAGCCATGATCAAGTCAGTCTCCGCGGGCTTGGTGTGCGTGATGAAAATTGGAAAGCGTTTGTCTTTGTCAATCAGATCCAACTCGTCGGCCAAGACGTTAGGCGACAAGTGCAAGCTGCGTCGGGCCAGATCCTTTTCACGGTTGCTGAACGCAGTTTCGATCACCAGCATCGCAATGTTCATCTGGTTGATCCGTCGCCAGAACGCCGGGTTGCGCTCTGTGTCACCGGTAAATACCCAGCACCCGTGTCCTGTCGAGATCGCGTACCCGACGGCAGGGACCGTGTGTACGGCCGGCAGCACCTCAATACCTTTACCGCCCAGTTGCAAACGCCCGCCAACCTGAATCTCGTGAAACGTTAAAAACGGTGACTGCGGTGTCGGAATGCGGCTGAAATCAGGCCAAATAACATTGTTAAAAATATGGGTTTTTAACGCCTCAATGGTGCCGCTTAACGCGTGTATTTGCAGCGGGGTGGTACGACGGGCAGCGACAGAGTCAATCATCAAAGGCAATGCGGCAATGTGGTCCAGGTGCGAATGTGTGAGAAGTACGTAATCAATTCGAGCCATTTCATCCATTGTGAGATCCCCTACACCAGTCCCGGCATCGAGCAGGACATCCGAATCGATCAGGAACGACGTGGTGCGACAGTCTTTCGCTATGGCGCCAGAGCAGCCCAACACTCGTACCTTCATCGATTCCCCTTACTTGGTCTCAAAATTGGTTGCGCCGTCCCACTCGGGATCAAAAGGCAGTAAGCGCATTGAGGCTACCCGCTGGGAGTAGAGGTCGTAAAGGTATTTTTCCGCATTCATGCGATGTAGATTAAGTAATTGCAGATCGCACTGATCCCAATCCTGGCCCCTGTAAGCCTTTAGCACGGCATTCCAAATTTTAAGCTCGTCGGCACCCGTCTTTTCCAGTTTTTCGAGGGCCACAACAGGCCAAAATATAGCCACGGCTTGCTCTTTTCCCTTCACCCTGACACGGTCAAGCTCTTGCCATGCGAACTCAGGTGCCAATTTGCGGGTCGCTTCGCTGACCACAATATCGACCCCATATGTCTTGGACAGTCCTTCTAGGCGAGCGCCCAGATTGACTGAGTCTCCAATCACGGTGTAGCTTCGGCGAATATCAGAACCCATGTCACCGACGCACATACTTCCCGTATTCAAGCCGATTCCAATCTCAATCTCAGGTAAACCTTTCTCACGGTACTCTTCGTTTATCTTGCGAACAGCCGCCGTCATCTCAATAGCCGTTTTTACCGCCAGATAACCATGATTAGCTGTTTCGACTGGCGCGCCCCAGAACGCCATCACACAATCGCCCATATATTTGTCAATGGTTCCGCGATTGGCGCGAATTTCATTGGTTAACCGACTGAATACGCTGTTAAGTAATTCCTGAAGTTTGGTAGGTTCCATTTGCTCTGACATTTTTGTGAATCCCCGCATATCGCAAAACATCACGGTCAGCTCTTTGCTAACTGCCTTCATGCTGTAGCTGTCAGGATCCTTTACCATTTCATCAACCAGCTCCGGCGGCACATAGGTACCAAACAAATGCGCCAGCTCCCGTTTGGATCTACTTTCGACAAAGTAGCCATAACTCATATTTAAAGCGAAAGCAGTCGATGCCATTACCAGAAACGATGCGAGAGGCAATACAAGGCCAGCACCTAAATAAAGCCACGAATTAAGTCCAACGACTGCTGCAATAATTCCTGCACTGGCAGCCACGGCATGTGGGGCAGACAACAACGATAAACTGAACGCCAACAATAATCCAGCTATGACCAATATGACTACCTCATATCCCACAGCATAGTCAGGCTTGACAAAAATTTTGCCATCTAAAAGACCAGAAATTACATTGGCATGGGTTTCCACACCAGGATAAGTCTCTCCTACAGGTGTTACTCGCAAATCAAGCAATCCAGGTGCGGTCGTACCGAGTAAAACGATCTTGCCCTTGAGAAGAGCGACGTCCACACGTTTAGCCAGCACATCGGCCGCAGATACATATCTAAATGAGCCACCACTCACTCCCCCAACACC
>ENA-OFCE01001460-OFCE01001460.1-metagenomes-genome-assembly--contig:-NODE-1460-length-11974-cov-7.607014_pt1 | contig 11974 bp, 6 predicted proteins | sample MGYA00153388_OFCE01 | MGnify analysis MGYA00153388
TCGGCCGTCGTCATCCCGACAACGCCCAGCGCTGGCTGACTGAGTACACGGACGAAGCCTGCTTGTGTGAGCGCACAAGTGGCCCAACCGTGTTTAGCGTGTTGATTGAACCAATCGACCATCATTTCGTTGTGCCGGTGGGCGTCCCAGCCCAGCGCGATCAACGCGTTCACGTCCAGTAGATGCATCGGCACGACGCGCTCTCAGGGGAAGTCTTCGAGCATGTCCTTGATCTGCTGCGAGCTGACCTTGGGCGTTCCGGGCGGGGATTGGATTACCCACACCTCGCCCTTCTTCTTCAACTTCATCGGCGGCGCACTGGCACGCCGGATCAACTCGGACACAGCCTGCCCAAGCCGCAGCGCGTTCGCCTTGGCGTAGTTTTGGGCCAGCGCGGCCGCGTCGTCGTCCAACGTGAACGTGGTTCGCATGAAGGCACCTGATGCAGTGGTGAGGAAATGATGCATTCTATCGATCAGCGAATCAAAAGTGGAACCGCACTCGTGACCCGAACCCCGATCCAGACCATCGCCGACCTGGCGCGCGCCGGGCAGCATGCACGGGCCGTGCAGGCCGCCACGTCGGCACTGGCTGCGCCCGGCATGAATCCGCCTGAGCTGCTGGCCTTGCTGGAACAGCGCCTGCACAGCCTGGTGGCCTTGTGCGAACTGCCCCGCGCGGAGGCCGATGCGCGCGCCATGCTGGTGCTGGCGCAGCGCAGCAAGCGCCCCGTGCACGAGGCGCAGGCGCTGTGCGCGCTGGCGCTGGTGCAGACGCGGCAGGAGCGCAGCGCGCAGGCGCTGGAATCGGCCACTGCCGCCGAGGCCGCTGCCAAGCGCATTCGTACCGCCGCCGAGCGCGAACCGCTGCTGGCTCTGGCCCTTCTGCGCCGGGCCACGGCATCATTGACCTCCGACCCCGCCCAGGCCGCGACGCACGCCGAACAAGCCGCGCAGCGCTTTGCGGCCCTGGGCGACGATGCCCACCAGGGCCAGGCACTGCGTGTGCTGGCGGCGGTTCGCCTGGAGGAAGCTGACACGCCCGAGCACCGCGCACTGGCCTCGCAGGCCGTCGCGCTGGCGCGGCAGGCCGGAGATGCAAGCGGTCTGTCGGCGAGCACTCAGCTCGCAGTGCCAGGGCGACGACGACCTCGGGCAGCGCGTGCGCGGCGTTCAAGAAGCGCATCGCGTGGCGCTGGAGGCGGGCGACCTGTCGCAACAGGCCGCCGCAGAGCACAACCTGTGCCTGACCTACTCCCGGCTGGGCCTGAATTACCGTGCCTGGCGGGTGATGCGTCACTCCATCGCACTTCGCGAACCTGGCCTCATCGACTCGGCGCGCGTCAACATTTGGGGCATTGCAAGCATCGCCGCGCGCGAGTGTGGCGAACTTAAGGCCGCGCGCCACGCCACTGCGTTGGCGCTGCGCGCCCACGCGACAGAGCGCCTCCCGAAAAATCAAAACATCGCCATCTGGTTTGAGTCACTCGACCTGCACCGCGACAACCCGCGGCGCGCCTTGGAACTGGCGCGTCTCATCGCAGGGCGAGAGCGCGGATGGGGGTTGGCAAACTATCTGTGGACCCTGGCGCAACAGGAGTTGGCCACCAGCCACCACGCTGCGGCACTGCGTGCCAGCACGCGGTCCACCCGCTTGCAGCAGGCAAGACGTGGTCGGCTGGGCGGTGGTGCGACGTCGGACGCCGCCCTGTGGTGGACGCACCACCGCGCCCTGCTCGCCAACGGCAAGACTGCGGCCGCACACGACGCCATCGCCACTGCCTACGCGCTGCTGGTGCAGGGCGTCAGCCCGCTCAGTGATGAGGGCCTGCGCCGCAGCTACCTGCAACAGGCGTTCGGCGAACACGCCAAGGTGCTGCGCGCCTGGTTGAACGAAGCGCGCACGGCCGGCCTGCCACGCGAGCGCTTCACGACGCACCTGCGAGGCGCTACCCACTTGCAAGAAGCCGTGCAGCGCCTGGTGGACACCGGACTGCGCCTGAACGAGCAGACCACAAGCGCCGCTTTGCAGGCCTTTCTGATCGAAGAAGTGGCCGAATTGCTGGGCGCGCGGCGCGTGCTGCTGGTGCTGGAAACCGCCGACGGCCCGCACATCGCCGGCGCCCAGGTGCCAACCGACGAAACGCCGGCTGCGCTGCTGCAAGCCATCACGCCCTGGCTCGATGAAGCCCGGCGCACACGCCAGACCACGCTGCGCCATGGTCCCGAGGGTGCCGACGAACTCGACCAGCGCGGCTGCCTCGTCGCGCCGCTGGTGGCACAGCAGCAGTTGCTCGGCTTCATCTACGCCGACCTCGACGGCCTCTTCGGCCGTCTGCACGCAGGCGACCGCGACCTGCTGGCCACGCTGGCTTCGCAGGCCGCCGTGGCGCTGGCCAACCTGCGCACGCAGGAAGGGCTGGAACGCCAGGTGGCCGAGCGCACGGCAACGCTGGAGCAACACGCGGCAGAGCTTGCGGTGATCAGCCGCATTCAGCAAGGCATTGCTGGGTCGCTGAGTTTTCAGGGCATCGTCGATCTGGTGGGCGACAAACTGCGCGAGCTGTTTGCCACCGACAGCATGGGCATTCGCTGGTTTGACGTTGCAACGCAGATGGCCCACTACCTGTACGAGTACGAGCGTGGCCAGCGCAAAAACTATCCCCCGAAACCCGCGAATCCAAAAGGCACGCATGCCGTGCTGGAGGCCACCCGACAGCCGCTGCTGCTGCGCAGCAAGGCCGAGGCTCAGGTGTTCCCGGCGGTGTCAGATACCGAGCGCAGCCTGTCGTCGGTGTACGTGCCCGTGATCGCAAGCGACCGCGTGATCGGCCAGATCGCGTTGTACGACTTCAAGCGCGAAGACGCCTACAGCGAGTCCCAGGTCCGGCTGCTAATGACGGTGGCCTCAAGCATGGGCACGGCGCTGGAAAACGCCCGCCTCTTTGAGGAAACCCAGCGCCTGCTGAAGGAAACCGAAGCCCGCAACGCCGAGCTGGCGGTGATCAACAGCATCCAGCAGGGGCTGGCCGGGCAGCTGGACTTCCAGGCCATCACCGACCTCGTGGGCGACAAGCTGCGCGAGGTGCTGACGGCCTACACGCTGACCATCGTGCTGCTGGACCGTGATCGCGCGCAGTTTCTTGCGCCGTACTTCTACAGCCAGGGCAAGCGCCACACGCCGGCACCCTGGCCGGTCGGCGGTATTGGTGGGCGTGTGGTGCGCACCCTGCAGCCTGCGGCATTTGCCACCGTCGCCGATGCCGAAGCAGCGTCCAAGGCCGAAAGCGGCGGGGGAAACCGAGTGGTGGACGCGCTGCACCCGCCGGAGTCCATGATCTACATGCCGCTCGTCAGTAGCGGCGAGGCGATCGGCCTGCTCTGCGTCGGGAAACTTGCTCAAGCCGCGTTCTCGACGGCCGACGTGAACCTGGTGGCCACCATCGCCGCCAGCCTGAGCGTGGCGCTGCAGAACGCACGCAACTTCGAAGCCGAACGGCAGCGCGCGGCCGAGCTGGCCATCATCAATGCCGTGCAGCAAGCGCTGGCGTGCGAGCTCTCGCTGCAAGGCGTGTACGAGGCCGTGGGCCAGAAGCTGCGCGACATGTTCCCGGGCTCGTTCCTGGGCGTGCGCATCATCGATCGCGCGGCGGGAATGGAGCACTACCCTTACTGTTACTACGACGACCAACGGCTCCATCTCGAATCGAAGCCGCTGACCGATCTAGGCTTCGGCGCTTATGTGGTCCGCACCGGCAAGACGCACGTCGTCAACGAGCGCATGGACGAGGCCAGCGCGGCGTTCGGGGCTGGCATGCTGGCCGACGTCACGATGCCCAAATCGCAGCTGATGGTGCCTCTGGTCACTTCAGGCCAGGTGCGTGGCCTTCTTCAACTCAGCAACGTCCAACGCGAACATGCCTATGGCCCGGGCGAGGTCCGCTTGCTCGAAACCCTGGCCGCCAGCATGAGCGTTGCCCTGGAGAACGCCCGCCTTTTTGACGAAACCCAGCGCCTGCTGAACGAGACCGAGCGCCGCAGCGCCGAGCTGGCCGTCATCAACACCATCCAGCAGGGCATGGCGCGCGAGATGAACTTCCGCGCCATCGTCGAACTGGTGGGCGACAAGCTGCGCGAGGTGTTCGCCAGCAACGACATCAGCATCCACGGCGCCGACCTGAAGACGCTGAGGGCGCAGGCGCTGTATGTGGTGGAACGCGGCCAGCGCCTGAGCCTGCCCGACTACCGCATGGACCCGACGCAGCCCGTGGTGCAGCAGTCCATGCGTGGCGAAGTGGTGCTGGCGCGCAACCCGGCCGAGATCGCGCAGGTGATGGGCCCGACGGTGGAGACGCTCGACACCGAGGTCGAGCCGTTCCCCGGCACCCATCAAAGTAAGACCATCGTCTGGGTGCCCATCAACCCCAGCCCCGACCGCCTGTATGCGCTGGTGCTGGAAAGCGCCGACCGTAAAGACGCCTTCAGCGCCGCCGACATCGGTTTGCTGCAGACCGTGGCCGCCAGCATGGGGCTGGCGCTGGAGAACGCGCGCCTGTTCGACGAGACCCAGGCCGCGCTGCAACGCCAGACGGCGAGCGCCGACATCCTGCGCGTCATCAGCCAGTCGCCTACCGACGTGAGGCCAGTGTTCGACGGCATCGTCACGGCCGCAGTTCAGCTGCTGGTGTGCGACTTCACCGTCATCATGAGCAGCGACGGCCGCACGTACTCACCGGTGTCCGGTGCCACGCGCGAGGGGCCGATGCTCAACATAGGGCTGCCGAACCAGCCGCTGGACCCGGCGGCCAACTTCCCGTCGCGGGCCATCGTCGGGAAGACGATGCTGCACCTGCCGGACTGGTCGGCCATCGACCTGCCGCCGCATGCGCAGTTCGTCCACGACACGCTGAGCGTGCGCTCGGCGCTGTACCTGCCGCTGTTGCGCGGCGACGAGTGCGTCGGCCTGCTCGTGTTCGGCGCGAATCGGCCGCGTGTGTTCAGCGCGCAAGAGATCTTTGTCGCCGAGTCGTTCCGCGACCAGGCGCTGATCGCCATTGAGAACACGCGGCTGTTCAACGAAACCAAAGAGGCGTTGGAGCGGCAGACCGCCACCGCCGAGGTGCTGCAGGTCATCGGCCGCTCGATGGCCGATGCGCAGCCGGTGTTCGAGGCCATCGTCGATAGCTGCACGCGGCTGTTCCGCTCCCGAAGGCGGCGCGGTGGGCCTGATCGATGAGCATGGCATGCTGCACCTGCGGGCATTCCGCATCAGCGACGACACGCGGCAGCGCATGGGCGATGCCGCCGCCGCGGCGGCCACCGAAACCCTGCTGAGCAACTTCCCGCGGCCGCTGGCCGGCACCCTGACCGAACGCGCCATCCAGCAAGGCAGCCCGGTCGCGGTCGACAACATGGCCACCACGGCAGACGCCGCGCAGCCCGGCGTGCAGGCGGCCTCGTTCTTCAACATGAGCCACATGGTGACCGCACCCTTGATGTGGAACGGCCAGGGCATCGGTTCACTCAGCGTGCTGTTGGCCGATGAAGGTGGGCTGTCAGAGCGCGAGCTCCAGCTGCTGCAGACCTTCGCCGACCAGGCTGTCGTCGCGATTCAGAACGCGCGGCTGTTCAACGAGACACAAGAGGCGCTGAACCACCAGACGGCGAGTGCCGACATCCTGCGCGTGATCAGCGCCTCACCCACCGACACCCAACCGGTGTTCGACGCCATCACCGCCACGGCGGTGCGCATCCTGGGCTGCAGCCGCGCTGCGTACTCGCGGGTCGAAGGCAGGCACTACGTTCCGAGCTCGATGTTCTCGCCTGCCGGTCATGAGAACGACCGCTGGACCGAGCCCGTGCTGATCGACGCCAAAGCGAACTTTCCTTCGCAGGCCATCGTGGCCAGGCAATCGGTGCACATCCCCGACTGGGACGCTGTTCCGCTGCCCGAACGCCAGAAGCAGGTCCGCGCCGAGACAGGTGCGCGCGCCTCGCTCGCGGTGCCGCTGCTGCGCGACGGCCTGTGCATCGGCGTGCTGATGCTGTTCCGCAACCAGTCGGTCGGCTTCACGGCCAAGGAGATCGCGCTGGCCGAATCGTTCCGTGACCAGGCCGTCATCGCCATCGAGAACGTGCGGCTGTTCAACGAGACGAAGGAAGCGCTGGCGCGGCAGACCGGCACTGCCGAGATGCTGCGTGTGATCAGCAGGTCGCCCACCCACGTGCAGCCGGTGTTTGACGCCATCGTCACCACCGCAGTGCAGTTGCTGGCCGCCGATTCGAGTTTTGTCATGCGCCGCAACGGCAGCACCTTCTGCGTCGAGGCGGCAGCCACGCCGGCCGGGCTGATGCCCGACGTGGCGCAGTTGGGTGACATGCCGGTGGATGCGCAGGCCAATTTCCCGTCACAGACCATGCTGCGGATGCAGCCGCTGCACCTGCCTGACTGGGGATCCATCGAACTGCCGCCGCACGAAGCGCGCATTCGTGAAGCCTTCGGCATCGGTGCGGCGCTGTATTTGCCGATGGTGCGTGGCGCTGAAAGCGTGGGGCTGCTGAGTTTTGCGCGGCAACGTGCCGGCGCCTTCACGTCGGCAGAGATTGCGCTGGCCGAGTCCTTCCGCGACCAGGCGCTGATTGCCATCGAGAACACGCGGCTGTTCAACGAAACCAAGGAGGCGCTGGAGCGCCAGACGGCCACCGCCGAAGTGCTGCAGGTCATCAGCGGCTCGATGGCCGACACGCAGCCGGTGTTCGATCGCATCCTGGCCTGCACGGCACGGCTGTTCGGCACCGACGAAGTGATGCTGCTCACGCTGGACGACGAGGGCGAGCGGCTGTACCTGCGCGGCCACCGCGGCGCCATGGCCGAGGCCGCCAGCCCGTTCTTCCCGATTCCGCTGGCCGGCACCGGCACCGAGGTCTGCCTGCGCGAGCGCCGCGTCGTGCGCTTCATCGACGCACTGAACGGTGCCGACAGCCCGCCTGCGATGCGCGGCTACGCCCGCCAGTTGGGTTTCAGCTGGTCGGAGATTGAAGCGCCGCTGATCAGCAACGGACGCGGCATCGGCTCGATCATGGTCTTCCGCCGCGACCTGCGTCCGTTCACCGAGGCCGAAGCGCGCATGCTGCAAACGTTCGCTGACCAGGCCGTGATCGCCATCCAGAACGCCAGGCTGTTCAAGGAGGCGCAAGAAGCGCGCAGCGCGGCCGAAGCCGCAAGGCTTCTTGCAGAAACCGCCAATGAAGCCAAGAGCGCCTTCCTTGCCACGATGAGCCACGAGATCCGCACGCCGATGAACGCCGTCATCGGCATGAGCGGGCTGCTGCTGGACACACCGCTGACCGACGAACAACGCGAGTTCGCCTCGACGATCCGCGACTCCGGAGACTCGCTGCTGACCATCATCAACGAGATCCTGGACTTCTCGAAGATCGAGGCCGGGCGCATGGACATCGAGGCGCACCCCTTCGACCTGCGCGAGTGTGTCGAGTCGGCCATGGACCTGATCGGCGGGCGCGCGGCCGAGAAGCACCTGGACATCGCCTACGTTTTCGAGAACAACGGCGAAGGCGAGGTGCCGCTGGCCATCAGCGGCGACGTGACCCGCCTGCACCAGGTGCTGCTGAACCTGCTGAGCAACTCGGTGAAGTTCACCGAAAAGGGTGAGGTGGTGCTGTCGGTGCGCGTGGAAGGCGACGAGCAATCCGACGAGGGCAGCCGCCTGCACTTCACGGTGCGCGACACCGGCATCGGCTTGTCCGAACGCGGCCTGTCGCGCCTGTTCCAGAAGTTCAGCCAGGCCGACAGCACCACCACCCGCAAGTACGGTGGCACCGGGCTGGGCCTGGCCATCAGCAAGCTGCTGGCCGAATTGATGGGCGGCACGATGTGGGCCGAGAGCGCTGGGCCGGGGCAGGGAAGCAGCTTCCATTTCACGATCGGCTGCAAAGCAACAGAACTGCCGCAGGGCACGCGGCGCGACTTCATCGGCGAGCAGCTGGCATTGAAGGGCCGGCGCATCCTGGTGGTGGACGACAACGCCACCAACCGGCGCATCCTGGCGCTGCAGACCGCCAAGTGGGGCATGGTGGTGCAGGACACCGAGGCGCCTGAGCAGGTTGTTGCGATGCTGAAGGCCGAAGCCTTCGACTTGGCCATCATCGACATGCACATGCCCGGCATGGACGGCGCCATGCTGGCCAAAGCCATCCGCGATGCCGGCCACACGTTGCCGCTGGTGCTGTTCACCAGCCTGGGCCGCAAGGAAGCCACGGAGAACGGGGCCGACAACCACTTTGCGGCGACACTGGCCAAGCCGCTGCGCCAGAGCGCGCTGCACGACACGCTGATGGGCCTGCTGGCCGGTGACGAGGCCGCGACAGCTACCGCGCGGGCCGCGCCCGAGAAGCCCAAGCTCGACGCGCAGATGGCCACGCGCCACCCGCTGCATCCTGCTGGCCGAAGACAACGTGGTGAACCAGAAGCTGGCCATGCGCCTCTTGCAGCAGATGGGCTACCGCGCCGACCTGGCCAGCAACGGCATCGAAGCCATCGAGTGCGTCGAACGCCAGCCTTACGACGTGGTGCTGATGGACGTGCAGATGCCCGAGATGGACGGGCTGGAGGCCAGCCGCCGCATCACCGCCAAGTACAAGCCCAACGAACGCCCGCGCATCGTGGCGATGACCGCCAACGCCATGCAGGGCGATCGCGAGCAATGCCTGGCCGCGGGCATGGACGATTACGTGACCAAGCCGATACGGGTGGATGCGCTGGTGCAGGCGTTGATGCTGGCGGCGGGCCGCACTGGCGCATGAGCCAGACGCGCGAACCGTTGACGCAGCGCCTCAGTTGACTCGGGGTCTGACATGACTCAGGGTCTCTACGCTGCTTACTACACTTGTGATTCATGACGAAGGACCCGTAATGACCGTACCCGTGATCGACTCCGCCACCTTTGCAGAACTCCAGGACTCGGCAGGAGCCGATTTCGTGGCCGAGCTCGTCGGCACCTTTCTTGAAGAAGCTCCTGCGCTGCTGGCCGAGCTGACCCAGGCGCGGCAGGCGGGCGATGCCGACGGTTTCCGCCGTGCCGCGCATTTCATCAAGTCCAACAGCCAGACCTTTGGCGCGCTGGCGCTGGGTGCGCTGGCGCGCGACTTCGAGCTGCAGGGCCTGCATGCCGACCCGGCGCATGACAAGCAGGCCATCGCCGAGCTGGGCCATGCCTACGCACAAGCGGCCGCGGCGCTGAAGGAGATGGCCCGTGTCTGAACGAGGCGCGCGATTGCTGGTGGCCGACGACAACAAGGTCAATCGCTTGCTGCTGGCGCGCGGCCTGGAACAACAAGGCCACCGCGTGGCGCTGGCCGAGAACGGCGTGGTGGCGATGCAGATGCTGCGCCAGTCGTTGGCCCGCGATGCCTTCGATTTGCTGCTGCTGGACATCGAGATGCCCGAACTGGACGGTTTCGGCGTGCTGGAACAGATGAAGGCCGACCGCACGCTGCGCGACCTGCCGGTGATCGTGACCAGCTGCGTCGAAGGCCTGGCCAACATCGTGCGCTGCATCGAACTGGGCGCCGAGGACTACCTGTCCAAACCGGTGAACGCCGTGCTGCTGCGCGCGCGCATCAACGCCGGGCTCGAGAAGAAGCGCCTGCGCGACCAGCAGCAGGAATTGGTGCGCCGCTTCGCCACGGCCGAGGTGGCGCAGGACATTGCGCAGTCGGGCTTTGCGCTGGGCGGGCGGCGGGTGCAGGCATCGGTCATGTTCTCCGACATCCGCGGCTTCACGTCGATGGTCGAGCAGCAGAGTCCGGAAGAAACCATCGAGCTGTTGAATACCTATTACATCCTGATGTTCGACGCCATCAACAGCCATGGCGGCGTCGTCAACCAGATGGTCGGCGACGGGTTGATGGCGATCTTCGGCGCGCCGCTGGCGCTGGCCGACCCGTGTGGCAGCGCGGTGCTGGCGGCGCTGGAGATGTCGGACTCGATCGCGCTGTTCAACGCCGACCGTCAGGCCGAAGCTAAGGCGCCGCTGAAGGTGGGCATCGGCATCGCGACGGGTGACGTGGTGGCCGACTACACCGGCACGCAGCAGCGCGCCACCTACACCTGCATCGGCGACACCGTGAACCTGGCGGCGCGGTTGGAGGCTTACACCAAGGAAGCGCAGCGCATGATCCTGATCGACGACGCCACCTGCGCCGCACTCGGCGGCCGCAGGCGGGTCACGCCGCTGGGGCCCGTGCAGCTGAAGGGCAAGGCCGCGTCGGTGGACGTGTACGCGGTTGACCCATGAGCGAGTCGTCCGCCGTCGATGTCGTTGAAGCGGGTACCGGCCCGCGTTCGCGACTGACGCGGCAGGACATGCAGGCCATCCTCGACGTCACGCGGCGCCTGGCCGCGCCGTTCGAGCTGTCGGCGTTGCTGACCGAAGTCACGGCCGCCGCACGGCGCGTGTTGCGCAGCGAGCGCGCCTCTGTCTGGCTGCACGACGCGGCCACTGCCGAGCTGGTGCTGGAAGTGGCCAGCGACATCCGTCACGTGCGCATCCCCGTGGGCCGCGGCCTGGTGGGGGCGGTGGCGCAGGCCGGCAGGCTGGTCAACACGCCCGATTGCTATGCCGACCCGCGTTTCGACAAGTCGGTGGACATCGCGTCTGGCTTCCACACGCGCTGCAGTCTGGCGCTGCCGCTCATCGACCACCAGGGCACTATGGTGGGCGTGATGCAGGTGCTGAACAAGCGCGGCGGTGTATTCGATGCCGCCGACGAGGCTTTGGCCGAGGCGCTGGCCGCGCAGTGCGCGATGGCGCTGCAGCGGGCGCGCATGACGGCCGCGTTGATCGAGGGCGCAAAGCTGCGGCAGGAACTGGAGTTGGCCCGCGTGGTGCAGCACAGCACGCTGCCGCGCAGTTGGCCGCAGGTGCCGGGCTACGACATGCACGGCACCTTCATGCCGGCGGCTCAGACCGGCGGCGACACCTACGACCTGGCGCTGCTGCCGCAGGGCTTGCTGGTGGTGCTGGGCGACGCCGCCGGGCATGGCATCGCGCCGGCGCTGTCGGTGCTGCAGATGCACGCCATGCTGCGCACGGCCATGCGCCTGGGCGTGACGCTGGAGGCGGCGTTCACCCAGGTCAACGATCAGCTGGCCGAGGTGCTGCCCGACGGCCAGTTCGTCACCGCCTTCATCGGCCTGCTGGACGTGCACAGCCACCGACTGCGCTTCCTGAGTGGCGGGCAGGGGCCGATCCTGCACTTCAGGGCGGCCGAGGCGTGCTGCGAAAGTTATCGCGCCACCAGCTTTCCCATGGGCGCCATGCCCATCACCCGGCTGCGTCCGGCGGTGGAACTCGACCTGGCGCCGGGCGACTGGCTGGCCGTGCTGTCGGATGGCATCTACGAGTACGAAGACCCTGACGGCCAGGCCCTGGGTGCTGCGGCGGTGGAACAGCTGATGGCGCGGTCCCACGCCGACACGGCGGCCGGGATGGCGTCGCAGGTGTTGAAACTGCTGCAGGGTTTTGCCCGGGGTGCGCCGCAGGAAGACGACATCACCATGGTGCTGGTCAAGCGCATGGCCGCCGTCACGGCGCCGTAACCTTTTTGTCACAGATTCTTCAATCACCTTAAACAAACGAAAGGTCTGCTCATGGACATGGACATCATCTCGCTCGAAGGCGGCATCACCTGCATTCGTTTGCGCGGGCGCCTGGATGCGCCTGGTGCCGATGTCATCGGCGTCAGATTTTCGGCCGCCGCCAGCAGGGCCCCGTGCCGGGTGGTGGTGGACCTGTCCGGCGTGGGCTTCATCGCGTCGTTGGGCATGCGGCTGTTGATCGCCAGCGCGCGCAATGCCAAGGCCAAGAATGGCGTGATGGTGCTGTTCGGCGCCACGGCCATGGTGCTCGACGTGCTGGAGCAGATGGCCATCGACCAGATCATGCCCATCGTCG
>ENA-OFCE01001461-OFCE01001461.1-metagenomes-genome-assembly--contig:-NODE-1461-length-11973-cov-3.575600_pt1 | contig 11973 bp, 7 predicted proteins | sample MGYA00153388_OFCE01 | MGnify analysis MGYA00153388
ATAAAAAATAATTATGAATTGTGATAAATTAAAATTTAATTACATATTTGTGCAAATAATTATAGAATGGAGTTCGTTTTATTTGGACAATTCAAACTTATAAATTATTTTTACAAAAAAAATCACACAATATAAAATTTTTAACTCTAAAAAAGAAATTATGAACTACTCTACATTAAAGAAAACAGTTGCCTTGTCGTTGGCTACTGCTTTTGCTGTTGCAGCAAATGCACAAGACTCGACAATGACAACTACAACAACAGATGCGGCTACTATGGTTGCTCCTGCTCCTTCAACCGCTACAACATTCGGCGGAATGTCACAATTTAGAACTTGGACCGTGGGCATTAATGCTGGTGCAACTTATCCAGCCTTATTAATAGGTGGAAGAAACGATTTCGGAAGAAATTTTCAGGATGTTAGCGATTACAGTCCAATGCTTTATTATGGAATTTCCCTAAGAAAGCAGATTGCACATAATTTTGGTATTCAAGCAAATATAAGCCGTGGACAGGTTCAGGCTTACAATAAAAAAGTAGCTAGTTCTTTTAATTTCAATGGTGTTCCCACTGTTTACAGTACTGCAGTTACAGATGTTCAGTATGATGTTAATATTAGCGGTGTTATAAATTTATTTAATTTCGATTTCTTAAAAAGAAAAAGTGCTGCTAAAGTATATTTAACTGCAGGTTACGGATTAATGGCTTATAATCCAGTTCTTTATTCTTCTTATAACAAAGGAACTGGAAGTGTTGCAGTCTATAATCAAACTGGGAAATACGGTGATGATAAAAATAACGACTTCATCAAAGAAGCGTACATTCCCGTTGGTATGGGTGCTAAATTTAGGTTGAGCAATGTAATTGCACTAGATTTAGGATATGATATGAAATTTATTGATGGTGATAACTTCGATGGTGTCTACAGAAATGGAAACAATGATAAATTCGCTTACGCACATGCAGGTTTAGAATTTGCTTTAGGGTCTAGCTCTAAGCCAGATTTAAATTGGGCAAATCCAATTGCTATGATGTATGACGAATTAAAGGATCCTACTTTGCGTCAAGAAGTTGAAGCATTGAAAAGTCGTGTAACAAATGTTGAGCAATCAGTTTCTGATTTGAAAAAAGATACTGACGGTGACGGAGTTGCTGACCAATTCGACAAATGTGCTACTTCAGCTGCTGGTGCCAGAGTTGATGGTTCTGGTTGTGAAATTGATACAGATGGAGACGGAATTCCAGATTACAAAGATTCTTGCCCTACTGAAAAAGGAACGGTAGAACTTAACGGTTGTCCAGATGCAAATACAATGATGGGTAAAACTTCTGCAGGTGTTGATAACATCCAGTTCGAATACAATTCATCTGTTTTGAAAACAGAATCTTACTCAACATTAGACAAATTGTCTGCTGATTTAAGAGGAAGTTCAACTGCAAAATTAAATTTAGCAGGTCATGCATCAGCAGAAGGAACCACAGAATACAATCAACAATTATCTTTAGACAGAGCAAATGCTGTTAAAACATATTTGGTTAATTCTGGTGTTGACTCAAGGAAAGTAATTTCAAGAGGTTACGGAGAAACCCGTCCTATTGCATCTAACGAAACAGAAGAAGGACGTATCAGAAATCGTCGTGTTGAGTTCAGAAAATAATTTTCAAACTTTAATTTTATAAAAAAAGAGTCTCGTATAATTCGAGGCTCTTTTTTTTATTTATATCTTCATTGTATGTATTTTTTTAGAAAAAAAAATCCTAATAGGCCAACAAATTTTAATCTGAAAGTAATGCATTGGATAAACAGAATAGCTATTCTGATGTTTTTAAGCGGTATAATTTGGAAACTTATAGACTGGTATGTCCTCAAAAAATAGATATGAAGAAAATTATCTTTACCCAATATGCTCCCAAACCAATTGGACCTTACAGTCAAGCGGTTTTAGCTGGCGATACACTTTACATCTCAGGCCAAATTGCTATTGAGCCCACAGGTGGGGAATTAGTTATCAATAATATTGAGGCAGAAACCCGACAAGTGATGCTTAATCTCCAAGCTGTATTAAAACAAGCAGAGATGGATTTTTCACATATCGTTAAAACCACCATTTTTTTAAGCAGTATGGATAATTTTGTAAAGGTCAATGAAGTTTACGGTATGTTTTTTTCTAGTGATTTCCCCGCAAGGGAAACGGTTGCCGTAAAAACGCTGCCAAAAAATGTTAATGTTGAAATTTCTGCCATAGCAGTAAAATAGTTGCACACAAAAAAGTCATCGTATCTTTTCGCCATCATATCCGCAAGCGTATTATGGGGATTCTTCGCATTTCCGCTGAGGGCATTAAAAAATTATAATTCTGGTCAGATACTTACTTGGCGCATTGTGATAGCTTTTTTTATAGTCTGGTTAATTGTTGCCTTGTTTAAAGCGGATATTTTAAAGAAAAACATACAAATTCTTTTGGGCTATTCTTCCAAAGTCAGAAATAAAATCTTAGTGCTTATCTTCATTTCTGGCATTTTACTTACGCTCAATTGGTTTACGTTCATCTACGTTGTTAATCACGTAAGTTTAAAATCTGGTGCTTTTGCTTATATGGTCTGTCCGCTAATAACCGCATTGGGTGGCAATCTAATTTTGAAAGAGCCTTTAAATAGAATTAAGTTAGTATCTATTGGCATCGCCTTCATAAGTATTGTAAGCTTGGCAACGGGTGCATTGGGTGAAATACTTTGGTCTGTATTGATAGCCGTACTTTACGCCTTCTTTCTTATCATCCAAAGGGTTGTTAAAGGAATAGATACTATAATTATGCTGGGTATGCAGCTGCTAATCTCTTTGGTACTGATGTTACCTGTGTTGTGGTACTTTCCACAAAATCTTCCATACACATTTGATTTTTGGCTAAATGTATCCATCATATCCATTTTCTTTACCATAATCCCGCTATTATTAAGTTTATATGCGTTGATAGGTTTGCCCTCTTCAACAATTGGGATAACCATTTATATCAGTCCTATGGTTTCTTTTTGCGTAGCTCTGTTTTATTTTAATGAGGTAATACCAGCAGGGCAAATATTTTACTATGTATTGTTGCTGCTTGCGGTTTTGTTTTTTAACTCAGATATTTTATGGAAATTAATATTTCCTAGATTTAACACCATAAAAAGTTAACTCATATTGTGGTCTTGGACAGTCAACTTTTAAAAACCCCGGTAGAATTTTTAAAGGGTGTAGGACCACAAAGAGCCGATGTGCTTAAAAAAGAGCTAAGTATTTTTAATTATTGGGATTTATTAAGGCATTACCCATTTAGATACATTGATAGAACAAAATTTTATAAGCTTAACGAGGTAGATGCAGAAATGCCTTTTATCCAAATCATTGTTAGGTTAAAATCATTTGGTGTTTTGGGTGAAAAAAGTTCGAAACGTTTAGTTGCCCAAGCCGTGGATGATACGGCAAATATTGAGTTGGTTTGGTTTCAGAGCATAAAATGGATTGAAAAATCTTTGCAGGCCAATACTCTTTACGTTCTGTTCGGAAAGGTTTCTTTTTTTAACGGTAAAATGCAAATGACCCACCCCGAGCTTGAAATTTATCAGAACAATCATTTTAATTACGGCAATATTACGTTGCAGCCTGTTTACTCTTCAACCGATAAGTTAAGGATATTTGGATTGGATTCAAAGGGTCTGCAAAAGGTAATGGTAAACCTGGTGCAGCAATGCTTAGCCCATATACCCAACGCATTGCCAAATAAAATCCTCCAAAAGTATGAGCTCTTCACAACGGCAGAGGCGCTAAAAAACATTCATTTCCCAACCGTTACAAATGATTTAAGGATTGCTTCGAAAACCTTAAAGTTTGAAGAGTTATTTTTTATACAATTGAAACTTTTGCGGACAAAGCTCATCCGCACTAAAAAATTTAAGGGAAACATATTTGATAAGGTGGGCGAGAAGTTTAATTTCTTTTATGAACATTTATTGCCTTTCACACTTACTCATGCACAAAAAAGAGTAATACGGGAAATTAGGTTGGATACCCAGAAAGGTATTCAGATGAACCGTTTGGTACAGGGCGATGTAGGTTCGGGGAAAACCGTAGTTGCTTTGATGACCATGCTTTTGGCGATAGATAATGGCTATCAAACTTGTTTGATGGCACCTACGGAGATATTGGCTACACAGCATTATCATTCCCTAAAATCGCTTCTGCAAGACGATTTTGTTAAAATAGCCTTGCTCACAGGCTCAACCAAGAAAAAACAACGTATCTTACTTCATCAGCAATTGCAAACTGGTGAGCTAAATATATTGATAGGCACACACGCCTTAATAGAGGATACCGTGGTTTTCAAAAATTTGGGCATGGCCGTAATAGACGAACAGCACCGTTTCGGGGTTGAACAGAGAGCCAAACTTTGGAGAAAAAATAGCATTCCGCCTCATGTACTGGTCATGACAGCAACGCCCATTCCGCGTACTTTGGCCATGACCCTTTACGGGGATTTAGACGTATCGGTAATTGACGAACTGCCCGCAGGAAGAAAACCCATTCAAACTTTACATTTGTTCGAAAGTCAGCGTTTGCGAATGTTTGGGATTATGAAACAAGAAATTGCAAAAGGTAGGCAAGTATATATCGTTTATCCCCTGATAAAAGAAAGTGCCACATTGGATCTCAAAAATTTGTTGGATGGTACCGAAATTATAGCTTTAGAGTTTCCTCTTCCACAATATAAAATAAGCATCGTTCACGGGCAAATGAAAGCTTCCGAAAAAGAATTTGAAATGCAGCGTTTTGTGAAAGGCGAAACACAAATTATGGTAGCCACCACGGTTATAGAAGTTGGTGTTAACGTGCCCAATGCCACCGTAATGGTTATAGAAAACGCCGAGCGATTCGGACTTTCGCAACTGCACCAATTGCGAGGTAGGGTGGGGCGTGGTGCCGATAATTCTTATTGCATTTTAATGTCGGGCAATAAATTGAGCAAAGATGGGCGCACACGTTTAGATACGATGGTGCGTACCCAAGACGGTTTCGAGATTTCTGAAATAGACTTACGTTTACGTGGTCCGGGCAATATTGAAGGGAAGCAACAAAGTGGAGTTTTAGATCTTAAAATTGCGGATTTGGCGCAAGACCAAGAATTGCTGATGGAGGCTAGAAAAACAGTAATCGCATTGTTTGAGGATGATCCAGACTTACTGAAACCCGAAAATTTAATTATCAAAAATTATTTTAAACAAACTAAAGCGGGCATTACTTTAGATAAGATTTCCTGATTAAGATTATATATATGGTTAAAAACGACCCTTACATTTCCCTTTCTTTTCGCGAATTCAGGTTTTTTTTATCGATGCGATTTTTCCTGACACTGGCTTACCAAGTACAAGCGGTAGTTGTTGGTTGGTACGTTTACTCGATAACCAAAGACCCTTTATCGTTGGGATTAATTGGACTGGCAGAGGCAATACCAGCAATTGGCATAGCCTTGTACGGTGGTTACGTAGCAGATAAGGCAGACCGAGTGTTATTATTGCGATGGGTTTTATCGGTTATGTTTTTGGCTTCTACGGTCCTGTACATCATAACGCTACCACAGGTTTCCCCACAAATTGGTCAAAGCAAATTGATTGGAGCCATATATTTGATGATTTTTATTATTGGGTTAGCCAGGGGATTTTACTCGCCTACAGCTTTTTCTTTGATGAGCATGATTGTTCCGCGAGAGTACTATGCAAATTCATCTACATGGAACAGTTCTTTATGGCAAACTGCATCTATTTTAGGCCCAGCATTGGGAGGATTAATGTACGGATTTGCAGGTATAAACCACTCATTCATTTTGGTACTTGCGTTTTTGCTCATATCTTTTTGCAGTATGTTCTTCATTAAACGAAAACCGCCTGTGTTTATACTCAAAACCAGTATGGTAGAAAGCCTTTCAGAAGGATTGAAATTTGTTTTTAAAAATAAGATTATTGTAGGTGCTTTAAGTTTGGATTTATTCGCAGTTTTCTTTGGCGGCGCAGTAGCTTTGATACCAGTTATAGCCCGGGAAATTTTAAACGTGGGCGCACAAGAATTTGGCTTTATGCGTGCAGCCCCGGCATTGGGAGCAGTAATAACTATGTTTGCCATGACGCGTTTTTCCCCAATGGATAAACCTTGGCGCAACCTTTTGGTAGCCATAACCGGCTTTGGCATCTCCATTATTTGTTATGGTTTATCCCGAAATTATTACCTCACGCTTTTCTTCCTGTTCTTAGAAGGCTCTTTTGACAGCGTGAGTGTAATTATACGATCCACTCTGTTGCAAATGCTTACGCCAGATGAAATGAGAGGAAGGGTTTCTGCCGTAAATTCTATGTTCATTGGTTCATCAAACGAGATTGGCCAATTTGAATCCGGATTGACTGCCCGTTTAATGGGCACAGTGCCAGCTATAGTTTTTGGTGGTTGCGTAACGTTAACGGTGGTAGGCATTACTTGGTTTAAGACAAAGGTTTATGTAAATAAAAATTTAGATCAGTTAGCTCAGAGCTAAAAAGATTTATTCTAAGCTTCACTATTAAGTCAACAATTTTAAGGTAATCAAACATTATAAAAATCCTATTTTTGAGAATGACCATACCTGAACTTCACTCGCTTTACTTAATACACCCGCAAATTTGTACAGATACCCGTAAAATATTTAAAGGGTGCATTTTTTTTGCCCTTAAAGGCGATAACTTTAATGGTAATGTTTACGCAAAACAGGCTCTTGAAGAAGGTGCTGCCCTTGCTGTGGTTGATGAACCTTTTTATATTGAAAATGAAAGCTACATACTTGTAGAAAATGTTCTCATAACCTTGCAAGATCTGGCCACCTACCACCGTCAGCAATTAAATATACCGGTAATAGGTTTAACCGGATCTAACGGAAAAACAACTACCAAAGAACTAATCAATGCTGTACTGTCTCAAAAGTTTAGGACTTCGGCTACGGTAGGCAACCTCAATAATCACATTGGTGTACCCTTAACTTTATTGGCCATACCTTCAAATACCGAAATTGCAGTTGTGGAAATGGGCGCAAATCATCAAAAGGAAATTGAAATGTTGAGCAATATGTGTAAACCCAATTACGGTTTGATTACCAACGTTGGGATGGCTCATCTAGAAGGATTTGGTGGTTTCGAAGGGGTAAAAAAAGGCAAGGGCGAGTTGTATTCTTTTTTGGAGAAGATAGACGGAACCTTGTTCATCAACGGAGATAATCCGCATTTAATAGAAATGATGGGTAATAAAAAATTTAAGGAAACCATAACTTATGGTAAAGGCCCTAATAATTTTTTGAATGGGAAACTGTTATCAAACGATCCATTTTTATCTTTGGAATGGCACAGCGGACAAATTTCTTCATCGGTAAAATCTAATTTAACGGGTTCTTACAATTTCGAAAATATTTTGGCTGCCATTGCCGTCGGGTTAAAATTTGGCTTGGCAGCCGACGAAATAAATGCGGGAATTGCAGGCTATCAGCCCCAAAACAACAGATCGCAAATTTTAAAGACTGCCCACAACACCGTTATAGGCGATTACTATAATGCCAACCCCAGCAGTATGTTAGCGGCAATACAAAATTTGAATCAGCTAAAGGCAAATAAGAAAGTCTTGATTTTGGGCGATATGTTTGAGTTGGGTAATGAAGCAGAGCAAGAGCATACCCTTGTAATTTCTGAGGCGCTTAAATATAACTTTGACGAGTGTATTTTTATTGGAAACGAATTTGTAAAAGCTTCCAATTCGGCGCCAGCCAAATTTTTTTATGACACGTTAGAAGCAGAAAAATATTTGCACGATTATCCTGTAAGAGATGCTTTGGTTTTGTTAAAGGGATCAAGGGGAATGAAACTTGAAATATTAATGCAACAGCAACTTTAGCCTAAATCATCTATAAGATTTTTGTAGCTTAACTTTAAAGGTCTTTAAAGTAAAAATTTGTGTTTAAATAAATTTCTATTGTTATAAACACCGGGTGCATTGGGCAGTCGTGAATCTATTCTTTTTCCTAGAATGATGAAGTGCGTTTGCTAAAAAGTAAAGGTAAATACCATATTAGCTAAAGTTTTATTACTGAGCATATTTTAAAGCGAACCCCACAATGTCTCGACTTTTTTTGGTGAGAATCCATATAAAAATAATTTTCTTTAAATAAATCAATATAAAAAATAATCAAATATTTAAGGGATTAAGCAATTATAATTTAAAAAGGTTAAAAACTTTACAATATCATCCTTGAGATTAATTCTTTGGTTTAAGATTTAATCATTTAAGCAAAACACTCTTATATAGGTACTTCGGTATATTTCCACAGCAAATTTCTGCACTTTAATAATCTTTAATTTTTTGGTATAATGCAGAAAATTAAAGTTTTTGATTTTCAAAATGAAAGTAAAATTACATCAAATTGCCATAATGGGGAGTAATGCAGAGGTGGCTGTTGTAATCGAATTTCATTTTTCATTTTCCGTAATCAACCCAACTACCAACGTTAATATCTACCTGAAATGAACTCTTTTTTTAAATGGAGGTTTACACAACCTACCCCAAAGTGTACCCTATTATTTTTTCTTGTTGTCTTATGCTTTGGTGCAAAGACATCTTATTCGTCTAACTATTATTTCTCTAGTACCAACGGCAACGATGAATATTCTTCGCAACAAGCGCAAAACCCGTACACACCTTGGCAATCTTTATCTAAGCTTAACGAAACCTTAAAAAAGTTAAAATCAGGAGATGGCATTTATTTCAAGAGAGGAGACATCTTTGAAGGGTCGATAACCATCAACAGTTCGGGTAAGGACGAGCCTTTAATTTTTGGTGCCTATGGTGATGGAAACAAACCTGTAATTGGTGGTTTAAAATTGCTCTATGGCTGGAAATTTGTAAGTAACGGCATCTATGAAACAGATTGGGCTATTGAAGGAACTCAACTTATCATCAACAATAAACAACAAGCTTTGGGAAGATATCCAAATACAGGATATTTAAACTACCAATCGTTGTCTAATTTCGAGAACTCTTTCATCACAGACTTTAAGTTGAATTCATCTACCAACTGGACCAATGCCGAAGTGGTGATTCGAAAAAACAGGTGGATAATAGATAAAAGTAAAATAAAAAGCCACGTAGGCAACACTATTAATTATGAAAAGGGAAAGAGTGCCAATCCCAGCAATGGCTATGGGTATTTTATTCAAAAAAGCAAGCAAACATTAGATCAAGTTGGCGAATGGTTTTTTGATAGTAGCCGTAAAAAAATGATGGTTTACTTTGGTAGCGAACAACCCTATAACTTTGTGGTAAGGTTCAGTGTAATTGATAATCTCATCAACATTAAAAACCATGGTAACATTACTTTTGAGAATCTGGCATTTATAGGTGCCGGCGAAAATGCCATTGAGATATCCAACTCAAAAAATGTAAGCATTAGAAATTGTACCATAGATTTTACGGGACAAGAAGCCATAGTGGCTACACATTCGGCAAATGTTAAAATTGAAAATGTATGGATAGACCGTTCTTTATCGGGGGGAATAAATTTGGATCATGGCTGCACAAATTCTCTGGTGTACAACAACACCATTAAACGCACCGGTTTAATACCAGGTTTGGGTAACAACGGCCCCGGAACTTACGAAGCCATTACATCTTTTGCAGATTATACCCAAATAGAAAAAAACGTGATTGACAGCAGTGGTCATAATGGAATTTATTTTGGAGGTAATGGCTCGGTGGTCAAAAATAATGTCATTCAATATTTTTGCCTTACCAAAGATGATGGAGCAGGCGTTTATGTGGGCGATTGGTCCAAAACTTACAATAAGAATATTATCGGAAACATAATTTTAAATGGATTGGGTAATGGTGATGGAACCGATAATCCAGAAATACGGCAAGCAGAAGGAATTTATGTTGATGACCTATCACAAAGCGTAAATATAGAGAACAACACCATTGCCAAATGCGCTCATAATGGTATAAAAATTCATAACGCCAGAGATATCAACGTATTTGATAATGTGGTTTTTGACAATGGAATTCAAATAAGTTTAGAGCAGGATCATTACAACCCCACCAGTACTTATATCAGAAACAACAACATAAAAAACAATACTTTCTTTTCTAAAGACGAGAACCAAACGGTGGCTCGTATAACCTCGCACCAAGATGATATTACAGCCTTTGGCGAACTCGACAGCAACTCCTACTGCCGACCATTGGATGAGGCAGCCATTATCCACACTACAAATACAAAAAATTGGACGGTTGCCCATAATGAGTTTGATTTGCCCAGTTGGAAAGCTGCTTATGGTAAAGATTGGTCTTCGAAAAAATCTCCGAAAGCCATCCCCAAATTTACCTTGAACAAGATATTGGGCGAAAACAAATTTCCCAATGCTGGATTTGACAGCAACATATACGGATTGTACAGTCATTCTTCCACAAATGATTGTTCAACTACCTATAATTATGGCGTATTGGATGGCGGAGGGTTAAAACTGGCCTTTAATTCGCCTGTTAACAACAACGTAATTGTTAATTTCAACGTTGGCAGGGTAGTGGCTGGCAAAAATTATGTGTTGAGGTTTTCTATGCTGGGAAATACTCAAGCTAAAAATGCACAGGTTTATTTAAGAAGAGCATGGGATCCCTACACTCCGCTCAGCGATAAGGAATTGTGCAACTTTAAATATAGCAGGACTGAGAATGAGTTTATTTTTACCGCTTTGGCGGATGACGATTACGCGAGTGTGATCTTTGAAATAAACCAACCCAGCGGACAAATTTATTTAGATAATATTGCATTGTATGAAGCTGATGTAAACAAAATTAACATCAATGATCACGTGCTTTTTGATTACAACGCAAACGATTATATAAAAACCATTGAATTGAATAAACCTTATATGGATGTTAATAGCCGCGTTTATAAAAATTCAGTAACGCTGCAACCTTATACCTCTATCGTACTAATGGCTGCAGAGCCGATAATTGAAAAAAAATATAAGCCAAATTTATCGGCCCACTTAAAGCGGGCAGAAATGGGAATAGATGGACTAAGAATCAAAAACACTGATCATGAACTGAGAGCTTTTCCAAACCCTTTCCAAAGTCAGCTTACTTTGGAGTTTACTGCGCCCGCGGCTGGAAACGGAATGTTGATGCTTTATGATGTGTCTGGAAAAATGATTTCTGAAATTTATAAAGGATATATGAATGCAGACGAAAGCAAAAGTTTCTCCGTAAATGTTGGAGCGATGAACTTAACAACTGGCATGTATATAGTGAGATTGGTAACAGACAAAAAAACCTTTTCCCAAAAAGTTATGTACGTAAAATAAAAGAATCAAACCCCGGAGGCAGGAAACTGCCTCCATTTTCTAATCAATAATCTTATAATGCTTCATTTACCTTTACTCCGTCACGTTTAACGATACATCCTGGTACACCTATCACCGTACAATTTTCTGGAACGTTTTTAATGACCACTGCATTGGCACCAATCATAGAATTGTTGCCGATAGTTAATTTGCCAATTACCTTGGCACCACAAAAAACACTTACGTTATTGCCCAAAGTAGGGCAATCGTTATCATTGGAAAAACCGATGGTAACTTGTTGATTTATCCAGCAATTTTCGCCAATTGATACCGCCGCAATAATAGTAGAAAAACCGTGCTGAATAAAAAGTCCTTTCCCAATTTTTTTGGTAGCAATGTAAAGCGTGGATAATTTAGGACAAAGTAGATTAGGTAGTATTTTCCAGTATCCAACCCTATGGTAAAATAAATTTCTGAACTCTGGAAAAAAACTTAACAAATATAATAAGCTGAGTGTTGGGCTGTAGTTTAAATGCAGTATTTCACACCAGCGTTGAATATCGGCTCTTATAATCCTTTTATTGGGATGAAA
>ENA-OFCE01001462-OFCE01001462.1-metagenomes-genome-assembly--contig:-NODE-1462-length-11963-cov-8.259489_pt1 | contig 11963 bp, 7 predicted proteins | sample MGYA00153388_OFCE01 | MGnify analysis MGYA00153388
TCGCCGCCGAATGCGCCCGACATCGAGCGCGGCAGGCAGGTCGTCCGTGTCCAGTCGAAGTCGTTCGCGGCGTCGTCCCAAGCCAGATCGCCGCCAGTGACAATGATCAGCAAGCGGTCGAGCTGCTTGTTCGCGCGCCAGTGGTCCAGTTCCTGGCGCACCCATTTGCTGGCGGCGGCTTCCGGCGAGGCGAGAAACAGGAAGTACTCCGACTGGCCCAACGCCGAGGTGATGGAAACCCACAGATGGGGCGACAGGTTCAGGTTGGCGCCATCCCGAAATACGCTCAACTCGCGCAACTTAAACCATGGTCGCGCGAAGCGCTGCAGGCCGGCCTGGAGGCTGGGCGCGAACGCCCCGTCTGCCGAGTGGCTGTAGGAGATGAAGGCGTTGTACTTCAGCATGCAGGCGCTCGGCTAGGCTTGGGGCGGCGAACCAGAGTTGCGAGTATCACGGGCACAGGAAGCTCGGCAGCGGCGTCCTCGCACAACGCGTGGCCTTGGCCTGCCGAGGATAGGTTGAGGATGGGTTTTTCAAACGCCCTTTTTCGTTCCCCACGACACCCCAAGTACGCCACAGCAGGGGCGGAACACAGCGCCCAGGGCGCTTGAATCTGTTTTTGCAAGCAGGCTGAGCTCTGTTGGGCGTGGACCGCCCAGCCGGTTGAGCCGAAAAGCGTCGTTTTCTGGCGCCGGCTACGGGTTACCCCTTGTCGTCGGACCGCTCATTGCTCTGGAGAGTCCTTGGACGCAGCCGACTTTAGCGGCCCTGCTCGCCGGGTCGCCTGAACTGTCGCGGTTTGGCAGCGTCAAGCCGCATGCAGCGCTTGACCTCCGGCCGGCGCACGGGGGGGTGCCCGCGCCTGCAATCCCAGGCGCGTGAGGACCTTCTCGATCACAGGCTGCTCAAGAATCACCACAATGATCTTCAGCTCACCGCCGCAGTTTGGGCACTGTTCCAGGTCGATCTCGAACACGCGCTTGAGCAGCTTCGCCCAGCTCAGCCGCACGGGGCGGTGGTGCGCGCAGTTCGCCTCGCACTCGGCGGGCTGTTCGGCCCGTGTCGGCGACTCGGGCACCTGCGGCAGTACCTGGGCGTGCAGCTTGGCCGAAGTTGTAGATGAGGGTGCCAGCACGCCGTGGAAGCGGGGAAAATGTAGCCTCGGCCCAAGCACCAGTGCAGCCAGCCGCTGCATGAACTCCAGCGGCGACATCACCAGGTGCGTGGTCCCGTCGCGCCGGGCTGTCTTGAGCTTAAGCAACTTCTGCCCGGCGGTGTTGGTCTGCTTGCGTTCTTTAGCCAAAGCCGGGCGGGTGGTTTAGCGGCGCGGTTGCTCCAGCGCCTGGCGGTCGTCAACGCCGCAGCGCACGGCGGCGTGCAGGCTGAAGCCGTCGATGTCGGCGCACAGCGTCTGCTTGGAGTCCTTCTCCCGGAGCATGGCGCCCTGCAGCGTCAGCACTTTCTGGCCGGCCCGAGGACCGCTGGCGATGCGGTAAGTGCAGGCCGCAGCCTGCAGCGGCCTGAGCACGCGGGCCTCATCGGCGTCGCCATCGTTGTTGGCCATAAAGGCCATACAGGTCGAACCCTCCTCTTCGACCAACACACCCCGACGGGTAAGCATCTTCATCATGCGGCTGATGATTTTGTGCAACATCGTCTGCAGCGCTTCGTTGGTCGGCGCAGGTAGTTTGAGGAACCCCGGCGCCCCGTGGGTGCCGGGCCGGTACACGCCGACTAACACCACGCGGTGAAGGTGGATGTTGAGGTTGGCGGCTGACCCGAAGCGTTGGATCAGCGTGACCGCGCCGCAATCGGCTTGGTCCGCCTCCAGGCCGGCTTGACCAAGCAGGTGGCGCTTGATCGCGCCGTGCACCACCTGCAGCACAGGCGTCGCCAGCTTGGGCTGCGCGGCCAGCAGCAGGCGCAGGGGCATGGGCAGTGACAGAACCCACAGGCGTACTGGCACATGGGGGATGACGTAGTCGACTAGGTGCGCCGCCGTCTGCGCCATCCGGCGCGCGCTACAGGCCGGGCAGAACCCGCGTTGCTTGCAGCTGAACGCGACGACCTTGTCGTGGCCGCAGTCGCCGCAGCGCAGGCGCAAGAAGCCATACGCCAGGATGCCGCATTCGAGGAGGGCGTCGAACTTGTCTTTGACGAACTGCGGTAGGTCGGCGCCGACAGCGTCTTCGGCGTGCTAAAGAAAGGTCGCGGCGCGCTGCTGCACCAAGGCGGCACAGCGTGGTCTGTTCCGCGCGGTGGCGCTCGTGGTGAACAGGGGTGCCATCCGGCGCTCGCTGGAGCTGCCGACCAATGGCTTGCACGCAAGGCCGCCGAAGTGGTGAGCCCGCACGGTCTCCAGCCCTGCGCTGCTCGTCAATCACCCTGTGCGCCGCCTGCCGATGTGCGCCCTTTGCAGCGGGGCCGCCTACGGGTGCTTATGTGCGGGTCCGACCGGCAGCTTCGGGGCGGATGGATTGGTGACAGCGCACGCTGGCGTCAGGCGGCCCGCATCGCCGGCCCGTTGTCGCGCGTTGCAGCCCCGCCCAGCGAATACACCGACACGGCGTGCACCAGCTGTTGCGCCTGGAGCTTCAGGCTCTCTGCGGCGGCCCATGGCTTTGCTCGGGCGCCTACTTCAACGCGACGGGCGGCAGCAGCGGGGAAAACGGACATGGGGTCGTCTGCGGCTTCGCGAACTGCGGACTGCGGGCGTCAGGACGCAAAGAAATTGCGAAGGCAACACCGCAAACGCAAGCCCGGCTTAGGGTGACCCGGGCCGGGGCGGTGCCGTACCAGCACCCTCAGATGCGGTTGTTGCATCGGCGGCGCGTCAGATCGAGGGTTTCGCATGGCGCAGCAGCTCATCGTCCAGGCTGCGTGCATGCGCCATCACCGGCCCGGCCACCGGGGCCGGGTGCTCGGGCCTCGCCACGTCAGCAGCAGCCCGGCCCACCAGGTCGGCCGCGGGCCCCACCAACAACTCCGTCGCGCTCGGTGCCGCAGCACCTGCCCTTCCCTTGGCAAACCACATGTCGGCCATGTCGTGCGTGCTGCCGTCGCTTGCATTCCAGCTTGACACCATTCCCAGAAGGTTGGCGTTGTCGACCTGGCTGCCCTTGGCGAAGTCGAGGTTGATCTCCACCCCACCAAAGTCCGCCAAGCCGTGCAATTCGGTGGCGTCGGTCTTGCCGTCGCTGTTGGCATCGACGCACAGCTTCAGCAGATCGAAGGCACGGTCCTTGGCGGTCAACTTGCCGTCGTGGTTGCTGTCGATGTCGGCCATCGCGCGAAATCCATGATCTGCGCGTTGACCGTTGGACAACACGGTCGCGCTACCGAGCAGTTCGCGCCCGTCGTCGATGACGCCGTCGTGGTTGACGTCACGCACCAGCAGGCCGTCGGTTGCGCTGGCCCAGCCCACTGGCGTGGTCCGGCCGCTGGCGTCGATGTCGAAGTGCACGCCGTGGTTGGCGGCCAGCGTGTGCACGCTGTCGCCGTTGAGATCCAGCGCGATGGGCGTCACGCTTTGCAGCGCGGCAAACTGCGCCGTGCTCATCACGCTGAAGTCCTCGCTCTGGCAGGCTTTGTACTGCGTCATGGTCATCGTTGTCAAGTCGGCGGTTTTAAGGGCCGCCACTTGCGTGGGGGTCAGTGCCTCGATTTGGTCGGTCGTCAGCGCACGCGGCCGTGCGCTGCGCGGCCGACGACCGCCACGCGTTGGAGCAACTGTGCCGCTACATCACCCGCCCGGCACTGGTCAATGAGCGCGTGCAAACCAACACCGCCGGACAGGTGGTGTTGGAAGCTCAATACCGCCTGGCGCGACGGCTCCACTCACTTGGTCATGTCGCCGCTGGACTGCCTGCCGCGGCTGGTGGTGCTGGTGCCAAGGCCAAGGCTGCACCTGATCCGCTGTGGTGTCCGCGTAACTTGGCTGCGCGAAGTAAGCGGCCCCCCAGTTTCGCGAGCATGATGTGCTGGCACTTTCATTTACAACTTTGGCCAAGCTGCGCGCGTTGGTGGTGCCGCAAGAGGTGCCGCAAGCACCCTAGCGGGCGGCCCAGGCAGCAAAGCCCGTCCTGATTAGCGACCTGTCTCAGCAACCCCGAATTGCGGTCTCGTTCATTGCGGGGGTGGCCGCTGCAGCGCGTACCAACCGCGGAAGGATCGCGCGCAGGTCGTACCGCCGGTTGAAGCGGTACTGCACTTCGGCGAGGTAGCGGTGAGCGTACTTGGCGAACTTGATCGCGTGGTAGGTGCCCGTCATCGCCGTCTTCAAGTTACCCAGCACCGTGTTGACGGCCCAGTGGTGCTCAACCTCAACGCTCGCCCGACCGCCGCCTGTGACCGTGCGATGGTGGACCATGCCCAACTCCTGAGCAACAGTGAAGCAGTTCAAGCCGTCGGACACCACGGTGGCGGGCAGCGCGATCGACGTGAACATGAACTCCCTGAGTGACTCTTTGGTAAAGGTGCGCTTGGAGAAGCAGACCAGTTGCGGCCGGCCCGTCTCCGTGGTCTGCACCGCAGCGACGAACGACACCTTGTTCTCCGAGCCGCGGCCGGCGCAGCCGCCGTGTCGCTCTCCACCGAGGTAAGCGTCGTCCATTTCGATCCGCCCGGTGAGCTGCCTGCCCTCCTCGCGCTGGCGCATGACCTCCATGATCTTGTGCGTGATCAGCCAGGCCGTGCGGTAGCACACGCCCAGGTGCCGCGCGAGCTCCAGCCCGGCGACGTTGTTCTTGGCCTGGGTGAGTAGATGCATGGCCAGGAACCACACCGTCAAGGGCAGCTTGGTGTTCTCGAAGACGGTGCCGCTGGTCACGCTGCACTGGGACTGGCACCCGCGGCATTGCCAGTACAGCCGGCCCTGGCGGCGAAACGACGTGCGCGACGAACCGCTGCACTCCGGGCAGGCGAAGCCCTGGGGCCAGCGAGCAAGGACGAGCGCCGCCTCGCACTGCTCCTGGGTGCCGAAGCGCCGCATGAGTTGGCCATCGACAGACCAGGTTGAAACTGGATCCAGTTCATCGCCATGGGGAACCTCATGTAGTGGTACCCCATCCTCGGTCCCAGGTAGCTCTTAAAATGAGCCTGCTGAGACTCGTCGCTAATCAGGAAGCCCGTTGAGTGCGAGGCAAACCGTGCGCACCACCACCCGGTGCGGATGCGTTGGGGCGAGCTGCTCAAAACGAGTCTTCGATCTCGACCTGGAGCAGTGCCCGAACTGCGGCTGCCAGCTGATGATCATTGCGGCCTCTCTGGAACCGCCGGTCATCGAAACGATCCTCACGCACCTGGGAATGCCGGCGCGCGCACTGCCTCGTGCGGCGCCCCGTGGCTAAGCGCTGCAATCGGCCTGACGCTGCCCAACCGTGACTGTTCAGGCGGCCCGGCGACCAGGGCCGCTGGAGTCGGCTGCGTCCGCGCGTTTTCGGGACCGATGGCTGTGGCAAGGCGGCAAGGGGTAACCCTTGGGCGGCGCCAGAGAGAGGCGCCCTTCGACTGCGCAGTCAACGCTCAACAGAACTCTGTTGCCTCCAAGCAAAGATCATGCAAATCGGGTGCCGTGTTTTGCCGTGTTTGGGGTGCCGTGAAGAAGGAAGAAGCGCGTTTGAAAAACCTATCCTCTCACCGTATCAACCCGCCACATGCACTGCCGGCGCTCGACCTCGACGGGCTGCTGCCAAGGCCGCCGATGCTCATCGTTGAATATCTCGTCGAGACCTTCGCGCAAGTGCCACTGTTGACCGCTGACCGCTGACCGCGCCGGCCGCGCCCGCGTTCGCGCGCTGGCGCGAATTGCCAGCGCCGACACGCAACCGCTGATCGTGCCGCGCATTCGGGGCTGTTTCGACACCGAATTGGGTATTGCCGAACCCGAGCGGCTGAAGGGGGTTTGCCACTGGTTAGACCCGGGCTTGCAAGCGATCGAAGCGCGGTTAAACGAAGCCAGTGCAAGCAGCCACGCGGGTCCGTACGCGCACCTCGAGCAAATCCCACTGGCCGATCTGTGCATGTCTCAGCCGGCATTTCCGCGCGCGCGTCCGCTGGTGCAGCAGGGTGCGCCGGCCGCCTGATGCCGGACTACGGCACGCGATTTGCTTTCAACAGAAGTGACAAGCCCCCAGGACGCTTTGTGCACAGCGTTGGTGCTTCGCGGTTGGCATCGGGTTTGTTGCCCGCGACGACGAGCACACCGCGTCGGCACTTCCGCGCTTTGCAATCCCGCTACGCAATCCCGCTATGCAATCCCGTTTTGCAACCCCGCTCTTTAACCCTAGTTCCCGCCCACGGAGTTCCTCGATGCCTCTGCTCGCCCTCGCCCTTGGCGCCGTCGTTGCGCTGTTGCCCGCGCTCGCTGCGGCCCAGTCATCCACCACGGTCGCCAGTCACCTGCCCGGAAAGGTGCACCTGCTGCCGGCCACGCTCGAAACCACGCAGTGGGGCTGGTTCGACAACGCGCAGGCGCCGGTGCTGAGGGTCGACTCGGGTGACACGGTGATCCTCGAAACGATGATGCATTCGCACAACCAGGTCGTTCCGGGGCGCACCATCGACGAGATCAAGAAGCTGCGCACCGACAACCCGGGGCGCGGGCCGCACACCCTGACCGGGCCGATCTTCGTCAACGGCGCGCTGCCCGGCGACGTGCTGAAGGTGCAGATCAACCGCATCGTGCCGCGCGCCTACGGCACAAACTTCAACGTGCCCGGCATGTTCGGCCAGTTTCCCAAGGACTACGTCGACGGCCAGGTGAAGTACCTGTACCTCGACCTCGATCGCAAGCGCATCGAGTTCATTCCCGGCGTGTTCATTCCGCTCGCGCCATTTCCGGGCACGATCGGCGTCGCGCGCAAAGAGCCGGGCCGCTACAGCTCGGTGCCGCCGGGTGAGTACGCCGGCAACATAGACATCCGCGACCTGATCGAAGGCACCACCTTGTATGTGCCGGTGCATGTGGCCGGCGCGCTGCTGTGGACGGGCGACTCGCACGCCGCGCAGGGCAACGGCGAGGTCAACCTCACCGCGATCGAGACCGCTTTCCGCGAGATGAACATCACGCTGACGGTGGTCAAGGGCATGGCGCTGGACATGCCGCGCATCGAGACCGCCAAATCGTGGATCGCGATGGGCTTCGACGCCGACCTGAACAAGGCCTGGGACGCAGCGAAAGCGCAAACCATCAAGCTGCTTGCCGAACAGCGCAAGCTGCCCGCCGAGCAGGCCGAAGCGTTGATGGCCAGGGTTTCGGACTGTCGCATCTCGCAAGTCGTGAACATCAAGAAAGGCATCCACTGCCTGAACCCGAAGGACCCGAACGCGGCCGAGGACATGGCGCGACCGACCACCGAGACCGCCGCGTACTACGTCAGCCACGCCCAGGACGTCGACCTGAACAAGGCGATGGACGACGCCTCGCGCGGCATGATCAAGCAGCTCGAAACGAACCGGGGGATTGCCCGGCTCGACGCCTACGGCTTGGCCAGCGCAGCAATGGACTGCCGGGTCGGCGCGGTCGGTGCAAGTGCCAAGAACGTGCATTGCCTGATGCCGAAATCGCTGTGGGGCGCGGCCAAATAGCTCGGCCGCGCTGCATCGGCCGCGCGTTTGTCGTCGCCATCGCGCTCCTCTTCTGGGCCGGCGCGTGGGCCCAGCCCCGGCTGCGCGTCGTCACGACGACAAGCGATCTGCGCAGTCTGGTCGAGGCAGTCGGCGGCGAGCATGTCGATGCGGTCCACCTGGCAGCACCCGAGGCCGACATCGAAAATTACCAGCCGCGCCCGCGCGACCTCCTCAGGCTGCGCGACGCCGCGCTCGTGGTGCGCGTCGGCGCCGACTTCGACTTGTGGTTCGATCCGCTCGTCAAGCGCTCGGGGCGGCGCGACTTGCAGCGGGGCGGCTCGGCCCATGTCGATGCATCGCTCTCGATCGCATTGCTGGAAGTGCGCGGCACTGCCGCCATCGGGCCCGGCGATGGCCACGCGCACGGCGCCGGCAACCCGCACTACTGGCTCGACCCGCTGAACGCCGAAGTCATCACCGCGACGCTGCTGGAAGCGCTGGTCAGAGCCGACCCGCAGCATGCGCGGTATTACGAGGCCAGGCGCATCGCCTTCGTCGACAAGCTGCACACGAAGCTGCGCGAGTGGACGGCCGCGCTGATGCCGCTGGCGGGCCGACCGCTGGTTGCGCAGCACAACACCTGGGCCTACTTTGCACGCCGCTTCCGGCTCGAGTTTGCCGGCTTCATCGAGCCGCGACCCGGCGTGCCACCGAGCCCGGCGCACCTGGGCAACCTGCGCACGCTGGTGCGCGAGCGCCGCGTCACGCTGATCGTGCGCCAGCCGTTCGAAGCCCCGCGCAACGCCGAGTTCATTGCCGCGGGTTCTGCGGCTCGCATCGTCGTGCTCGCAGCATCGGTAGGTGCCCTGCCGCAGGCCAGCGACTACCTGGCGCTGTTCGATCACAACGTGCGCGTTCTGGTCGGGACGCCGTGAGGCCGGCGCTGTCTTGCGCGGGCGTGGGCTGATGGCGGTTGACATGGCCTTCGAGTTGCTGGCGTTGCCGTTCGTCGCGGCGCTGTTGCTGGTCGCGATCCACACCGCGTTCGGCCTGCAAGTGCTGGCGCGCGGCGTGATCTTCGTCGACCTGGCGCTGGCCCAGGTGGCCGCGCTCGGTGCAACGGTGGCGTTCATGCTCGGCCACGCGGTCACCAGCGTCGCCACCTTCGGCTACTCGCTCGCGTTCACGTTCGCCGCCGCGCTGCTGCTCGCGTCGAGCCGCGCGGCGGCCACGCGAATCCCGCAAGAGGCGCTTATCGGCGTGCTCTACGTGGTCGCCGCGGCGGCGGCGTTCCTGCTCGTCGACAAGGCACCGCAGGGCGCCGAACACATCCGCCAGATCCTCACCGGCAACATCCTTACGGTGGGCGCCGACGAGGTGCTGGTGCTGGCGCCCCTGTACCTGGGCCTCGGCACTCTGTTGTGGCTGCTGCGCGGGCGCTTCGAGGCGCGGCGTGAGGGCGCCGCACAGTGGGTCTGGGACCTGGTGTTCTATGCCAGCCTGGGCGTCGTCGTCACCAGTTCGGTGGCGCTGGCCGGCGTGCTGCTGGTGTTTGCGTTCCTGATCATCCCGGCAGCGATCGGCGTGCTGTGGGCCGACCGCGCCGCGGCGCAACTCGCGCTCGGCTGGGCCGCGGGCGCTGCCGCCAGCGCCGCCGGGCTGGCGCTGTCGTACGCGGCCGACCTGCCGACAGGCGCGTCGCTGGTGTGCGTGTTCGGCGCGGCGCTCGCGCTGGCGGGCTTGCTGAAGCTGGGCGCCGTCGCTGGCGCCGCGCTGCGCGGCTTGCGCATCGGGCTCGGCGCGGTGCTGATCGCGTCGGGGCTGTTCCTCGCAGCCCTGCCGCGCGCCGATCAGCCCTTGCTCGACGCGCTCGAAGCGGCAGCGCCGGCAGTCCGCAGCGTCTACCTGACGCGCCAGGAGCGGGCCGTTCATGCCGATGCCGACGCGTACGCACTGCGCTATCGGCAGCAGGCCGAGCTGCTGAACCAGCGCGAGGCGCGCAGCCGCTTCGAGGGCGCCGCGATCGACGAGGCCGAATTGCGCCGCATCTCGTCGTTCTTGAAGAGCTACGGCGAGATGGAAAAGGGCGAGCGCTTCGTGATGCGCGAGGTCCGCTCGCGGGCGCGCGAACGCGTGCGTTGGGTCGGCGGTGGGGTGGTGGCGTTGCTCGGTCTGTTGGCGCTGCCGGGGTTGGCGCAGGCGTTGGTGCGCGGCGCCGCGCGCCGGCTGGCCCTGCGGCACCGAACACGTCCTCGCGGCAGCGCCGAAGTGCCCGCCGCTCAGGCCTAAACCGAGCGCAAACTGCGGCGCACGCTGCGCCACGTTTTTAAGCGGGTCGCGGCATGAATGAACTTTCCAGCGCCGCGGGTCCACCGGTGACATTCCAGCCGGACGCCTCATCGTCAACGACAACCAGGTCGCGATGAGTGCCGCCCGCGCGGCAGGCGTCCAACGCACCGTTCAGCCAGTGGGCCCGGTGATCGCCCGCATCGCGCCGTGCAAGTTGACGCCTCGTGCCATGAACGATGTCGGGCTCCAGGCGCCCGCGCCTGCCGTTGTCGCACGCCTGGGCGGCGGCTACGTCGGTTCACGCCCGCAGGACCGTGTCAGTGCGCTGGCCCGCGCCTTCGATGGGAACGATCGCGTCCGCGTTGTTGTGGATCACCAGCGTCGCGTCCTGCAGCCCGCACTGGTCGGGGCTTGTCCGACCGGCCGAAGCTCTCTTGGTCGTAGGCCACGACGCGATAGCCAGCGGCCTGAAGCATCGACCCCTGCGGCTAATGGCCGGCAGGCAGCCTGCGACCCGGGCTGCCGGTCGCCGCACACCGAACGCGACGCTCAGGAGATCGGTTTTGCGGACGACTCGGCCGGCGCGTCGGTCCTCGCCCACGCCGCCACGATCTCGCGGTGGTGGGGGATGTTGTTGAGGAAGCCCTGGCGCAGCGCCGGGTCGGCGCCGTGTTGGCTGCTGTCTCGGCTGATGGCGTCGGCCTGCGCCATCAGTGCGGTGTGGGCGCGGGCCAGCCAGTCGGCGGCAGCGGGGTCGCCGGCGCGGGCCAGGGCCTGGTGGCAGGTGAGCTCGATCAGGCGCTGGTCTTCGGCACCGTCCAGCGTGCCACCGGCGGCCACGTGGTCCAGTAGCGGTTGCAACGCGGCCAGCGCGGCGGCGGTGTCGCCTTCGGCCAGTGCCACGCGGGCCAGACCGGCGCTGGCGGTGTGCTGATGGGCACTGCCGATCTCCAGCGCCCCGGCGTGCGCCTGCGCGTACGCCCGCCGCGCTTCGGCCACGCGGCCCAGGGCCAGTTCGGCATCGCCCAGCCGCAGGCCGGCATGTACCGCAAGGTCGCGCGCCTGCGCCGCCACGGCGATGTCCAGCGCCTGCCGCGCCAGCGCCAGGGCCCGCGCCTCCTGGCCTTGCCACAGCGCCAGTGCCGACAGGCAAGCCAGCGTCACGCCTTCTATTACCCTGTCGCCGTTGGCCCGCAGCAGCTGCAGCGCCGCGTCCAGGTCACGCCGGGCCTGCACCAGGTCGCCCAGTTTCATCCAGCCGATGCCCAGGTTCGACAAGGCGATGGCTTCGTTGACCCGGTCGCCGGTCTCGCGGTGGATCTGCAGGCTCTGCCGTTCCAGCTCGAGCGGGCCCACCAGGTCGCCTTGCATGTCGGCGGCGACGCCCAGCGTGTTGAGCAGCCGCGCCTCGACCCCGCGCAGCCCCAATCGGCGGGCCTCGTCCAGGCCCTGCAGCGCCAGCGCCCGGCCGGCATCGATGCGGCCCTGATACACCTCCGCTGATGCCAGCAGCCGCAGCGCGTGCAGCCGCAGGCCGTCGTCGCCTGCCCGCGTGGCGCAGGCTATGCCGTGGCGCGCCGCGCTCTCCTGCGCCGCCCGGTCGGCCATGCGCATCGCGCGGAGGCTGCGGCGCCAAGCCACTTCGGCGCGCCGGCGGTCGTCGGCCAGCGCCTCGGCCAGTTGCTCCAGCGCGTTCAGGTCGGCGACTTGCTCGTCGCGGCGGGCCTGCAGAAACAGCGTCCTCTCGCGCGCACTCAGCAGCCGCCAGCGCAGTTCGGTCTGGGCGGGTGGTGCGGGTGGGGCGGGTGGTGCAGATACTGCCGCCTGCGCGTCGCCCAGCAGCGCCAGCGCCCGGCCGACGTGCGCCAGCACGCGGTCGTGCGCCAGGCGCTGGCCGGCGTGCTCGGCCGCGCGGGCGTGGAACTCGGCGGCGTTGGCGCCGTCGGCTGCTTGCTCGAAGTGCTCGGCCGCCAGGCCCAGGAAGTCGCCGGCGCGCAGGCTGCCTTGCTCGGCCAGGCCGGCCAGCCACTGCGCCACCTTGGCGTGGCCTTCGCGCTTGTCGCGCTTGAGCACGGTGTTGTAGGCCACCTGGTGCAGCACCTGGT
>ENA-OFCE01001463-OFCE01001463.1-metagenomes-genome-assembly--contig:-NODE-1463-length-11945-cov-5.056686_pt1 | contig 11945 bp, 10 predicted proteins | sample MGYA00153388_OFCE01 | MGnify analysis MGYA00153388
TTAAATGCCAAGAACGAGGATATTGACTTCAATGCTGATGACTTTATGGCTCGGGTGAATTCGGATTTGATTGGCAAGTATGTGAATATTGCGAGTCGGGCGGCGGGATTTGTGGCCAAGTATTTTGATGGCCGTCTCCTGCAGGAAAACAATGATCAGTCGCTTTCGCTTTTTGAATCGCTGGATAGCGTGTTGTCCAATCCCGCCATGAAGGGGGCTATCGAAATTGAAGATTCCGTAAAGCGTGCATATGAGGAACGAGAGTTCTCATTGGCTATGCGATTGATCATGTCGTACGCGGACAAAATTAATGCTTTTTGGGATTCCGAAAAGCCTTGGACGCTGGCGAAGGATATTGCCTCGCATGAAAAGCTTCATGAAGTTTGCACAACTTGTTTGAATGGATTTTACAAACTGACCATTTTGCTGAAACCAGTTTTGCCCTCTCTTGCAAGTCAGGTGGAGAGCCTCTTTCAAACGCCAGGCTTGGAGTGGGGCGACCTTGCGACTCGCCCACTATCGGTCACCCCCTACCAGCACCTCATGCAGCGCGTCACCCCCGAGCAACTCGATGCCCTCTTCGAAGCCCCAGCAGCCCCCGAACCCGAGATGCTCATCCCCGGCGGCGAAGCCCTGGCCCCCATCATCACCATCGACGACTTCGCCAAAATCGACCTGCGCATCGCCAAAATCGTCAACTGCGAAGCGGTGGAAGGCTCCGTCAAGCTGCTGCGCCTGACGCTGGATGTGGGCGAAGGCAAGACCAGAAACGTCTTCAGCGGCATCGCCAGCGCCTATAAGCCTGAAGACCTGATTGGCAAGCACACGGTCATGGTGGCTAACCTGGCCCCGCGCAAGATGAAGTTCGGCATCAGCGAAGGCATGGTGTTAGCTGCCAGCCACGCAGATGGAAACGCGCAACCGGGTATTTATGTTTTGGAGCCGCTACCAGGCGCGATGCCGGGAATGCGGGTCAAGTAGTCACTCGTAAAAAGTAAGGAATTTGACAACACCTTACTTTTAGCTCATACTTACCATGTTCAGCAACAGGAGTTTTGTATGCAAGCCATCCTCGAACTAGATGCCGTTGTCAGCAGCAAAGGGCAAATCACCCTGCCAGCCGCCATGCGCGCCCGGCTGGGTTTGGTTGAAGGCTCGAAAGTCAAATTTTTCTGCGGCGACAACGAAGCTACGCTCAAGCCTGAGCTGCCTGTCAGAGCCTACTTCGGTATTTTGAAGCACCTCGGAAACATAAACACAGACATGCCTAAAGAGCCTGATCGCTTTTGATGTTTTGTGTCGATTCGTCGGGGTGGATTGAATTTTTTCTAGGTTCTACAGCAGGTCGAACTTTCAAACCCATCATTGAGCAGACCGCTAAGTTGGTCGTGCCAGCGGTGTCCATTTTTGAAGTCCATCGATTTTTAAGCCGGACAGCGACCAGCACCCTACGCGATGCAGCCATAGAAGTTATGTGTCGCAGCACGGTGATCGACCTGAACGCCGTCCGCGCCGCTGCGGCATCCGGGGCGGCTCAAAAACACAGCCTGGCGATGGCTGACGCCGTGATGTACAGCATTGCGCGCGAATTCAACGCCACTTTCTGGACGCAAGATGTGGACTACAAAGATCTGCAGGGCGTGAGTTACCACGCAAAAGCGTAGACAACAAAAGACTCGATCCGCGCCATGCACCTCCCATCGTACCTGGCGCCCTTCCAGCCCAGGCTCTCATCGGCCCTGAAAGGCTACACCAAAGACCGATTTTTTAAAGACGCTGGCGCAGGTTTTACCGTCGGCATTGTCGCGCTGCCTTTGGCCATGGCATTTGCGATTGCCAGCGGTTTGCCGCCTGAATCGGGAATCTGGACGGCGATTATTGCTGGCGCGCTGGTAGCAGGTTTAGGCGGCTCGTCAGTGCAAATTGCGGGGCCGGCGGGCGCCTTTATCGTGATTGTTTATGGCATTGTTGAGCGCTATGGCGTGGCCAATTTATTAATCTCCACTGCCAGCGCAGGCGTGCTGCTTTTTTTACTGGGTTTGTTCAAGCTGGGCACGCTGGTGCGCTATGTGCCGGTGGGTATTGTGGTGGGTTTTACCAATGGCATTGCAGTGCTGATTGTGCTGTCGCAACTCAAAGACTTGCTGGGCCTGCAAGTCGCAAAAATGCCGGCTGATTTTTTCTCGCAGCTCAAGGCGATTTTGAGTCAAATCGGCACCACCAACTTTTACGCGCTGGGTGTGGGGCTGGTGTGTTTGCTGGGCTTGTTTGTGTGGCCGCGTTTGTTCACCACCACCGTACGCAATCAATCTGCCAGCAAAGGGGTAACGGCGCGCCTGCACAAGATGATGCACACCGAAGACGGCGTGCATTTGCAGCGGGCCGCTCGCTTAGCAGCGCGCATGCCAGGGCCGATTGTGGCGCTGGTCACACTTACGGTATTCGCGTATTTTGCAGAGCTGCCGCTTGAGACCATTGGCTCCCGGTTTGGCGGCATTCCGCAGGCCTTGCCAGACTTTGCCTTGCCCGACTTTTCATGGGAAACCGTGCGCCTTTTGATCACGCCCACCATAACGATTGCGCTGCTGGGAGCGGTTGAATCGCTGCTGTGCGCCCGCGTGGCTGACCAAATCTCGGGCTTGCCCCGACATGACCCGAATCAGGAACTCATGGCGCAAGGCGTGGCCAATTTTGTGGTGCCATTTTTCGGCGGCATGCCTGCCACCGGAACGATTGCGCGCACCGTGACCAATGTGCGCTCAGGCGCAACATCACCCGTTTCGGGGCTGGTGCACAGCGCTACGCTGGTGGCGGTGGTACTGCTGGCAGCGCCGCTGGCAGTGCATGTGCCGCTGGCTGTTTTGGCAGGCATTTTGCTGTACGTGGCGTGGAACATGGGCGAATGGCGCGAATTTGTACACCTCAGGCGCGCCAGCCGCCACCACGCGTTCATCATGGTTGGTACGTTTTTACTCACCGTTATTTTTGACCTGACGGTGGCGCTGCAAGTTGGCCTGATGCTGGCCTGCGTACTGTTTGTGCGGCGCATGAGCACGCTGTTTCAAGTGGTGGAAGTGAGCCGCTCGCCCGAAGGCGCAACGTTTCAGCTGTACGGGTCGCTTTTTTTTGGCGCAGTAGCCAAGGTGGACCCGATATTGACGCTGGTGGAAAGCGCACCTTCGGGCCTGCTGGTGCGCCTGGATGTGCAGTCATTGCAGTCGCTGGACACCTCCGGCCTGGATGTGCTGGAGCAGCTGCGCAAAGCGATTGTGCTGCGCGGTGGCCGCCTGGTGATTGCAGGGTTGAATGCGCAGCCCAAAGCGGTGATGGAACGCTCGGGGTTTTTAAGCCGGGTTGAAAGCGCTGGGTAGCAATTTACTGTGTATGCACTATTAAATTCATAGCAGCTAGCGCCAGTATTTATTGGGCCAAAGGCCTATTTTGCTTAATTTTAAGCTGCTACAGGCACCCTGACTGCAACCCAGCGCCATCAGCGATTCGGCTGCGTCGCCAGATCTTCCGGCACCGACGCAGTGCTCACCACCATCAGATTCTGGTCAAAAACCACCGTAAAAAGCGTTGGGCTGTTGGGCGGCACCAAATAGCGCCAGTCGTACATGGTTTGCTGCTTCAAGTCGTAGCGCTGCACCTTCATTGGCTTACCCAGCATTTTGCGTACGGTTTCCATGGGCATACCGGGCAAAATTTGCGCAAAGGTTTGCTCTTTCAGCACCTGCCGAAGCGCGCTCATCTTGCCGTCGGGCCCCAGCGTAATCATGTAGTTCACCGCACCTGCAGGTTGGCGGTTGTACTCAAAGGTGCGTGCCCCCGGCACAGCAGCCGCTCCCGGCTGGGGAAGTTTCGCCATATCAAGTGCGTCCCAAATCTTTTCGGGTTCGCCAAAACGGGCGCGCACGTCGGCTTCGGTCGCCACGCCCTCTTCCAGCTCGGCAATGCGCTGCGGATCGCAACCCAGCAAGCCCCCAAGTGCAGCAAACAGGCCCATGGCGAACACCACTTTCTTGACGTTTTGAACTTGCATACCAGTCCCCGGTAAAATTAGTCAACTATACGGCCCCCCCCCCAGACCACATAAAAGCGCCCATGTCCATCTTTCGCCGCCCCGACTACACGTCCGAAATCACGCAGTTCATTGCCAAGCTCAAGGCTGACAAACCCACGCTTGAGGCCGAGCAGCGTGCTGGCCGGGCTCTGCTGTGGGACAAAAACCTGAAACTGGACGAGCAGGCAGATTTTCTGGATGCCAAAGTCGCTCAACAAGCCTATGTGTACGGCACCGAAAAGCACGACAACGCAAAATAATGCCTTTGTGGCATACATTTCAAGTGTTTTTAGCCTTTAGCGCAATGAAATCGGGCGCAAGCAGCTATAAATTGCATAGCGTTTGAATCGCTCAATTCATTCATCTTGTTTGTCTCGTTCACTTGTTTGCATGGCAACTATTTTCACCGACACGTTGGATTTCCCTGCCGCACCGGGCGTTGAGTCGCCGATTGTCGTAGACCAGGTTGCGCTGGCGCGGCTGTACGGCGAGCCGCTGTTTGCGATGCCGCGCGATTTGTACATTCCGCCCGATGCACTGCAGGTTTTTTTAGAGGCCTTTGAAGGCCCGCTCGACTTGCTGCTGTATCTCATCCGCAAGCAAAATTTTAATATTCTTGACATCCCGATGGCAGCGGTGACGCGGCAGTACTTGGTGTATGTCGACGAAATTCGCGCGACCAATCTGGAGCTGGCGGCCGAGTATTTGCTAATGGCCGCGATGTTGATTGAAATCAAATCGCGCATGCTGCTGCCGCCAAAAAAGGTGGCTGAAGGCCAGGAAGCTGAAGACCCGCGCGCCGAGCTGGTACGCCGCCTGCTGGAATACGAGCAAATCAAGCTGGCCGCCCACAAGCTAAACGCCATGCCACAGTTTGGCCGCGACTTTTTGCGGGCGCAGGTGGTTGTGGAGCAGTCACTTCAGCCGCGCTTCCCGGATGTGCACGTGGTGGACTTGCAAGACGCTTGGGCAGGCATCGTAAAGCGTGCCAAGCTGGTGCAGCATCACGTCATCAGCCGAGAAGAGCTGTCGGTGCGCGAGCACATGAGCATCGTGTTGCGCAAACTGCAAGGCCGCAGGTTTTTAGAATTTGAAGATTTATTCGACGCTGCACGTGGCATGCCGGTGCTGGTAGTGACGTTTATTGCACTGCTTGAATTGTCAAAAGAAGGCCTGCTGGAAATCACGCAGGCTGAGGCCTTTGCGCCGATTTATGTGCGCTTGGCCTACACGCCGACCTGACGCTAAATTAGCTATTGGCGGCTTCGCAACGTTGTTGGTAATCCCCTCTTCAGTCAAAACCACACACGGCGATTTCACAAAGACCAGCTCGCCCTTGTGGGTCTTAACGGCATGTACTCCTACGCCAATTGGCAATTAAAACAGTTAAAAATGCTTGATAGGTTGAATGAGTGCCGACACAATTTGAATAGCCAGACGCAGAAAAATTGATTTTAAATTTTCCACGTGACGTTTGCGGAAAAAGTGAGCTCAGCAATCAAAACTAACAAATTTACAAACTAAATTTGTCAACGTTAAAGAGGGCTTACGCATTACGGTAAAGATCGAACATTAGAGAGACTTCATGCTAAAAATAAGATTGTTGCCCCTGGCTCTACTGGCGTGTAGCCATCACGCATTTGCTCAACCACTGCCTGGAGCTGGCAGCCAGATTCAGCAACTTCCGCCGACTCCAGTGCCGCAAAGAGCCGCTCCAGAGATTCGAATTGAGAGCGGTGTAGCACCAGTCCAACCCGGTGCGGTCGAATCAAAAATTCTTGTCAATACTCTGCGCATCACGGGTGCCAAGGCCTATTCAGAGGCCGAACTTCTGGCGCTGACAGGTTTTGTTTCCGGCAGTAATTTGTCGCTGACTGACCTGCGCAACATGGCCGCCAGAATTACCGCACATTATTCAAAGCAGGGCTACTTTGCGGCTCGCGCCTTTCTATCTGCTCAGCAAATCAAGGACAACGTCGTCACCATTACCGTCGCTGAAGGGCAATACGGCCAGATTATTTTGCGCAACGAGAGCAGATTGTCAGACTCGCAGGCCAACCGCCTGCTTGATGGCTTGAAATCAGGCGACCCAATCACCAACGACCCACTAGAAAGCCGCCTGCTGTTGTTGTCCGATACGCCCGGCGTTGAAGTTAAATCGACGCTGGTTCCTGGCGCCGCGCTTGGTACGTCAGATCTGCTGGTAAATATTACGCCAGGACGATTGGTCTCCGGCAGTGTCGATGCCGACAATACAGGCAACCGCTACACCGGGGAGTACCGGGTAGGTGCAACGGTTAACCTGAATAACCCGTTAGGACTGGGCGATGTTGCCAGCCTGCGTGTGATCACGTCTGGCACCGGTCTCAAATATGGGCGCGCATCCTATCAAGTGCCTTTTGGCAGGGCCACAATTGGCGCGGCCTACAGCCGGCTTGACTACGTTTTGGGCAAGGAGTTTGCACCGCTGGGCGCTAACGGCGTGGCAACTGTTGCCAGCGTGTACGGCAATTACACGCTAATTCGCTCACGCAATACCAACCTAAATGCGGGTCTTAGTTATGACCACAAAAAATTCCGGGACCGGGTAACCCTGTTTTCTTCAGTCACCGACCGGAAAATAAATGTTTTGACTGGCAATTTAAACGGCAACCACAGTGACTCTTTGGGTGGTGGCGGAGTTAGTAATTTTTCTTTGGGTTTGTCCGCTGGCACTCTTGACATTCAAACGCCTGCAGCCTTCGCCGCAGACGCAGTTAGCGCACGCACACAGGGGTCTTACAGCAAGCTCGCCTTTACCGCGTCGCGGCTTCAGCAAGTCACAAATGGCCTGTCCTTGTATGCGGGAATCAGCGGTCAGGGCGCTTCCAAGAACCTTGACCCCTCCGAGAAAATGTCGCTGGGTGGCATGGACGGTGTACGCGCCTATCCTCAAGGTGAAGGTTTTGGCGATCAGGGCTATCTGGTTAACCTGGAAGCCCGTTTGCTGCTGCCCAAAACTGAAAAACTACCCGGCAGCGTACACCTGATCGGCTTTGTGGACGGCGGAAGCATCACCATTAACAAAAACCCATGGGCGGCCGGTCTTAACCAGAGAAGTCTCGGCGCTTACGGTGTGGGTGTTACCTGGGGCGATCCTGGAAACTTTCTGCTTAGAACCTATTACGCCCGCAAGCTTGGCAATGATGCCGCCACCTCAGCCCCTGACAAGTCTGGCCGCTTCTGGATTCAGGGTGTCAAGTATTTCTAAACCCAAGTCAGTAATTGCCTACCGAGCCACCCCCTCCCCCGCTACAGCATTGAAGGACTCATCATGAACCGTATTGACACCTGCCTGAAGACCAATCCCAAAGGCGCACCATGCACAGCACGCTTTGCCATCAGTACTTTGTCAGCCTGCCTCATCGTGGCCTTTAGTGCTGTAGCGCACGCCTTACCAACAGGCGGCGTGGTGGCGGCCGGCGCTGCAGGCATTGCTAATGGCGCTTCTGGAACAACCATTACCCAGACAAGCCCTAACGCCGTCATCAACTGGCAAAGCTTTGGTGTGGGCGCCGGCCAAACCGTGCAATTTATTCAGCCAGGCAGCAACTCAGTAGCATTGAACCGTGTATTAGGAAGCGATCCGTCCAGCATTCTTGGTAATCTGACTGCCAACGGCAAAGTGTTTCTGTTGAACCCCAACGGCATTTTATTTGGCAGCGGCGCAACGGTTAATGTTGGCGGGTTGGCGGCATCCACGCTTAGCATTACTGATGCCAACTTCATGGCGGGCCGATACGCCTTCACCGACGCGGGTATCGGCTCTGTCATTAATCAGGGAAGTATCAATGCGGCGGACGGTGGTTATGTCACTCTGATGGGCAAAAGCGTCAGCAATCAGGGCGTTATTTCAGCCAGGATGGGCACGGTAGCGCTGGCGGCCGGCAATGCCATCACCCTGGACATAGGCGGTGACGGCTTGTTGAATTTATCCATCTCGCAAGGCGCGGTGAACGCGCTGGTTGAAAACGGCGCCATGATTCGCGCCGACGGCGGGCGCGTATTGTTGACTGCGCAAGCAGCTGGCAACTTGCTGCACACCGTGGTCAATAACACCGGGGTAATTCAGGCACAAACAATTGATACCCGCAACGGATCAATTTTTCTGCTGGGCGACATGCAAACCGGCAAGATGAACGTGAGCGGCACACTGGATGCCAGCGCGCCCAACGGCGGCAATGGAGGGTTTGTCGAAACTTCGGCGGCTAACGTCAGCATCCGTGACGATGTGCGCGTTACCACCGCCGCCCCTCAGGGCCTGATAGGCACATGGCTGATCGATCCGCAGGATTACATTATTGGCCCGGGCGGCAACACCAGCGGTGTGACCCTTTCTGCCAGTTTGGTGACCAACAACATCATCATCAACACTACGGGGCCTGGGTCCGGGAACGGTGATATTTTTGTCAATGATGCAGTGAGCTGGACGGCCAGCGGCGCCCCGACAACCCTGACCTTAATCGCTGATCGGGATGTCAACATTAACAAGGCGATCACCGCCGTTGGCGGAAACCTATCGATATGTTGTGGACGTGATATCAACGTGAATGCGCCCATTACAACGACTCGGGGAAGCGTTTTGCTCGGCGCTGGACAAAACCTGAATCAGAACGCAGCCATCACGGTCACCGATGGCAACCTGATGATGTGCGCTGCTAACGACGTCAGAATCAATGCGGCAATGACCCTGACCAGAGGCACCTCTGACGCTACCAGAAGTCTGGGTTTACCGCTTGGCTTGACGCTACGTGCTGACACGGATGGCACGGGACCGGGGCCGACAGGTGGCACGGTAATTTTTGCGCCCCTTGCGCCCCTCACCACCGTCACCGGACCGAATGCACCGGTCAACATCTTTTACAACCCGGTTTCCTACGCGGCACCCACGGATTTTTTACCCCGGTTCACCTTGACCGGGGGCGCCACACTGACACAAAGCATGCTGGTATTCCCTGATGCCGTCAAGACTTTTGACGGTACAACTGCGGTGAATCTGGCAGGATTAAAAGGAGCCCCCGCGGGAGTGACGCTGGTTGCCGGCCCTGGAAACAGTGCCACATTCAATTCTGCGGATGTAGGAACAAATAAAGCCATCACATTTACTGGCTACACCCTGGCAGGCATCAATGCGGGCCTGTTCGCACTACCCGTCAGTTGCTGTGCTCCAGTCGTTGCTAGCACGACAGGAACTATTTTGGCGGCTGAAGCGCCACCGCCGCCGCCGCCGCCGCCACCACCACCACCACCACCACCATCGATCAATCACGCACGGTCGAGCGCATCGTGCAGGGCCAACCCACGTCGGACGGTGCCGGCGTCAAGCTGACGCGCGTGCTGACGCAGCCGCTGCAGCAGCGGCTCGATCCGTTCCTGATGCTCGACGCCTTCGGCAGCGACAGCGCAAGCGACTACATCGGCGGTTTTCCGGACCACCCGCACCGCGGCTTCGAGACCGTCACGATCATGAAAGCCGGGCGCATGCGCCACCACGACAGCGTGGGCAACGTCGGGTTGCTTGAACCCGGCAGCGTGCAATGGATGACGGCCGGTCGCGGCATCATCCATTCCGAGATGCCCGAGCAGGACGAGGGCCGCATGGCCGGCTTTCAGTTGTGGGTCAACCTGGCGGCGCGCGACAAGATGCAGCCGCCGGCGTACCGTGACGTGCCGCCGGCCGGCGTGCCGGTGGTGAACCACGCATCCGGTGCGACGGTGCGCGTGATCGCCGGTGCTTTCGCTGGTAGCACCGGCGCCGTCACGCGGCCGACCACCGAGCCGCTGGTGCTCGACCTCACGCTGCCGCCCGGTACGCGCCTGGACGTGCCCGTGCCGGCAGCCCACAACGTCTTCGTCTATGTGTACGGCGGCGGTGCGGTGCAGGTCGGCACCGCGCCGGTGACGCAGGTCGGCAGCGATCGCATGGCGATCCTGGCCAACCAGCCCGGCGCCGACGGCGTGCGGCTGGAGGCCGCGGCCGAGCAGACCACCCCGGTGCACGTGCTGTTGGTAGCGGGCGCTCCGCTGCGCGAACCGATCGCCCAGTACGGGCCGTTCGTGATGAACACCAGCGCCGAGATCCAGCAGGCCGTGGCCGACTTCCAGCGCGGCGCGCTGGCGGGCTGACGCGCCTCCCTGGAAGACTTTGAGGGTCGGCGCGTCGCGGTCACTTTCCGTGGCTCGGATGCTCCGGGGGAAACATCGATGATCAGCCGGAAACCCGTCGGGCCACGCGGTCGATCAGTGGAAGGGCGCGTGGCCTCGGCTACGCTTGCGGCTTTGACCGAAAGCCTGCCCATGCCACGCACGATCCTCGACGAGTCCCGGTTGCACCCGGCCATCCGCGACAGCGTGTCCAACTTCCACGCCGACATCGTGCACAACGTGCAGGCGGCGGCCACCAGCAACCCGGTGCTGGTGGTCGGCATGGCCCAAAACCCGCATTGCCGCCGCGCGCGCAAGCTGCTCGACGATGCCGCCGTGGCTCACCAGTATCTCGAATATGGCAGCTACTTCAGCCAGTGGCAGGCGCGCGGTGCGTTGAAGATGTGGACCGGCTGGGCCACCTTTCCAATGGTGTTCGTCAAGGGCGTGTTGGTCGGCGGTGCCGACAACCTGGCCAAGCTGGTGCGCAGCGGCGAACTCAAGCGCCTGCTCGGCGAGTGAGCCGCGTGCGGTGGCTCCGCCGCGCCGCCGGCGTGCTGGGCGCGCTGGTGCTGGCAAGTGCGGGTTCGGGCGCGGGCGCGGGCGCGGCTGTCGCCAGCCGTGCCGACCAGCCGTTGAAGGAATGCCGCGTCGACGGCCTGCGCAACAGCGTGCTGTGCGGCGTGGTGCAGCGGCCGCTCGATCCGGCGCGGCCCGACGGTTTGGCGATCGACGTGCACTACGTGGTGGTGCCCGCGCTGGCGCGACGCAAGCTGCCCGATCCGGTGTTCCTGCTGGCCGGTGGGCCGGGGCAGAGCGCGGTGTCGCTGGCGGCCAACGCGATGGGCCAGTTCAGCCGCCTGAACAACCGCCGCGACATCGTGTTCGTCGATCAGCGCGGCACCGGCCGGTCGGCGCCGTTGATGTGCGACGACGCGCGGCATCTGCCGCTGGCGGTACAGGCCGATCCGGCGCGGCAGCTGCAGGACCTGCAGCAGTGTCGGCTGCGGCTGCAGCAATTGCCGCACGGCGACCTGCGCTTCTACACCACCACGCTGGCGATGCAGGATCTGGACGCCGTGCGCCGGCAGCTCGGCGCCGAGCGCATCAACCTGGTCGGCGCGTCGTACGGCACGCGCGCCGCGCTCGAATACCAGCGCGCCTTCCCGCAGGCCGTGCGCCGCAGCGTGCTGGACGGCGTGGCGCCGCCCGACATGGCGCTGCCCGACAGCGGCTCGGCCGACGCGCAGGCGGCCCTCGACGCGCTGCTCGCGGCCTGTGCAGAGCAGCCCGGCTGCCGGCGCGACCACCCAAACCTGCGCCGCGAGTGGCAATCGCTGCTGGCCGGTCTGCCGCGACCGGCGCAAGTCGCACATCCGCTGACCGGGCAGGTCGAGGCGCTCACGATCACGCGCGACATGGTGCTGTCGGCCGTGCGCGGGCCGCTTTACGTGCCGGCCTATGCGGCGGCGTTGCCGGCCGCCATCGGTGCGGCGCGGCAGGGTCGCTTCGAGCCGCTGCTGGGGTTGAGCGCGCTGCTCGGTTCGCGGCGCTCCCAGCCGCTGGCGATGGGCATGCATCACGCCGTGATCTGCTCGGAAGACCTGCCGCGCATGGCACGCGTCGCGGCTGCCGTGCCCGACGGCGCCAGAGCGGCGGAAGTGCCCCTGCCGACAGCGGTCGCGGCAGTGGCGGCAAG
>ENA-OFCE01001464-OFCE01001464.1-metagenomes-genome-assembly--contig:-NODE-1464-length-11943-cov-2.696164_pt1 | contig 11943 bp, 14 predicted proteins | sample MGYA00153388_OFCE01 | MGnify analysis MGYA00153388
AAGACCGGCAAAAGATTTACCAGTATATACAGGGTCTAATAATATTGCTTCCATTCTCGCCATCAATGTTACGGCTTCTACCATTTCAGGAGTAGCTAAAGAATATCCAGGTCCTACGTATCCCTCAACACACTCAACTATTTCTTCAGGGAAATCGAGGCCCAATCGCTGCGCTGTTGCCTTGGCATCTTTGCAGATTATTGGAAGTTGGGTTTCATTAGGTCTGCTTATATTGATACCTACTACTGGAATCCTAGTATTATTTCCCCAAAAACCAATAGCCAACCCTGCATGAGTACCGCCACTGCCACTAGTGCAAACAACATAGTCAATATCAAGTCCCCTATCAAAGGCTTGCGCTATAATCTCTTCTGCACAAGCAACATAACCCATTGTACCTACAGCATTGGAGCCACCACCGGGAATAATATATGGTTTTCCCCCTTGACCACGAATATCAACCGCTACTTTTTCCATGGCTTCCATTACGTTGGATCCCCCTGGAACTACAGTAATTCCCGCAACACCCATGAGTTCAAATAAAAAATTGTTTCCAGATGCTTGTGCGTTATAACTGCCAGGTACTCGTTCCTCAAGCACCAGATGACAAGACATACCTTCTTTACAAGCAGCCGCCAACGTTAAACGACAATGATTGGACTGGACGGCACCACAGGTAACCAGTGTATCGGCTCCTTCAGACAAAGCATCCGCAACTAGAAACTCAAGCTTACGAGTCTTGTTGCCGCCACCTGCCAATGCAAGCATATCATCTCTTTTAATCCAAATATTCGGTCCTCCCAATTCTTTGGTAAGACGAGGTAAAAATTCTAGTGGAGTTTGTCCTTCTGTATAGCGCCGCCGCGGAAATTGTGAAAGATTCATTTTTAATCCACCTTTTATAAATTTCCTTTATCTACCACTAAGTATAGACTATAATTAAGAAAAAGAAAAATAAATAATTCTGAATTTTCGTGGGAATTATTCCTTATTTTGTTCAAGTTTGCTAAAATCAAGATTTTATCAATAAAATCTGCCTTTATACAAAAAGCCTGAATCTGTGCTAGTGCAAAATTTAGGCTTTTCTTTGCCTTTATATTTAGAGTATAAAAATTTCTCCTATGGGCATAATTATTGACAAACACCCCTTTATCAACTATATTAAAGTATATAAGAATTGCGCATACGCAATAAAATTAATAACGCCAAAACGCCCCTGTTGACGCAGGAGCGCTTGGCAAAGAGGAATACTAGAGGCTACCTAAGTAGTGCTTGGATGATCTGAGAAATTATCCAAGCAAAGACACTTGAAACTGTGATTTTGAAGAATTTAGTTTCAAAGTGCATCGGCAATCACCTCCCGTATTCAATTAAGGACAACTACTGCGAATAGTTGTCCTTAACTATTATACTGCAAATTTGTTACTTGCTGGAAAACTTTTTTTAGATTTAGGAGTTTTACCTCTATCTTCCCCCCTGTTCTTTCAAAAAAAGATACAGCTCTGTCCACAAATGGATAGGCTGTGTCTTTCTTATTGTTTTTTTGCAGTTAACAGTGATCCAGTTTTACCATTTAAATCCCCATTATTTTTTAAGTCTAAGTTGTCACAACCAAATTATTACTGTGGGTGAACCAATCGGATGAACTTCACCTGACTCATTTACGCTAATACTGTCCTTCTGAGTACACTATCTTTTAAGTAATCTGAAATTTGTTTATCATCTAATGTAAGCCAAACTCCATCAGCAATATTCTTGACAGGAGCAAAACAAATGCGTTTATTATTATCTAAATTAAAAATTATTGTTTCTGACATACCTTTGCTTAGAGTTTCGGTAGATGTATATGAATATATTTCTACACTATGACTATTACTCGATCAAGTTCTATGCTCACTGGAGCGTTTTCAATTACGCCTCTTTCCTTATTGAAAATGATATAATTAGGTTCATGGCTAAACTCAACATTTAACTTCCAATAATCTGTATATACATTTGTTTCTTGCCATAAATTTTTGACGATCAAAAAGGAATCCTTTTCGAATCTAATGTTATAGCCAAAGTAACTATTATAACCATTCTGGAAAGCGTCTATATCTATCATTTTGGTATAAATGCCAATAATATTTTGACCTATTATTTTTCTGAGGACTTCAATTTCATTCTCATCCAATAGAGCTTTGTACTCTTTCACGAATTATCACCATCTTTTAATATCTATGCAACACTTTGTTATAATCTATTTAAAGTATTCAATTTGTCTTGTAACATTGACTACACCGGTTCCCTCTGCAGTAGTGATGGTCTTTTTCATTTTTGTCCAGTTATGAAATTTATCCTCGGTGAGATACTCATAAGTTGTTGTTTCTTTATTAAATTTATCTCTATACTTTTAGCTAATCTATCATTTTCATAAAAATACTTATTCATATTTTCTAAGTTACCATCTGGTCGTTTCATATAAAATGATTGCATTAACAATCGGCCAGCAGGAGTATATGATTTTTCTATCCTAGTTTGAAGAGAGCCGTCAATACGAAATACAGTTACTTTCGTTTCTTGACCAAATTCATTGAACTCACGAAAGGTCTTAAATGATTTTGTTTCATCTTCTATAAGGTTGCCTAGGTTATCTAAGATACCTCTCACAAGAAATTCCACTTTCCCCTCTTGGGTTGAGGTCGTTGAATAGGTATGACTAGAATCATCATAATTAAAATCCCATGAAAATGACGAAAAATTTTGGTTTTCTTGTAGACTACTACTCTCCTTAATAATACGCTCTTTGTTGTCGTAGTAATCGGTTATCTTAAGAAAAGTAGTTGGTGATTTTACCTGCAACTCTTTTTGACGTAAGCATCCATTAGCATCAAAATAGTACACATTAGTAAGGTCACCATCGTCGAGGCAAACTGTAACCTTTTTAACAGGGCCATTGAGTTCTAAATTAACTTTCTCCATAAATCTTTTGCTTGTAGCCTCTTGTTTGGAATGAGATTCTGCAATATTAAATGAAGTTTGAATGGTGAGGACTACTAAAACAATTATAATAGATAAACGTTTCATGGATCTAAATCCTCTCAAGTATTTTAGCTCAGTAATTAAAGCGAGTGTTATGTATGTGGTGCGAATCTCCATCTGAATGTCACTAGGTGCCATGCTAGAACACTGAAGAGTAAGCCATTGTCCCTGCTATTACTATGAAGTCATCATGATCAATCCGAATAATCACGAAACAAAACTTCCAATTCTGCTCTATCATACATTTTCTTATCACTGATAAATTTTTCAATTTCGATAGTACCATCTTCTAGGAATTCTATTTCCCACCTCTGCCCTGGAACTGCCACTTCGATCATAATACTTTCATTTCTTATTTTATTCAGACGATAGTATATATTATTGGTCTCAAGCTTATTAAGAAAACTGTTTAGATCTTTTAGATCAGACATTTTTCACCACCTACAATGTACTTCATTTCTAAAAATTACTAATATAATTACGTATTTTTATCTTTATTAGTAGACTTAGTGCAAACCGTGTCATTGGGCTCAAAATAGTCATGGAGGCCACCTCCATGACTATCACGAATACAAGCAACTCCAAAGCTATCTGGTAATCTGCAGCTCCCTTCATCAACTTTTATCGCTACCTTCAAAGCTTCGCTAAGAGAAGAGTGAAGACCTGGGGCGCATAAAGTACCTTTCTCTCTCCACATAAAGCATTTTTCGCGAGGACAAGTCTTTATTGGTGTAGACATACACATTATTCCCCCCAGCAATATATAAAGTCCATACTAAAAATTACTTACCTTCTGCAGCTTCCTCCCATGTAATAAAACCTTCTTTCCAATTCCTTTTATCAAGTTCATACTGATCAATATAGAAATTCTCAGGGTAGTTCTTAAATCCAGAAAAATTTTTACACTCTTCTATAGTTTTTTCTGCTTTTTCCTTGGAAGAGAAAATTCCTATTATTTTTGTTTCATCTAAAAGCCCTGCTTCAGTTTCAACTTCATAGCTATGTTGCAATAAATAAACAATCGTCTTTACTGGTGTAGCCATACTCATTACTCCTCCCATGATATTCACCTTGCCATGTTTTTTATATTTAAAAGATCATTAAAGATTTTTGTAACATTGGCATATCCAACAATTCGAGAACCTTCTTGAATATTTATTATTTTACCTTCCCAGAGACAATGAGGGTATGCTTCTGGAGCAATGAAGGTTATGGTTCCAATAGCTGACTCACCTGGTAGGACTTCTATTTTATCTTTATATTGATGAACACCAGTGGTCAGATATTCATCTGTAATTAAATGGGCTGGTCGATAACCAGAAGCACAGGAGTAGATTCTCCCACCTTCATTCGTTCCGAGAAAAGTTATAATAGCTTCTATATCTGGTTTTTCCATAGTTCCCCCCAAATTTTCCATTGTACAATTGTTAATTTTTTTACAAAAACTTACTTCTATCCTTTATTTTGTATATATTCCAGCATTCCTGTTCAATTGCTCATTTATATGAATAGACTGCTGATGTATTGCACTGGCTACTCAACAAACTGAGATTGTGTTTATGATAATCAAGATGAGGCTGTTAATGACGGGTATGTGGCTTGTAAGGTTTATAGTCATAGACAAATTGTATAAGATACTTAGAGAAAAGAGAGGTTAGCGGATTTTAGTCCGTTGACCTCTCTTTATACGGATTAGAAATCTTTAAGCTCGCTAGCATCCTTTTTCAGCTCAACAGTTGTTTAGTGAGTCTTTTTATCCAATCTTTTAAGTAATCAACTTTTACTATCAATAAATTCCATATAATCTTTCAACGTTTCTTCATGCATTTCTCCAATGACTCTATCCATTTCTTTAACATCAAAGATTCCATCTCTTTTTCCTGCTAGATGATAGAGTTTAAGCCAATAGGCGTCTTTCTCTGCAAACGATTCTAAAGCTTTCCTAATATTATCTTCAGTCAAAGTTCTAACCATAACAAGTGGAGGACTAGGAGTAATATAATCCATTTCTTCCTTATCCATATACCATATTAAATTTGGGGGCGTACTTACTACGACTGTATAAGTGATGCCATCCTCTAGTTCAACAAAAACATCAATATTACCATTTTCAATATCTTTTACTGTTGAAAGCGAGGTAGGATATTTTATATTATTAATCCTCAAACGATTACCTCCTTAGTTTACCTATTTCAACTTATATAACAAATCGCTTTTTCAATGCTTTTTTATATTCATATATGGCTAACTCTAATAAAGATATTGCATTTATGCAAGATGATGCCACCAGGTCATAAGGTATCTATAATATTGGTATGAAGCTGCTGATGATGGGTATGTGCCTTGTAAGGTTTGTAGGCCACAAAGTTGATATTTGTCCTCTTGTTGAGTTTTAATTATTCTTTCAGAACCATATCAATACACATAACCGCTGCCAATACAAGTATACGTATATTGTCATTTTTATCAACCGAGTCATTGATTGAAAGCATATAGTTGTCGGCAGATGTGAAAAGTTCTTTTCCTAGTCCCGCCCATTTTTTTGTGACGCTGGCAAGTTCAGTACTGCCTTGGATAAAGCGGAAATCCCAACTTGTCCATTTTCCTTGTAGAGTGCAGAGGATGGCATCCTCTGGGCTTAGAACTTCAAATTTTCCACCAATGGAAAATAGCTTTTGTTTGAAGTGACCAACTCTGCTTCCATTTTCGTCAAAAACATCAACTTTTGATAAAAATATGGATATGCCGTCCGGAGTACGAATTTCTATATTAAACGGGGTCATCTTCTTGTAATCTGTAAATCGAAGCAGTTTGGTGAAAAAACCAAGGTTTGGCTCTCTGCATTCGAGAATCTTCTGGTTCGTTTGAGGATCAAAAATGTCATAGTTATTTGCTGATTTGAACATTCCTACATGTTCTTTTACAAAATATTGATTATTGCGTAGCGATGAATGCATATTTTCTTCTCCTTGTTGTATTAAAATCCATTACTGAACCTTTCTAGTCTAATGATGGCACAGCACTACTCCACTAATGGATAGGCTATGCCTTTCTTATAGTTTTTCGTCGTTACTAGTGACACGGTTCTGCGTATCAGGTCAAGCGACGAATGGTTATGACTCCTCCCAAGTAAAAATATCCCCCTTGATAGCTCCCACTTTAAAATGATCCTATTTATCATAATATAAAATGTCAGCAGATACATCCATCTAAATATATAGATAGGTAATATATATTTAGCAATCGGCTCGGTTGCGACAGTCGGGCAAAGATCATTGTCGTTTGTGTATGCTTGTGGGTAGTTGAAAGATTGCGTATAGGTATGTAATGATCGGTATTGGCTGTAGCGTAGATTATTACAGCTCTTAAAAGCTAACGGATATCCCGTTGCATAGACAATGGACCGATGGAAGCCTTCTGGGGAATGCTGAAGTCGGAAATGTATTATCTGAAGAAATTTCAATCATATGCTGAACTTGAGCAAGCAGTTAGTAATATGGCTCAATTTATATAGCAAGCTTAAAATTTAGCAGGAATGGGAAGGAATATTGTCGAAAGGGATAATTTGGAATATGTAATTATATTGACTTAAGGAGAGTACACATGAATCAGTTACTATTAACAAAAAAACGGTCATCAACATTGGCATTATTTATTTGCTTTTCAATTGTTAGTATAAGCATACTTATTGGTTTCCCTCTTAATGTAGAAGCTGCTATCCAAGAATATACTTTAACTGGGCATACAGCATACATTCGATCAATTGATATATCCACAGATGGAAAATATTTGGTAAGCGGCGGAGAGGATCGTGTTGCAAAAGTTTGGGACTTATCAAATGGATCGACGCTCAGAACATTAACATCTTATACAGAAATTGATAACAAAAACAAAATACGCACAATTGAAGGACATAAAAAAGAAATATTTAGCGTTGCTTTTTCTCAAGATGGCAAGCTTATAGCTACTGGTGGTAACGATGGTCATATTAAGATTTGGCAAACAGATACAGGAAAGATTAATCTTTCAATAGACAGTTCATCTGGATGTTTTTCGGTCAAATTTTCTCATGATGGAAAATATGTAGCCGATGCTGGTATATATGACACTCTTCACAAAGAAATAAATGGAATGGTATTAATGAGATTGCTTTTTCTCCAGATGATAAGTTGTTAGTTGCTGGAAGCAGTGCTTATCCAGATAAGGCAAGTAATAATTTAAAGTTATGGGAAGTAGACACAGGGCGTCTAATTTGGAGCATTACTGGTGATAGTACTGGTTTGAAATCAGTAGCTTTTTCCCCTGACGGAAAAAGCATAGCTACCCTGGGAGAGAACCTTAAAATATGGAGTATTTCAGGCGATTTAGTAAAAGATATATCACTAAAATTTACTTCTGACTCAAAGTTTAGATCTATCCAAAAAGTACGTATATTAAATGATGGGAAGATAGTAGCCTGTAAGACTGACGGAAATAATATCAAGGTTTGGATCGTAAGTGCTGAATAGTTAATCAATAAAATCAATATTGTAATATCATGATAGAATACTATTATTCTAATATTGACTAAAATTAAAAGTGATGGTGCCAAAATGAAAGCAACAATTAATCAACAACTATTTATTGAAAATATCTCCCCTATTCCTGCTGCTAATGGCGTATCAATACGAATTGCTGATGGTATTTTATCAGTAGCTAGTTTTGGCCAAGGTGTTACAGGAAGAATTCCGGCTTATGTGTTAAAAGATGGACAAGTATTTTTGAATGCAGAGCAATGGAGTCAAGTTGTTTCTTCGATAGAGAATAGTCAAAACTTATATACGGATATAAATATTTTAAACTAAGCGGATTCCGTTTAGGCTTTTAGAGTGGTATTATATAGACAAGGCGGTGCATCCGCCTTTTTCTTTAACCGCTCAATCGAACATACGTACTAACGACACACATTTCTAAGAGCAGTAAAAATTTAGATACATGAAAAGAGGGTGATTTTTATGCGGACTAGTGACAATATGAATATTGCCATCTATGTTCGTGTTTGACCAGTCAGTACTGACGATCAAGCCGACAAAGGTACTATAGAAAACCAAATCGAATTTGCAACAAAATATTGCGATCTTCATCAACTAAATATCTTTAAGATTTATAAAGATGATGGAGTTTCTGGCACCCTCCCCTTTGAAGCTCGTCCAGAAGCCTCTATCATGCTCCATGATGCGCAAGAAAAGAAGTTTGATACTCTCCTCTTCTATCGTCTTGATCGATTTGGTCGTAGTGCCAGAACGATTTTGAATGGTGTACACACTTTAGAGCAATATGGAATAAAGATTAAATCTATGACAGAGCCGTTTGATACTAGCGATCCCTCTGGTCGCTTCTTACTCACGATCCTTGCCGGTGTTGCTGATTTAGAACGCAGCAATATTCTTGATAGACTTTGGCATGGCGCCAATCGAGCAGCACGCAATGGAAAATGGCTTGGTGGCATTTGTCCATATGGATACCATATTGATAAAGAAGGGTTCCTTGCTATTAGTGATACTCCCCTTCCTGGTTTTGATATGTCAGAAATGGATGTAGTAAGATTGGTTTTTCGACTTACCGTAGAACAAAATATGAGTACATATAAAATCGCTGACTATTTAAATGCTCTAGGCCTTCCTACGAAATATATAATTGAAGGTCATAAAGTACCAAGTGGCAAACGTAAAGTAAAACTCGCAAGTGCATGGTTACCAGGACGTGTTAGAAGCATGATCGTACAGACTGCTTATAAAGGGATTCATGAGTACGGCAAACGAACTAAAAAAGTAAGAGAACTAATTGAGCGCAAAGTACCTGCTATTGTAGATGAAGATACTTGGAATAAAGCTCAACTTGTATTAAAAGATAACCAACTAGAAGCTGTACGTTGTGCAAAGTATAAGTACTTACTCCGTTCCCTTGTTAAATGTTCGCTATGTGGTTTAAATTTCTCTGGAACAGGTTTTCCAAACACAAAGGGAATACGAATTGGTTATTATGTATGTAATGGAAAAACTTCCTATAGAGGCAAATTTCTAGGAAAATGCAAAGCTAAAAACATACCTACAGACTGGTTAGATGAAAAGATTTGGAAAGATTGTGTTAGCTTTATTAACAATCCTGGACAATTAATAACTGACCTTACACCAGAAATAGAAAAAAGCAATATTTCGATAGAACATGAATTACAGCTGATCAAGTCCTCCCTCTCTCAAAAGGATACAGAAAAACAATCTATTCTTGATTTATATAGAAAACAACTTGTAACCGCTAAAGATGTTGAAGAACAACTTTCTAAAATCATCAATGAACGTGTTGCTCTCGAAGACCGACAGAAAGAATTAAAAAATGCCCTTCTTGCGACCAATGATGAAGTTAATCGCAAAAAGGACATTATTATGCTTTTAAAGGATTTAAGAGATAAACTCTCAGGCGAAATTACATTTGAAACTAAACGGAGCATTGTTAAGCAGCTCGTACGTGAAGTAATTGTTTGCACGGAACATATAGAAGGGAAAGATAGACCAGATGTAAATATACACGTAAAGTTTGTTTTCTCCCAGGTTGTGATGTGCACGGACATGGATTTCTAGCACATAATAGCATAAACCTTGCCGGATAGGAAAAAGAAGCGTTCACTCTAGAAATCGTTACTTGTCCATCTTCTAAAGGTTGCCGTAATACCTCTAATACGGTTCTAGGAAATTCCGCCAATTCATCTAAAAACAATACGCCATTATGGCTTAATGTTACTTCACCTGGCTTAGGGATGCGCCCACCTGTCAATTACAAAATTAAATGAGACTATTATTTAATTTTATAGTTGCTAGATTGGCGTATTTGCTATATTAAGAACAATATAAGAAAATGTCTCTTTTAATAATTAAACGAGAATATGGTACAATTATAGTGAAATTATTCAAATTGTACAACATTATTTGAAACCATCTTAGATATAACTTGCTCTTTTTGAAAGGAGAGTCTTTTATGACAGTAAGAAAAGTCCCGAAAAATCATCAGAATATAACTGGGCAGATATCTTCAGTAAAATCAATTGGACCAGCAGCCTTTGAATCATCGTTAGAGAGGGATTTTCTTATCCTCTTAGACTTTAATTATTTCATAGAAAAATTCGAAGTCCAACCTTGTAAGATAGAGTATTTTGATAAAGATAAAAAAAGGTCCTACATTCCAGATGTTTTAGTTCAATACGCTACCTCTAATTCTATAGAAGGTAAACGAATTCTTTACGAGGTAAAATACCGAGATGACCTGCGAAATAACTGGCACATCTGGAAATCTAAGTTCAAAGCAGCGTATGCCTTTTCTCTATCGAAAGGATGGACATTTAAGATTATAACAGAACGTGAGATTCGCCGCCCCTATTACTTAGATAATGCAAAATTTCTTAAAAGATATAATACCCCAATCGAAGACTGCAGATTATCAACTGCACATGAAATTATGAACAATTTACGAGAAACTGATCCCGAAACTCTCGTTGCTGCGATTGCATCTGATTTTTCTAATCGCGCTGAAGTCATTCATCTAGTATGGCAAATGTTAGCCCGGGGTTATTTAAATACGGATTTAACGCAGCCATTAAATATGAAATCTAAAATATGGTGTCCATAAGGAGGCGATAGCATGTATATTGATAGTCAACTCTTTCTATCACTCGAACCCGGTACAACAGTTACACATGCAAACTCAACTTATATCATAACTAACTTGCTAGATATTGATAATGTTTTAGCTAAGCATCTTGAGACAGGTCAAATTCAACGCCTACGTATTGCTGAATTGAAGCCCAATATTCACCCAATATCTACTGAATCTGAAGGAATCATTGCTCCTGCTAGCACGATTCCGGATGAAGATTGGGAAGAAGCTAGAAAGAGATTTCAAATCATTCTCCCTCTTCTTAAACATAGCAATCGCAGCAAAGCAGAAGTAATGGAGCACGCAAGTAAATATAATATTTCAACAGGAACATTATATCGTTGGATGGCAAGTTATTCTGCAACGGGTACTGTATCATCATTAGTTCGTAAAGGGAGAGCTGATAAAGGGAAAGGTCGTATTTCTGATGAAGTCGAAGCTCTTATACAAGATTGCGTAAGTGAACTATTTTTAGTTAAGCAACGGTATTCGATACCTACAGTCGTTGAACAAATCACAATGCGTTGTAAGAAAGCTAATATTGTTCCCCCACATCCAAATACAATTCGTAATCGAATAGCAGCCCTAGCAGAAGAAGATGTATTAAAAAAACGTCGAGGAAACAAAGAGAGCAGAGATCACTTTGCACCCATAAAAGGGAGTTTTCCTGGAGCTGACTATCCATTAGCAGTAATTCAAATTGACCACACCCCTATTGATATTATAATCGTTGATGAAGTAAATCGCTTACCGATTGGTAGACCCTGGATTACATTAGCTATTGATGTATTTAGTCGCATGGTATGTGGTTTTTATATTAGCCTAGAGCATCCAAGTACGATGTCAGTTGCACTATGTATAGCTCATTCCATTCTACCAAAAGAAAAATGGATTGCCAATAGAGATATTGCTATCTCATGGCCTGTATGGGGAATTCCTGATACTGTTCACGTTGACAATGCACGTGAATTTCGTGGAGATACTTTGAAAAGAGCTTGTCAGGAGTATGGAATAACGTTAACATGGCGACCAGTAGCAACACCTCACTACGGAGGTCATATCGAACGTTATCTTGGAACACTAATGAAAGATATCCATGAAATTCCCGGCACTACCTTTTCCAATCCATCAGAACGCGGTGAATATGATTCTGATGCCAAGGCTATTCTAACGCTTAAAGAATTAGAAAAATGGATTACAATCCAGGTACTTGGCCGATATCACCAAAGAGTACAT
>ENA-OFCE01001470-OFCE01001470.1-metagenomes-genome-assembly--contig:-NODE-1470-length-11905-cov-4.372152_pt1 | contig 11905 bp, 4 predicted proteins | sample MGYA00153388_OFCE01 | MGnify analysis MGYA00153388
CCAAGAAGAACCGGCGCAATCGGCACTACGAAAAGCAGTTCATCCGCAACACGCTGGCGCATCCACTGCGGGCCGATGGCGCCGTGGCCCTCGATCAGGGCAATGCCTTGCTGCCCGACAGCCTGCCTCGACCAGAGGAGCCGTCCTGAACACGCCGCCTCGCGCTGCCGTGACGTGCCCGCTGTGCCAACGCCCGATCCCGCCTGCGGGCCAGTACGCCAGCGCAGACGCCCTGCGGCAGCCTCCCGAGCTGCAAGCCGTACTGGCCTGGGTGAAGACCCAGCCCGAAGATTGCTGTGTGCGCACGCGCAAAAGCGCTCGGGTGCAGAAGCGACGTCGATAGTCGCTTTAGCGCGGGTCCATCGCCGGTACTGCGACAAACGTGGCCGCGTTTGCGCATACGGCCAGCGACGCATCAAGCGCCGTTGTTCGCCGCTGGCGGACTGTCCGAGTCCGCCAGTGCCCTCGCCTCCAGCACATCGCGGTGCCAGGGCACGCGCTGCGTGACCCGCTGGCGCACGGCGGGGTCGTCGAAGCCGTCCAGTACCTGCTGCAATTCGGCCTCGGCGAGCGCCAGCTGCCCCGGCGCCTGGGGGTCGCGCGCCCGGTGCAGCACGCGCCATGCGGACAGGCGCGCGGCGAGCGGGTAGAGTGTGCCCGACAGCGCCTCGGCGTGCGCCATGGCGGGCAGCTCGGCGCGCACAGCCTGCAGCGCAGCATCTACATCGTCAGCGTTTTTAGACGCGGCGCGTGCCTCGGCCAGCCGCAGCCGTGTGCACCGGGCGGCAACCGGGTCCGCACGCTTCATCTGTGCCGCAGCGTCTTCGTTCCACAGGGCCACCGCCTCGTCGAAGCGGCCACCGCGCCACAGGGCTTCGGCAGCCACCGCCCGGCTCTTCAACGCATTGGCGGCGTTGGACATCGCCAGATGCCTTTGCTCGGCGGCCGTCGAATCGCGCGCCGCGTCTTCCCACCGCCCGCATTGCAGGTGCAGCCGTGCGCGCTCCAACTGCGCGTTGGCCATGGCCAGCGGCAGTCCAAACTCGGTGGCCAGCCGTTCCGCGGCGTCGAGGTGAAGCGCCGCGTCTGTTTCATCGGCACGCATGCGCGCGTCCATCGCTGCGTAGTTGTGGCACGAGCAATGGAGCCGCGGGTCGTTCAAGCGGCTCGACAGGGTCAACGCCCGGACCACGGTGGCGTTGCGGGCTGTCAGGTTGTTGCAAATCGCGTAAACCCCGGCCTGCACCAACAGCAGTTGCACTTCAATCAGCTCGTCGCCGGGCGTCCTCAGCTGTTCCCTGGCCTGCACGGCCAGGGCCATCGCAGCGTCCAGATGCTGCTGTGCAGCCTCCGTTTCCTGCCGCTCCACAGCCATCCAGGCCAGGTTGCCCAGGCACAGCGCGCCAAGCCCGGGTTCATCGGCTGTTTGGGCCAGGGCAGCGCCCTTGCGGGCCGTGGCCTGGGCTTCTTCGAGCCGCCCCAGCCAGAAGTTCAGCAGCGTCAGGCTGGTCAGGGCCTGGGCCACCCAATTCGGTCGACTCTGCGCCTCCCCGGCGGTCAGCAGGCAGTGAATCTCTTGCGCCTGCCGGTCGCGCAGCGCCAGGCTGTCGCAGGCGGCGATCCTCCGTTTCATGCTCCGAAGAAAACGTTCGGGCGGCCAACTTTCGCCCGCGAGCACCAGTTTCTCCTCGGCACTGTCGGCGTACTGAAGCACCGCCTTGAACGCCGAGCGATCCGCGGCCTTCTTTGCCGCCCGGTCGTAGCAATCCGCGGCCAGCGCGTGCTGCCCGGCGCGCTCGTGGTGCTGCGCGGTGATGGCCAGGTATTCGTCGCTGCGGTCGCCCACGCGTTCGGTCAGCCAGGCCGCAGCGCGCGCATGCGCCTGTACCTTGTCGGGCTTGAGCACCGTGCCGTAGCTCACCTCGTGCAGCAGGTGGTGCTCGAAGGCTTCCTCCGCCGTGTGCTCGATGGCGCTCACGGGCCGGCGCTGCACCAGCGCCTTGTTCTGCAACGCCGGCAGCGCACTTGGGCCGTGTTTGTCCAGTGCCGCCAGCGCGTCGTCCCAGAACACCGGGCCGATGACGCTGGCCATCTGCAGAGCGCGCCGCTGGCCGCTGTCTAGCGCATCGATGCGCGCCTGCAGCACGGCCGTCAGCGTGGCGGGCAGTTGCTGCGGCAGCACCTGTTCGGCGTGGAAGGTCCATTCGGCATCGGCCCCACTGTCGCTGCGCCGCTCGATGACGCCCTGGTCGATCAGCAGCATCACCAGTTCTTCGGCGTAGAACGGGTTGCCTCCAGCGCGCTGCTCGATAAGCGCAGCCAAAGCGGGCGGCACCGTGCCCAGGCGGTGCAGCAGCGATTGCGCCAGCGCCGCGCCGTGCGCGGTGCTTAGCGGCGCCAGCACCAGGCGTTCATGGCGCGGCAGCGCATCGCCCCAGTCTGCCCGGCGCTCCAGCAGCCCCGGCCGCGCGCCCAGCAGCGCCAGCACGGGCCCCTGCAGTTCCTTCAGCAGCTTGCTCAAGGCATCCAGCGACGCGTCGTCGGCCCAGTGCAGGTCGTCCAGCAGCAGCACCACCGGGGAGCCATCGCTGGCAGCCAACCGCTGCAGCCACAGGCGCAAGGCGGCAAGTGCCCTGTCGAGCAGCAGCCGCGTGTCGCTGCCCAGCCGAATGACCGCTGGTGCTGCCGAGAAGTCCAGGCCGATGAGCTGGCCCAGCAGCTCGGGCGCCGGGTCGTTGGGCTGCGCCAGCCACGGCGCCAGGCCCTGCACGAACTTGGCGCGGGCCGTGTCGGCGTTGTCGCTGTCGGCGATCTCCAGCCGGCGCAACAGCAGGTCGCGCAGCAGGCCGTAGGGCTGCAGCGAGCCCGAGGGCTGGGCGCGCGCCGGCAGCAGCGACCAGCTCGGGTTCAAATCCGAAAGGCGGTGCTGGAACTCGCGCAGCAACCGGCTCTTGCCGAGACCAGCTTCGGCCAGCAACGTCAGCGTGCACGGTTGGCGGTCGGACAGCAGGGCCTGGACAGTGGCGTCGAAGCGTTGCAACTCATGCAGGCGCCCGGCCAGCGGCGTCTCCACCCCCGCGATGCCGCGCCCGGGCAGCCGCAGCGCGCGCGGCCGGGCTGCCTTGACCAGCCAAGTGGCAAGGGGTTCGTCGTGGCCCTTGACCGTGATCGGCGCCTGGGCCTCGGCTTCAAAGGCGCCGCGCACCAGTGCCCAAGTGTCCTGGCTGATGCGCAGCGCCCCAACCGGCGCCGTCTGCTCCATACGGGCCGCCATGTTGACGGTGTGGCCGCGGATGGTGCCGTCGCCGTCCACGCCACCGCCCATCAACACACTGCCGCTGCTGATGCCCACCCGTACCTCGAAGCCGCTGCGCCCGAACCGGCGCTGCACCGTTTCGGCCTGCGCCCGGGCTTGCTGCAGCAGGCTCAAACCCCCCAACACGGCGCGCTCGGCGTCGTCTTCGTGCACACCGTCCACACCGAAGGCCGCCAACAGGCTGTCGCCCGCGTACTGCAGCACCCGGCCGCCATGGCTGTTGACCACGGCGGTAAACGCGCTCAGGGCGGTGTCGATCACCGCCTGCACGTCTTCGGGGTCCAGATGTTCTGAAAGGCTCGTCGAGCCCACGATGTCCAGGAACAGCACGCTGACCTGGCGCAGGCGGCGGGTAGGCTCGGTGTCCGTCTGTTCGGACTGTTGTGCAGGCGCTTGTGCCGGCGTTTGAGCCGGCGACCGTGCAAGCGTGCCGGCGGCCAGCCGTTGCTGCAGGGGCGCCAGCGCGGCATCGACCACCGCGTCGCCGAGTACCGCGCGCTGCGTGCCCAGCGCTGCGATGGCGCCCTCCAGCGCGATGCGCTGGGCAGGGTCGGCGGGTGGGTCTGCGGGAATCGAGGCGGTCACAGTCAGCGCGCAGTGCGCTTCTTGCGCAGCACCGGCACCATGAATGATGCTGCGGCGTCGTTGCTGAACGGTGTGCCCTTGGCGAGCGATCCCAGCCAATCGACGATCTCGAACTGCCCGTTGGCGCGCACCAGTGCATCGACCTCGTTGGCGGTGAAGCGCCGCTGGCGCGCCCGCTCCTGCAGCCGACCTTCGCCGCCCGGGCCCGACCACGTCATCGTGACGGTGACCTCGTCAATCTGCGTGATGGGGTCGAAAGCATCCCCCGCCGCACCCCAGCAGGTGTGCACGCGCAGGCCCTCGGCCTCGGAGACCCAGTCCGTGCTGGTCGAGGTGCCGACGCCGAACGCCGAACGGGGGTGCGTCATCTCCAGCACATACAGCCCGCCGTCCACGAGATGCCGGGCCACGCTGTCGAGGTGGCTCAAGGTGGCCGCGTTGTCGAGCAGGTAGCTGCTGGAATCCATCGGCATCAGCGCCAGGTCGAAGCGCGTGCCGAGCGAGAAGTCGACCATGTCGGCCACCTCCGCGAGCAATGCGACGCCATCGCGCGTGGCGCAGGTCAGGGCGTACTCGCACATGGCCGCCGATGAATCGAGTGCGGTGGCCGCCACGCCACGCCGCGCCCATTCACGTGCGTGGCGTGCCGGGCCCGCAGCCAGTTCCAACACAGTGCGCGGCGGGCCATTGCCATGGCGCTGGGCCAGTTGCGCCAGCGCATCGCACTCCTCGCCAATGTCGCGAAAGTTGAAGGCGACGTCGTAGCACTGGGCCAAGCTGTAGACGCGGTGGTGACTAGGGTCCATGGCGAGATTCTGCGACAGGTTGGTGCGCGCTCAACAGTGCCCAAACCGCAGTTCGACTGATCAAGCGGGGACGAACGGGTTGAGCAGATTCGCGCCAGTTCCCGCGCGTCGCCTGTGTTTTTGGTCACGACAGTCAGGAAGATGACCAGGGCGATGGTGGCGATCTGCTTGTTCAGAACGGGCTCGGGCCGCGCCCACGCTTCGGCAAGGCTGACACCGTGTTCGACCTCAGCGCTCTGGCCGTGTTCACCGCGCGCTTCTTGAGGGCTATGACGAGGGCCATGACGATGGCTGCGTCGACGCCCCGAACGAGTAGACCTGCCACCGTCAAACTCCTGAGGCTGACGTGATGTCAACGATGTCGGCCAACTAAGAGCCACCGCCTGGAGCGGCAGAGCGCTCACCCCATGTGCCGCCTGTGATCCTTGGCTGCGCAACCTTCGGCGGCATTGGCAGGCTTAAGGCACCTTATCGGCCACGGCCTGGACCGGCGCGCCGCCTGGCGCACCCTGGACAAGGCGGCGGAGCAGCGCCGCAGTGGCCATGGCATGGATCATCGGCGGCCCCGACTATGCGGCCTCCGTGGCAGGGCCGTCGCGCACGGCGCCTCACCTGGGGCATGTGGCCGAGGCCATCGGCCTGACGCTGACGGACCGCGAGCGCGACCAGCTTGATCCGGCCTTCGGTCGCCTGCACAGCTGAAAACGCTGTGCCCAAGGGCTTGCTCAGCGGAGGCGGGGCAAAACCCTCGGCGGCAAATCCTGACGGAACTACACCGTGATCGCCATCCCCCGGTAGATGCGCGAGCGGTAGCGCGAATCCTCGGCGTCCGGCAGCGGCGCGCCGGCCAGCAGCACGGCGCGGCCGAAGCGTTTGACTTCTTCCTGGTGCTCGGCCTGGTTGCGCGGTTCTTCGCTGCGCGCGCGGCGCGTCAGGTTGATCTGGTTCACCGGCACGTCGTGCACCAGGCGTTCGTTTTCCACCGCCAGCGTGGCGGTGAAAGCGTGCAGCGAGGTCTTGATGAAGTTGGCCAGCGCAAAACCTGCCCCGGCGGGGTCGCTGCCGGCCGGCACGTCGGGCGAGACCAGCACCAGCTGCGTGCCATCGAAGAGGCTGGCCTTGCGCGCCACGCGGAACTGGTGCGTCAGGTTGTCGTGCACCATCTGGCGGAATTCCTCGGGGCTGAGCGTGGGTGCGTCGGGGTCGCCCGCACTGGCGAACAGCTTGTCGGGCAGCGGCGTGAACGGCGTGCTGACAATGGTGGTGGGGTAGCCGTGCTGGCGCAGCGCGCTGTCGATGCCAGTTTCGATGCCGGTTTCAGGATCGCTGCCCATCACCACGCTGTGCAGCAGGTCGGGCGGCACGTCGCGCAGGGCAGCGCGCATGGCGACGGCGCCGGCCTCGGTGCGGGTGATCAGCACGACACGGCCGATGTGGCATTCGGTGACGAGCTGCCGCGCGGCCTCGGCCAGGTATTCGACCAAGTGCTCGCCGATCAGCCACACCGTGCGGCCGCGCATCATGTCCAGCCGTTCGCGCTTGGCGCTGCCGAAGAGTTCGCGCTCGGTGATGCTGCGCTCCAGGCTCAGCCCGCCGCTGGGCATGAAGGTCTCGCCGCTGACGGCGCGGTCGGCCAGAAAATAGACGGTGGCCAGCGCCACCTCGGTTTCGGTCGGCATCTTGCCCAGATGCAGCAGCGACAGCACGCCGCTGCGCACCTTGGCGGCCTCGTTCAAGATGCTCTTGGGTGGCAGCCAGGGCTTGTCGTCGGGCGGCAAGCGCTTGAGCCAGCCGGTATCAGGCTGCGCCTGCCAGGCCACCGAATCGAGAAAGCAGCCGCCCAGCCGCAGCCGCGCGGCCAGGCGGGCAGCGCCCGCTTCGGTGAGCAGGTAGCTGCCCCAGGTGCAATCGTCGCCCTTGTCGCCGCGTTCCTTGTGGCAGGTCACGCCCAGTTCACGCAGCTCGCGCGGGGCATCGCCGTCCATGGCCAGCGCGGCCACGTCGTTGGCCGCCAGGTGGGCCAGCAATGCCTCGACACGCTGGCCACGGCGCAAGGCCTTCACCACCGCGGCGTGCACCATGTTCAGGCGCTTGTTTTCCAGGATCAGCCGGCCGCGGCGCTCGAACAAACCGGGCCGCCCGTCCGTGCCCTTCAGCCGCTCGCCTTCCACCGGGCCGGGGGCGATGGCGTTGATCTGCACCTCGGGGCCGAGGAAGCGCGCCATGGTCTCGACCATCGCGCGTTGGCCTGATTTGCTGACGGCATAGTCGCTGCGGTTGGGGTAGGACACGGCCAGGTACTTTTCGCCGCCGAAGTAGCTCGACACATTCAACACGTAGCCGCTGCCCTGCTTCTTCATCAGCGGCAGCACCTCGTGCATGAGGGCGTAGTTGCTGATGAGGTTGGCGTCCAGCGTGGCGTTCCAGGCGGCCACGCTCATGTCCACCGCCATTTCCTCGGCGCCCGAGACGCCGGCGTTGTTGATCAGGTAGTCGATGCGGCCGAAGGCGGCCAGCGTGGCGTGCACGGCGGGCTTGAGCGTTTCCAACTTTCCCACGTCGACCCCGGGCAGGATCACCACGCGCCGCTCGGCGCCTGAATAACCGATGTCCTCGAGCTCGCCGACGATGCGCGCGCGCACCGCTTCCAGTTCACTGGCGCGCCGCGCCGCCAGCACCACCTTCGCGCCGCCCAGCGCCAGCAGCCGCGCCACCGCGCCGCCGATGCCGGCCGAGCCGCCGGTGATGAGCGCCACCTTGCCGATGTGCAGGCCGGCCAGGTTTTCGGTGAAGCCGACCGTGGCGCGGCGCGCGCCGCTGGCTTCGACGATGCTGGTGGGCAGGTACAGATTGACCTGGCGGATGCGCTGCTCCTTGAACAGCAGCCGCGCGGCATGGCCGGCGGTGAAGGGCAGGCTCTCGGCCTCGGTGTTGTCGTAGCGGACGATCTGGTTGCCCCATTCGCGAAACGTGCGGCGGCCCAGCCGCACGTCGACCTCGCTCTCGTCGCGCCAGACGCGGATCAATTCTTCCATCGCCGAGCGCAGCAGGTTGGCCCACGCATTGGCACCGCCGTCGCTGCCGTTGCTGACGAAGACGAAGCGCGGCTCCTGGATCAGGTCGGTGCGGTCTTTCCAGTAGCGGCTGAGCTTGCGCGCCACTGCGATGGCGCCGCCCATCTCCTCGTCGACGAAAGCCTCCATGTCGTCGTCGCTGGCGCCGGCCAGACTGCCCGTGAAGCGGTCGGCAGCGTGTGCCGGCAGGATGATCGCGCCGGTGATCGGGCCGCCGTGGTCTTCGGCCAGCGCGGCGTCCATGGTGGCGGGGTCGATGCGGTCGAACACTCGCACGTCGATGCGCTGGTCAGTGCGAAAGCCGGCCAGCCGGTCGCGCGCCAGCGCGCAGTCGGATTCGCGCGCCAAGCCCAGGATCACGTGCGCACCGACTTCGGCCTGCAGGCGTGCGATGCCCACCGCGTCGTCCACCTGGTCGCCGGCAGACACGAGCACGGTCTGGCCGTGGGCGTCCACGGTGCGCATCGTGGGCCGGCTGACCCAGGTGCTGCGGCTTTCCTTGCGCACGCGCATGCCGTGCGTGACTTCGAAGTCGTGGCCGTTGAAGGCCGCCGATTCGTCGCTGCCCAGGAAGACGCAGGTGTGGGCCACGTCGCGCGGAATCGGAAAGTCCTTCTGCGGTGGCGCGTCGTCGAACGGGCGCTGCAACGTCATCAGGTCGAAGAACTCGGCCGCGGTGGCGCCTGAGTCGGCGCCCTTGAGCTGGTCCATCGTGGCGAAAACGCTGCGAATGCGCTCGCTGCGAATTGGCCCGGGGAACACGGTGTTGACGCGGATGCCGCGCGCGCCCAGTTCTTCGGACAGCTGGCGCGACAGCGCGTTCAGCGCCGCCTTCGGCACCACGTAGGCCGTGCGGCCGTAGTACTGCGTGCGCGAGAAGATGGTCGACACATTGATGACTGAGGCGCCGGGTTGCAGCACCGGCGCCGCCGCGCGCAGCATGTTCCACGCCACCCCCAGGATGTTGCGCGTGGCCTGCGCCAGGGTCTCGGTGTCGGCGCTGCCGTCGGCGCGCAGCGCCTGCAGTTCTTCTTCGGTCAGCGGCACCTTTTCCAGCGGCTGCCGCGGCCCGGCCGAGCCGGCGTTGTTGACCAGGATGTCCAGCCGCCCATGGCGGGCGATGAGCTCGGCCATGCCCTGGCGCACACTGTCGGGGTCGGCGCCGTCCATGACCACGGCGTCGGCCTGCGAGGCCGGCACGCCGGTGTCGGTGAGCGCGGCGACCAGCGCGGCGTTCAGTCGCGCCAGCGTGCGGCCCGACAGCACCACCACCGCGCCCTGGCGCAGATAGTGGCGCACGATCTCGCCCCCCAGGTTGCCGGCGGCGCCGGTGATCAGCGCCACCTTGCCGGCCAGGCGGCCGGACGGTGCATCGTTGGCGATGGCGGCCGCGGCCGCCGCGTCGTTCTTGGTTTTGGGCATGTCGGATCTCCGGTGCTTGAATTCGGTGGGCGTGTGTGGGCTGGCGGTCGCTCAGGCGCGAACGCCTGCGGCCCAGGCTTCGAAGAGCGCGTCGCGGCTGCGCAGGCCGGGTGAGGGCAGCGCGTGGTTGACGACGTAGTTGGCGCCCTGGTGCTTGTTGTCCCACATGGCTTGGTGTGCCGCGGGCAACCCGTGCCAGGGCACGACGGTGGGCTCGGTCACTTCCAGCAGGCCGGCGGCGACCATGTCGTTCATGCGCGTCACTTCAAAGGCGTTGCACAGGTGCGTGCCCAGGATGGTCGCCGTGGGCATCAGGATGCGGCGCTGCCGCGTCCACACCTGCGGCGCGTAGAAGGCATAGCGGCGCCCCGCCATCTCTTCGCAATAGACGACGCGGCCGGTGTAGGGCTTGACCAGCGCGGTGCTGACGCCCAAGGCATCGTGGCCGGCGCGTTCGATGATGAGATCGGGCGCGCCGCGCGGGTTGTCGGGGCTGCGCAGCAACGCGCCCACCGCCGCGCCGAAGGGCTTGAGCGTGCGGTCCTGAAAATCGCGCACGCCATGGCGGAAGGTCTCGATGTCGGCCTTGGCATCGGCCAGGCGCGGCATCGTCTTCGGCCAGTCGAAGTTCGCGCCCTGGCGGCGGCGGATGTCTTCCAGCGACACCACGCCGGCCACCGCGTCTTCGAAGCCGAGTGACTGCACGAACTCGCGCTGCGCGTCGGTGGCGGTGGCCACCACGGTGCGTGCGCCCACCGCGCGCACGGCCTCGATCATCTCCAGCCCGGTGCTGTCGAGCAGGGCCGTGCTGCCCGGCCCGTAGTACAGCAGCACGGCCTCGCCGGCACGCGCGCCGGCACGCTGCAGCATGGCCTCGGGAGACGCGGTGCCGGCCTTGCCGACGAAGGTGAGGTGGTAGCCCGACGAGGCACCGTAGAACGCCAGCGCGCCGCCGTCGGCGAGCATTTGAAAGCTGCGCGGAAAGGCGGTCTCCCCAGCGTGCGAGACGGCGTAGTCGGCCAGCCGGCCGCCGTTCTGGCGCCGGAACTCTTCAACCAGCGGCAGCCCCGCTACTTCCCAGCCGGCCGGGTCGTCTTCAGGCACCGGCGTGTAGAGCCCGGCAAAGCGCGCATCGGTGCGATCGAGCGCACCCACCGCGCCCAGCGTGCCGATGAAGGCGGCGCGCGCGGGGCTCGACACGCCGCCCGTGACGGCCAGACCGGCGCGCGTGGCGCTTTTCAGCGCTTCCATGCCGGTGCCCGTGGCTGCGCCCTCGACGAACATCGACTTGCCGGGCGCGATCTTCAGCGTGGTGAACAGCGCCCGCACGATGGTGCCCAGGTTCAGGATGTAGCTGCCCGCCTGCTCGAGCGTGAGGTCGCCGGTGCCGGGGATGGGATGCAGCTGCGGCGCCTGCGTGACGAGGAATTGCGCGTGGCTGCCGGTGCGCGTCTCATAGCCCTGGATCGAGAATCCGACGTACATCGGGTCGCGCGCTGCCAGCGGGCTGAGCAGCTCGGTCTGGCCCGAATACACCGCCACCAGGTCGCCCACCTTCAGGCGGCCCTCGCGCTTGACCTCGCTGCCGAGCGCGGCCACCAAAGCCACGCCGCCCGAGCCCGTGACCTGCACGTCTTCCTCGTGGTTGTCGAACGGCGAAACCGGGATGCCGGTGAGCGCCCAGATGTCGTTGAAGTTGACTTCGGAGCTCAGCATGTAGACCAGCGCCTCGTTCGGCTCGGGCGGCTCCACCGGCACCACGAGCTCGACCTCGCTCTTGATCGGCGCACCGAAGCGCGGCTCGCCAGTGGCCGGGTCGCGCGGCACGCCGTAGGCAAACTGCCACGGCGGCACGGGCGTCACGCCGGGGTAGAAGGGTGCGCCGCGCGGCAGCAGTCCGCCCATCGCCACCTGCCTGTTCACCCAGTCGACATGGTCGGCCGCGATCTTCACCGCGCCGCGGCGGATCGGCAGCGCCGGGCTCTTCTTGTCCATGAATTGCCGGATGCCGGTCTTGCCGCCTTCCGGGTCGACCACGGCCTGCGCGAACAGCTCGGCCTCGACGGCCAGCCCGGCATCCAGCCCCTGCGCCCAGCCAGTGCGGATGGCCTGCAGCGCGCGGTCGCGCGCGCCGCCGCGGCCGGCCCATTCCAGCTGGCGCAGCGTGGCCTCGAGGTGCTCGTCGGCCAGCGCCACGTCCAGCGACAGTGATGAAGGCCGGTTCCAGTGCACCAGGCTGTCGTGCCGGTCTTGCCAGGCACGGCCGAGCGTGCTCTCGCCGCCATTCAACAGAAATTCGCGGATGCGGGCATGCGCCGCCGACAGCACGTCGGAAGAGGCGCCAGCCAGTTCGTCGACCACGCCGATCGCCAACGCCTCGGCGCCGCCGATGTTGCGGCCGCCCAGGATCAGGTCGAGCGCATCGCGCAGGCCGTCTTCGCCACGGCGGGTGGCCAACAGGCGCGGCAGCCGCTGCGTGCCGCCGTAGCCGGGCAGCAGGCGCAGGCGGATTTCGGGCTGGCCGAAGCGCGCGGTGGGCTCGGCAATGCGCCAGTGGCAGGCCAGCGCGAATTCCATGCCGCCGCCCAGGGCCACGCCCTGGATCGCGGCGATGCAGGGCTTGCCCATGCGTTCGATCTTGCGGAATGCCAGGTGCGCGTTGTTGGGCAGCGCGCGCGCTTCGTCCAGCGTGTGCACGTCTT
>ENA-OFCE01001472-OFCE01001472.1-metagenomes-genome-assembly--contig:-NODE-1472-length-11894-cov-3.809697_pt1 | contig 11894 bp, 10 predicted proteins | sample MGYA00153388_OFCE01 | MGnify analysis MGYA00153388
TCTTTCCCTACACGACGCTCTTCCGATCTCGCAACAACGGGATGGTACGTTGGGGAATCGATATTTACTGCCGAGCTTTCCAGTCGCCTCCTGGAGCGAGCGCATTTGTTAGCAGACACGCAAGAACTGCACTCTGCGCGCGTCGGGCACAACGCTCGCGTGCAAATAAATGCGCAGTTGCGCAGTGACGACACGCGTTGGCTCGCGGATGCGCCTGAGGACGAGGCCGAACGTCATGCGGTTGCGTCCGTACATGCGTTACGCGCGCACCTGAACGAAACGTTATTTCTCGGTTCGCAAGAGGTAGAACTGCACTTCGCGCGCTACAACCCCGGCGCGTTTTACCGAACGCACCGGGATCGCTTTCGCGACGATGATGCACGATTGGTGTCGCTGATCTTGTATCTCAATGATGACTGGCCGGATGACGCGGGCGGCGAGTTGGTGCTTTATGCGGATGACGATAGCGGAACGGTCGTCACACGTGTGCAACCGTGTGCGGGAACGATGGTGTGCTTTATGAGTGACCGGTTTCCGCATGAAGTGCTGCCTGCAAATCGCGATCGGTACTCGTTGACCGGATGGTTGCGACGAGCGTAGAGAGCCGTGCATAAAATCAGTCCATGAGAATTTTGATTCAACGCGTGACCGCTGCGAGCGTGGTCGTGGACGGGGCGGTCACGGGTGCGATTGATGCCGGCCTGCTTTTGTTGATCGGCGTCACGCATGCTGACACTGAAACTATCGAAGATCGCATGGCTGACAAGATCGTCAAGCTTCGCATCTTCAATGATGAAAAAGGCTTGATGAATCGCAGCGTAATTGACGTCGGTGGTGGCGTTCTCGCGGTCAGCCAGTTCACGCTTTACGCAGACGCAAAAGGTGGGAATCGCCCGAGCTACACCAATGCTGCGCGCCCTGACCAGGCGTCCCCGGCGTTTGATCGCTTCGTCGCGAAGCTTGCCGCGCGGCTCGGCAAATCGGTGTCCACCGGCGTGTTCGGTGCAGATATGAAAGTAACGCTCGTCAATGATGGTCCGGTGACGATTTGGCTGGATTCAGAGACATTGTGAATACGATTGCCACCGAACTTGACCACATCGTAATCGCAGCACGAACGCTGGATGAAGGCCGCGCCTGGGCACGCAAAACGCTCGGAGTCGAAGCAATCGGCGGCGGCAAACACGATGGCCTCGCGACGCACAACACGCTGCTCAAACTCGACGGCAAGAGCTACCTCGAAATCATCGCGATTGATCCCGACGCCCACGCAGCCGCGCCGAATTTCCCGCGCTGGTTCGGCCTTGATTCGGATGAGGTTTGTGAGCTCATCGCACACGGCCCGCGATTGGTGGCGTGGGTGGCCCGCTGTGAGGGCGCGCCCGACGCGATTGACCAACTTACCAAGACGCCGGATTACTCAGCGAATGTCGTGCGCTCAGCGTCACGCGCTGACTTCCGCTGGCGGTTCGCGTTCACGCCCGACGGCGCGCGCATCGCAGGCGGCTTGTTGCCGCATCTGATTCAATGGGATTGCGAGGTGCATCCCTGTTATCGACTACCTGAAAGTGGCGTGTCGCTGACTGCGCTGATGCTCGGCGCGCCTGAGCCAGAGCGGCTCGCGGGCATGCTTGAAGCGTTGCGCTTTGCGGATGCGCAGGCGCAAGTCGGGCACAGCGCTGCGCCGAATCTCGTTGCGACGTTGCGAACTCCGAACGGGTGCGTGGTACTCGATTAACGTCTCGTAGGTGCTGCGAACGCTGCGACAGTCTGGCGCACGCGGATTGCGGCTCTCGCCGCTCCCACAAGAGCATCGTTCTGTCATCGCCCGTAAACATAGCCGCGTTATGCTTTGCGCCGCCTGACATTGCAAAACCGGAGCCCCATTGAATCGTCTGCTCGCCGCCACTTTCCTGCTATTCTGCACCGTCGCCCACGCGCAGCTCAACATCCTCTGCTCCACCGATACCGACTGGTGTGAAAGCAAGGCGCGCGAGTTCTCGGTGCAGACTGGCATCAAGGTGAGCATGACCCGCAAAGCCACGGGCGAAGTGTTTGCGCAATTGAAGGCTGAGAGCGCGAACCCGAAGGCTGATATTTGGTACGGTGGCACCCATGATCCGCATTTGCAGGCCTCAAACGTTGGACTGCTCCAGACCTACGTCAGTGCCAATATGAAAGATCAATACCCGTGGGCGACCGACCTGCTCGCCAAGAGCGCCGATCAAGTGACGGGCTTTTATCGCATCACTTTGGGTTTTGGTTACAACCGCGACTTGCTCGCGAAAAAGGGCCTAAAAGCGCCCGCCTGCTGGAGCGATTTGCTCAAGCCCGAGTTCAAAAATGATGTGGAAACCTCCAACCCCATCACCAGCGGCACCGGCCACACCATTTTGGCCACGACGGCGCAGTTGATGCGTGAGGACAAAGCGTTTGACTACCTGCGTGCGCTCAACAAAAACGTGAACCGGTACACCGCCAGCGGCACCGCGCAACGGCAAAGCGTGGCGCGCGGCGAATCGATGATTGGCATCACTTTTTTGGATGAATTCATTCCAGAGTTGTACGTCAACGCCCCGATTGAAATCGTGTAGCCTTGCGAGGGTACCGGTTACAGCGTTGGCGCGACGAGCCTCGTCAAAGGCGCACGAAATCTTGGTGCGGCCAAAAAGTTCTACGACTGGGCGCTCACCGCTGACGCGCAAACCATCAAAGATCAAACCAAAGTCATTGCCATCCCGAGCAATCGCGCGGCCTATGCACCAGATAGGGTTAAAGCGCTAGAAAGTGCGCGACTTTTCAATTACGATTCGGTCAAGTACGGATCAAGCGCCGAGCGCAAACGACTCATTAAAAAATCGGAACGTGAAGTGAAAAGCGCGGCCAAGTAAGTAGTTTCCAATCACCGTTCATCCTGAGCTCGTCGAAGCGTCGGTTGCAAGCCAACGAGGCTTCGACGGGCTCAGCCTGAACGATGTCGAATTCATTTTGAGACACTCATGAAAAAACTCCTCCTCGCCACAGCTTTAGCCGCGCTCAGCGCCGCGCCCAGCTTCGCCCAGCAGGTCAACGCCTACTGCTCCACCAACCAATCGTGGTGCGAAATGGCTGCCACCGAGTTCACCAAAGCCACTGGCATCAAGGTGGTGCAAACGCACTTGGGCACGGGTGAAGCGCTGGCCCGCTTAAAGGCCGAATCAGCCAACCCGAAAACTGACATTTGGTGGGGCGGCACGGGCGACCCCTTCCTCGCCGCCGCTGAAGAGAAATTGCTCGACGTTTATCGCCCGGCTTACACCAAAGATTTGTACGACTGGAGCGTGCGCCAGTACGACATGAGCGGCAACATGGTCGGCGCGTTCTACACCAGCGCCATCGGCCTCGGTTGGAACGACGACATCCTCACTAAAAAGAAATTGCCCGCCCCCAAATGCTGGGCCGATTTGACCGACCCCAAGTACAAAGGTGAGATTGAAATGGCCAATCCTGGCTCGTCCGGCGGTGCGTACACCATCGTTGCCGGACTCATTCAGTTGATGGGCGAAGACGCCGCCTTTGAGTACATGAAAAAGCTGCACAAGAACATCACCAGCTACACCAAGAGCTCGCAAGCACAGGCCAAAAACGTAGCGCGCGGCGAAGCTGGCATCGGCATCTCATTCTTGTTTGGCTTTGACGAGGAGCGGCAAGCAGGCTTCAAGTCTGTGCGCTCGGCGGCGCCGTGCGAAGGCACGGCGTATGAACTTGGCGGCATCGCGCTGATCAAGGGTGGCCGCAACGGCGACAACGCCAAAAAATATTACGACTGGCTCATGGGCCCGGTCGGCCAAAGCATGGGTGCCAAAGCTAACTCGCTGCAGAACCCGGCCAACAAAACGTTCAAACAAGACCCAAAGATCCCGACGCTGGACGGCGTGAAACTCATCAATTACGACTTCAAAAAATACGGTGCATCCACAGAGCGCAAACGCATTTTGGAGCGTTGGGAAAAGGAAGTTAACTCGTTGCCACGGTAAGCGGTTTGACGCGCGGCAGAGCGCTGTAGGAGCGGCTCCGGTCGCGATCACCACTCTGCTTGCTGCGAATCCGGGTTTCGCGGCCAAGGCCCGCTCCCACAGGGCGAGCTAGCTCTCTTGTAGCTCTCAGCTTTTTGGTCGAAAGCCCCATTTCATTTGGGCAAAGCACCAATAAAGGCTACTTGTCGACTTAAGCCGATTATCTGCCTAAGCCCATGTTAAATGCGCGTTTCAGCCGAAAGCTGATCGCGCTAGCTCTTCGGGCGCTTGCTCTCGTCAATATCCAGTAGATGCCAGAAATGCTGGCGGTACGGAATGCGTTTGTAGTTCATGAGCCACGGCTGCATAACGATGTTCTGGTATCGAAACACGCCGGGTTGCCACACCGAATTCACCGTGACGATTTCGTTCATCGTTTTGTACAGCGCCCAGCGCTGGGGGCCGAGCGGCAACGTCTGCGCTTTCTCATAAATCTCGTCGTACTGTTTGAGATTCATGCGGGCGAAATTCGATTGCCCGATGCTTTTGCTGTAGTGCAGTTGCAAAAATGAATTGCCATCGACGCCGGAAGAATTCCAGCCCAACCCCCAAAATTGCAGTTGCCCGGCGCGGCCCTGCTTCAATAGATCGGGCCATTTCTGCGTGTTGAACGCGATCTTGATACCAATCGAGTCGAGCGCTTTTTTCCAAAGCTCATCGGTTTCGCGGTCAAGCGCACGCGGCGACGATGATCGGGTGATGACCAGTAGCTTGCCGTCGGGCATTTCACGATAGCCGTCACCATCGCGATCCTTGTAGCCGAAATGATCCAGCAGCGCGCGTGCCAGCGGCACGTCATTGCCGTTCAGATTCGGCTTGTTGGGGATGTGTCCCGTTTGCGTTGGCGGCAGAATCTGATTGGCTGGTGTGGCTTGATTGCGGAACACGATGCGGACGTAATCATCAATCGGGTACGACATGATGATGGCGCGGCGCAGCGCGATTTTTTCGACCGTGTATCCACCGACGATGGGGTCTTCCATGTTGAAGTAGTCAAACGCCAGCGCGGGTTCAAGCGCGCGCTGATGCTTCACGCCTTTGTTAGCGTAGTCCGGGGCCAGCATGCCGTTTATGACCACATTACCGATCAGATCCGAGCCAACAAATTCATAGTCGAGCGAGCCCGCCTTGAACGTCAGCAATCGTGGATTCGCCTCTTCAATGATGTTGATCTGCACATTGCCTACCAGCGGCATGTCCTTGTCCTGATACTTCGCGATGATCGCTCTATCCTCGGCGGTTTCGCCTTCGGTCAACGGATATTTGCGCGAGTAATTCGGATTTTTGGTGAGCAGCAGCTTGTTGCCCTTAATCCATTCCTTGATCATGTACGGGCCGGCGCCGACCGGATTGGTCATGATCCGACCGCCCGGATCGCGATACGCTTCAACGACTTCGCGTGCCACTGGCGACCAGTTGTATTGGTTCATCAACTCGGTCAGCAGATAGTCCGGCTGTATGAGCTTCAACTGCACGGTGTAGCGATCCAGCGCCTTCAGGCCTTCAATCGGTTTGTCGTAGTCGAACTTGCCTGACTTTTTGGCTTCGGCGACCAGTTCGTTCGCACCGATAAGCTTGTTGTCGATGTGCCAAAGGCTGGGGGATGCCATCTTCAAGTCGAGCATGCGCTTCCACGAATAGACGAGATCGTCCGCCGTGACTTCGCGCTTCTTGCCTTTGAACGCGGGGTCGTCCGAGAAGAAAGCCCCTTTGCGTACGCGAATTTTCCAGGTCAGTCCGTCCGCCGATATTTCCGGCATCGCCTCCGCCAACACCGGGCGCAGGCGGGCGGGACGCACGTAGTAATCAAACTCAAACAGATTGTCGAAGATCGCGTTGTTGATGTGGCCCGAATACAGGTCATTGGTCGCCTGCGGATCGAAACCTGTCACGTCCACCGGAAATGCAACCCTGATGGTCTTGTTCATATCTGTGGCGTGCACGCCCGCCGTCAGAACAACGGCCCCGGTCAAAAGGGCGAGGAGAAATCGCTTCATGCGTCAGCAATCGTGGAAATTCGAAGCCTTCATTATCGCGCGGCTTGTGCCTCATGTGGGCGAGGTGTTTCCCTTCCCGTGCGCGACCGTAACCTCTATCTGGCGCGTTGCAAATCCTTCACCCGCGCCGCCTCATCGATGTCGACAAATTTCCATGGCGTGCGCCAGAACGGGTGCCGTGCGTAGTTTTTGAGCCACGGCTGCGACACGTCGTTGGCGTAGGTGTGAAAGCCAAAATCCAGCACCGTGTTCGCCGCTGCAATTTTTGACAACGCGGCGTAGACCGCCGTGCGCTCCGGCCCCAGCGGCTTGGTCTGCGCGAGGTCGTACAGGCGGTCGTACTCGGCGTCCTTGAACTGCATGTCGTTGATCGCGTTGATGTTCCTCGACACCAGAAGGCTCGCGTAACCGTCACCTCCGGGGCCGCTTGATATCCAGCTCCACCCCCACGATTGCAGTTTCCCGGTGCGCGACATTTCGATCAGGTCAGGCCACTTCTGATTGAAAAACTGCACACGGATGCCAATGGCGTCCATGCTCTGCTTCCAGATTTCGTCCTGCAAACGAGAGCGACTATCGGGTGGGTTGGATCGGGTGAAGGTGAGCGGTTTGCAGCCTGGCGCTTCGCGGTAGCCGTCGCCGTCGCAATCTTTGTAGTCAAAGCGGTCAAGCAGCGCGCGCGCCAACGCCGGGTCGTACGGCGGGCGCAAGTTGAGTCCTGGCGTATGACCTGATTGCGTCGGCGGTATCAGCTGTGTGGCCAGTTCTACCTGGTTTTTGTACGCGAGTTGTGCTTCGCGAGCTTTGTTGTAACCCATCAAAATGGCGCGACGCAACGCGTTTTTTTCAAGTGATGTGCCGCCGACCACGGGGTCGCTCATGTTGAAGTACTGAAAGCTGAGTATCGGCTCCATAAACCGGGTGTGGCGAATGCCCGTCGCCGCAAATTCTGGCTTGAGCGTGTTGCCGTTGAACATGCGCTCATGCAGGTCGCGCGGCACGTCCACTTGCTCCAGTTCGCCGCTTTGAAACGCGAGGACGCGGGGCAACGACTCTTCGAGAATGCTGACATCAATACGGTCAATTTGCGGGACGCGCAGTGTTGATTCTGCTCCGCCTGGGAGCGGCAAGGTTTCTTCGCGGTACGTCGGATTTTTGCCAAGTACGATGCGGCTGGAGCGCTTCCACTCGGACCGAATCAACTGATAGGCGTTGGTGCCGACAGGATGCTCACGAACGCGACCACGCTCGTCACGATATTTCTCGATGACCTCGCGGGCGACGGCGGAAAACGTTGATGAAGCAAGACTGTATACAAACTCGAATTCGGGCGTTTCAAAGACGATCTGCAGTCGGTAACGATCCAGCATTTTGAGCCCGGAAATCTCGGCGTCGTAATCGAAGCGTCCCGATTTTTCAGCAGCAGCGCGTACCGGCTTTGCACCAGCGACTTTGTTTTCGACCAGGTAGTAGTAGGGCGACGCAATTTTCGGGTCCATCAAGCGTTTGATGGAGTAAACATAATCCGCTGCGACCAGTTCACGCCTCTTGCCAGCGAACGCCGGGTCGTCCTGAAAATAGATGCCGGGCTTGACGTTGAGCGTGAATGTTTTGCCGTCCGCAGAAACATCTGGCATCGCAACGAGCGTTGCAGGTCGCAGCTTCACGGGCCGCGCGTGATAGTCGTACTCCAGCGGTGGGTCGAAAATCATGCGAATGATGTCGCTCGACGGAACGTCGTCGGATGCTGCCGGATCGAAGGTTGTCTCTGCGGCAGTGAAGGCGATGTGAAGCGTTTTTGCGGCGTGTACAGACGCAGTAAACGTGCACGCAATCGTGAGCGCAACAAGAAAAATGTGGGAGCGGTTCCACCGCGAAGGGCGGTGCGATCGCCGCCCCTTTTTCGCGGTGAAACCACTCCCACAAGGCAACATTATCCGAGCACCTTTTCAATATCCTTAGCCAGCGACGTCGGCGCATCCTGCGGCGCAAAGCGTTTGACCGTGCCATCGGGTGACACCAGAAATTTGGTGAAATTCCACTTCACGCCTTCGCTTCCGAGCAATCCCGGCGCGGCTGCCTTCAAGTGCTTAAACAACGGTGCTGCGTTGTCGCCATTCACGTCGACCTTGGCAAACATGGGGAAATTGACGCCATAAGTCAGATCGCAAAAACTTGCGATGTCAGATTCAACGTCCGGCTCTTGCGAACCAAACTGATTACACGGAAAGCCCAACACTTCGAGCCCTTTCTCGTGATACTCGTCATAGAGTTTTTGCAAGCCCTCGTACTGCGGTGTAAATCCGCATTTGCTCGCCGTGTTCACGATCAACAGCGTCTTGCCTTTGTACTGCGCAAGGTCTTGCTGTTTACCAGTGATGTCTTTGGCTTTGAAGTCGAATGCGGTGGTCATGGTGAGTCTTTCTTTTAAGCAAACCGCGGGAGCGGTCCCACAAGGAGATTACAGCGCCGCGAATCCATGCTCCAGATCAGCACGCAAATCGCCCTCATCTTCGAGGCCGATGTTCAAGCGAATCAACGCACCCTGATGCGGCCAGTTCGTTCGCGATTTACTCAGGTCATAAGTCAGCGCCAGAGATCCAATTCCCGCCCAGCTTGCGCCAATACCGAACAGTTCAAGGGCATCGATAAAACGCGCCGCTGCGTCTGCGCCAAATGGATCCTGCAACACGAACGAAAACACGCCGGTTGAGCCCGTAAAGTCTCGCTTCCAGATGTCGTGACCGGGGCAGTCAGGCAGTGCGGGGTGCAGCACGAGTTTGACCTCGGGCCGAGTCTTCAGCCAAACAGCCAAGTCCAGCGCCACGCGCTCGGCGTGCTTGACGCGCATCGGCATCGTCGGCAATCCACGCAGCACTAAGTACACATCATCGGGCGCTACGCACTGACCCGTCTGCAGCGCCACTTCTTTCACGCGCTTCCACGTCGCCTCATCTTTGGTCGTGATTGAGCCCATCACCAGATCGCTGTGCCCAGCGGGATACTTGGTGAGCGCATGCACCGAGATGTCAGCGCCCTTTTCAAACGCACGCAGGTACCACCCGGCGCTATACGTGTTGTCAATCGCGACCAGCGCACCGGCTGCGTGGGCGGCTGCGGCGATGGCCGGAAGATCGCTCAACTCCATCGTGATCGAGCCGGGTGTTTCGACCCACACCAGCCTGGTGTTCGGCTTGATCTTTGCTGCGATGCCAGCCCCAACGGCCGGATCGTAATACTCAACGGCCACGTTCATTTGCTTGAGCAGGCCGTTAGCGAGCGCCTTCACCGGGTCATACACGTTGGACGGAACCAACACATGATCACCCGGTTCGACGAACGGCAAAAACGCATAGGCGACCGCAGCGAGGCCTGACGGGAACAGCACTGAATTGAAGCCGCCTTCCCATTCGGCAATGCGGTTTTGCAAATCTCGCGTGGTCGGCGTGCCGACAGTGCCGTACATGTATGTCGACTCATCAAGCCCCGAGCGTTGCTTCCACTTGGCGACGCTATCGAAGAGCACGGTGGATGCGCGCTCGGTGCTCGTCACCAACGAGCGAAAGCCCGCTGGAACTTCACGCGAAGGATGGATCAGGAGGGTTTCGGGTTTCTTTGTGGGCATGGGAAATTGACGGCGATGGGCTTAAGCGCGCTGCAAAATCTGCGCGTGATGATCGAGATGATCGTTGATAAAGGTGGAGATGAAGTAATAGCCATGATCGTAGTCGGCATGGCGACGCAGCGTGAGCGATTGCCCGATCAATTGACAGGCAGATTCAAACAAGTGCGGATGCAATTGCACTTTCAGGAAGTTGTCGGCTAATCCTTGATCGATCAGGATTCCCTGCGGGTACGGCGCGCTTTTCTTTGTGCCCATGAGGACGGTCGCATCGTGCTGTAACCACTCGGTTTGATCGCTGCCGAGATAGCCGCCAAACGCCTTCTTACCCCACGGACATTGACTCGGCCCACAGATTGGCGCGAAGGCAGAGAGCGACTTGAAAAGCCCCGGATGCCGAAGTGCCAACGTCAGTGCGCCGTGCCCACCCATTGAATGTCCGCACAGACCTACACGATTCGCATCAATCGGCAGATGCTCGCCGATGACTGACATCAGCTCCTGCGTCAGATAGGTCTCCATGCGGTAATGCTTCGACCAGGGTTCTTGCGTGGCATCGAGATAGAAACTCGCCGCCAAACCAAAATCCCACGCGTCGTTTTCGCCCGCAATACCCGCGCCGCGTGGGCTGGTGTCGGGCGCAATCAGTGCGACACCAAGCTCAGCCGCGCGCCGCTGGGCGCCCGCTTTGGTCATGAACGTTTCTTCGTTGCAGGTGAGCCCCGCGAGATAAATCAACGCAGGAACGTGCTCACCCGTTACGGCCCGGGCAGGCAGAAACACCGAGAAACGCATCGGCAAACCGATGACTGACGATTCATGTTGGCAAAACCGCTGCACGCCGCCAAAGCAGGCGTGCTCGCTCAGCAGTTCAAGCGACGTCGTCATCGTCATCAATACAAAACCACGCCACGAATCGACTCGCCGCGCTTCATCAGATCAAAGCCCTTGTTGATGTCTTCCAGCGGCATGGTGTGCGTAATCAAGTCATCAATGTTGATCTTGCCGTCCATGTACCAATCCACAATTTTTGGCACGTCGGTGCGTCCGCGCGCACCGCCAAACGCGGAGCCTTCCCATTTGCGACCGGTGACGAGCTGAAACGGGCGCGTGCTGATCTCCGCGCCTGCTTCGGCTACGCCAATAATAATGCTGCGGCCCCAGCCTTTGTGCGTGCATTCAAGCGCTTGTCGCATCACCCTGGTGTTGCCGATGCACTCAAAACTGTAATCCGCGCCGCCGTCGGTCAATTGCACGATGGCGTCCACCACGTTCTCGGTGTGTTTCGGATTGATGAAATGAGTCATGCCGAATTTGCGGGCCATCGCCTCGCGCGCCGGGTTCAGATCAACGCCAATGATCTTGTCTGCACCGACCATCTTCGCGCCCTGAATCACGTTGAGGCCAATACCGCCCAGGCCGAACGCCACGACGTTCGCGCCAGCCTCAACTTTCGCCGTGAAGATCACCGCGCCGATACCCGTGGTTACGCCGCAACCGATGTAGCAGACCTTGTCGAACGGTGCGTCCTTGCGGATTTTCGCCAGCGAAATTTCCGGTGCAACCGTGTAGTTACTGAAGGTGGATGTGCCCATGTAGTGAAAAATCGGCTCGCCATCCAGCGAAAAACGGCTCGTCGCGTCCGGCATTAAGCCCTTGCCCTGCGTCCCACGGATGAGCTGGCAGAGATTCGTCTTGCGCGACAGACAAAACTTGCAGCTGCGGCACTCTGGCGTATACAGCGGGATAACGTGATCCCCCTTTTGCAAGCTCGTCACGCCGGGGCCGACGTCCACCACAATGCCCGCTCCTTCGTGGCCGAGAATCGCGGGAAAGATACCCTCCGGGTCTGCGCCCGACAGCGTGTAGTAGTCAGTGTGACAAATGCCTGTGGCCTTGATTTCGACCAACACTTCACCGGCTTTCGGGCCTTCAAGATCGACGGTTTCGATGGTCAATGGCTCGCCTGCTTTCCAGGCGACGGCTGCTTTCGTTTTCACGCGTAAGTCCTTTGAAACTTTATGCCTGCGAGTGTATTCGTTGAGCGTAAATGACGTCGCTTCCAGAAGCTAGCATGACCGCGCCTAGAATCGAGCCGAAGCGAGCATGAACGTCGCAACCGCGCCCGCTGACCTGTCGGCACCCGCATGGCGACTGCACCAACTTGGAGGGAATCGCGCCGGATTCTGGGCGATGACCGTGCGGGCGAATTGGCGGACG
>ENA-OFCE01001474-OFCE01001474.1-metagenomes-genome-assembly--contig:-NODE-1474-length-11864-cov-11.188670_pt1 | contig 11864 bp, 5 predicted proteins | sample MGYA00153388_OFCE01 | MGnify analysis MGYA00153388
TATCGAGCCGTACCTCAACCTGAGTAATTCATTAAGTTATTTATTTTTCATTCCTAAGTAAACAGGAAGAACAAAAAGGCAATGAGGCCAAACCTCAAACCCCTACAACACCCGTTGTTCCGTACTTCCACCCAGTGTTCGCAAAATTTTACAAAAAAACTTGAGAGTTTTGCATAAAACCACTGAGTTCACCCTGATAAATATACAGGAAGAACAAAAAGGCAATGAGGCCAAACCTCAAACCCCGAAAACACCCGTTGTTCCGTACTTTCACCCAGTGTTCACAAAACTTTACAAAAAAACTTGAGAGTTTTGCATAAAAACACTGAGTTTACCCTGATAAGTAAACGTAAGGGAATTTGCGAAGTTCGTAGGCGTAAGCCGGGGCGTAGCCATCGCACTTGTTGAGATTTATTCAAAAGTCGCATCGCCCGTAAATTCCCGATCGCACATCGCATTTCGCGAGACTTCAGTTTGGGTAAATGACGGATATACGGCAGTTCGAGAGTGCTTAAGTGCATAAGTGCAGAAGTGCGATCGGGTTTGTCGATTAACCGAGATATTTTGCATAAATCTAGGGAGGTAAGCCTGATAGATAAGTGGGGGGTAAAAACACGGTGATGAATCTCCGCTCAAATACACCCAGAAAGACACTAATTTCCGTGCTTTATGAAGATCGTGTAAACCCTTGGTAAAAAATCCGCAATGTTTCTGATAAATCTAGTGAGTTGAGGGTGATAGATATATAGTGGGAACAAGCAAAGCTCGATCGCACTTGTTGAGAGTTATTCAAAAGTGTGTGAAGCCCGTACCTTCGATCGAAATCCCAACCAAATTCATAACGGATCTGGAAAAGGGTTTCTTCCAATGTTGGCTTAGTCTATTTCCACGTTTGCATTTATTGTGACACGTATGTGCGGCGTGTCAGCGGAGTTATTTTGTCAATTTTTAGCACACTTTGTATCTAGTAGAAGACAACAATCATGGCTATTCCTCACCTTGAATTAGATGCTGTGTTCCTAGTAAAGCGAAAATTCAATTCCTCGAACAAAATGTCAACGCCAGCCAATATTTTATGGCGAGTGACTATGCTAATGACTCTGCAATTAGCTATTTTTTGTTTAGGTGAACAAGCACAAGCTGGAGGTGGAGATCCAGTTGGTTTAGACTCAGAGACTAGACCAAAAACCATCAATGCTACTGCCAACATTAAATGGGATAAATGGAGTCAACCTTATTGGTTGAATACCCAAGTTTGTCGGGAAAAAAGTGGCGATCTTGCCTGTTTCAGCTCTGATACTGCTAGAAAAATGGGCTGGAATATTCCAGCCCGCAATTGATTAAATCACTCATCATTAAAGGAGTCAGATCGTGAATTTCCAAAAAGTTCAAAAAATTACTGCGATCGCCATTGCTAGTGTTTCTATAGCTTTTACGGCACAAGCAGCTCAAGCAGCGGAAACTTTTCAGGTAAATGGCGGATATGCACTGAATACAAACAACTCTTTTCGGTTGATTGACGGGACTCCTCGGATGTCTCTTTTTCAACATAACATCAACGACCCTGACCAACAATTCGATCGTTTGTCGGGTAGCAGTAGCAATAGTATACTGTTGCGGCACGGTTCAACAGGCAAGTGCTTAAATGCTCATTATCTTTCCAATAATGCGGAAATGAATGTGTGGAATTGCAACGCTTCCGACCCCGATCAAAACTGGAATTTAGTGAATCTTCCTAGTGGAGAGTTTTTAATCCGCCGCAATGGAACTAATTTATGTGTTGACTCTCCAACTCGTACTAATACTGGCAGGATTCATCTAATTACTTGCAATTCTAATAATGCGAACCAGCTTTGGAGAAGCACTGGCACTCCTACCAACAACCAACCAGCCTTGTTTGCTAATCCTATATCTAGTACACCCTTACGTGGTTTCGAACATCCATTGAAGGGGGCAGGTGCTTACTCTAGTCACTTTGGACGTGGGGATCGTTCTATTCAAAAATTTGCAGATGACATAGGTGCAGGAATTGGCACAGCTATCTACGCTATGCGGAGTGGGAAAGTAATTGCAATCAAGCAGGATGTGCCAGATATGAATAAGCCAGCATATTCGAACAATCAGTACAATGTCAACTATATTGTAATTGAACACGATCGAGATGTACGCCACAAGTCTGGTAACTATTATCGCTCATTCTATATGCACATCCAGCAGAATTCGGCTCGAGTTATAGTCGGCCAGCGAGTAGAAGCCGGACAAAGGATTGCTTCTACCGGATACAATGGCTGGGCTGAGGGGGCACATCTACATGTTGAGGTCAACTATCCAACTGGTAAAGACGATACTGTTTATAATCTTATAAACAATCGTGAAACCGTTCCCTACGTTTGGAATCCTCCCTATAACTATAACAAATAGGATTATCCAGTAAGCCTATCTAACCGAGGGTGATCCTCTCTACATCGTGTCAGGGTGGTAAAGGTCGCCTATGAAGAGAATGGTGGTTACGGTAGGAAAGTTCAAACAACTCTGACGCTCGAAAAATATGGTAATGCTTGGAATATTCCCGAATATCCTAATCATACCCCTTGGTATCTGCAACGAAAACGATAAGCTCGCATTGGGTTTCGGAAACCGGAAATATCGCTGACATTGGTGCAATATGTCGGTTTCACTCGATAACTGTAGGAACACAGCAGTGCTGTGTCCCTACAAGAGTGGCGTTATCGTTAATATTGACGAAAGTAGCGATTACGAAACCAACACCAAACAACGTTTCAAAGAATTCGTTACCGATGTTAATCCCAGCGAATATTACACGGAACTCGAACGGGATTTTGAAATTGCGGCCGGTACTGGTAAAGACGGTTTTGGCACTACCGATGCTTTGAGAAACTTAGAAGACATCATCGGTACTCGCTTTGAAGATATCTTAATTGGCAACGAAAAAGATAACCGAATTTGGGCATTAGAAGGCAACGATTTATTAATTGGCAATGCCGGGAATGACTCATTTTACGGCGGAGAAGGCATCGACATTCTCAGCTACCGCCGCGACCCGAACGGCGTTACTGTTAACTTAAAAACAGGCGATGCTACTGACGGTTGGGGCGACCAAGACAAAATTACTGGCATTGAAAATGTCGCGGGTTCTCGCCATGACGATAATATTACCGGCGACGATAGCGTTAACGTTATCACTGGAGATGCTGGGAACGATCGCATTTACGGACTCGGCGGCAACGACAAACTCTACGGCGAATTCGGCAACGACTTAATCTACGGTGGCGACGGCGGCGACAGCATCTACGGCAACCAAGACCGAGACACCCTTTACGGTGAAGCCGGTCGAGACTACATCCGAGGTGGCGATGCCGACGACTTAATCTACGCCGGTAGCGATGACGACACCGTTGGCGGAGACGCTGGAAGAGGCAACGACACGATTTTTGGCGAAACAGGCAAAGACCTACTCTACGGTGGTGCTGGCGACGATTTTGTATACGGTGGCGCAGACAAAGACACCATCTACGGCGAAGGCGAAAACGACAAACTCTACGGAGAAGGAGACACCGACCTAATCTACGGCGGCCTCGGCGACGACGAACTCTCCGGCGGCGACGACAAAGACACCCTCATCGGCGAAGCTGGCAACGACACACTCAGAGGCGATGCAGGCGACGATACCCTAGACGCGGGAACTGGCAACGACTATCTCTACGGTGGCACCGGCAAAGACACCCTGAATGCCGGCCTCGGCAACGACCAACTTTACGGTGGCGACGATGCCGACATCCTCCTCGGCAAAGAAGGCGACGACAACCTCTACGGGGAAGCCGGCGACGACACCCTCGATGCAGCCGAAGGCAACGACAACCTCTACGGCGGCGACGGCAAAGACATCCTGGATGCTGGCATTGGCAACGACCAACTTTATGGAGGTCAAGGCGATGACACTTTATTGGGCAAAGCCGGAAACGACAACCTGTTTGGCGAAGGTGGCAACGACATCCTCGACGCAGCCGAAGGCAACGATTCCCTTTACGGCGGCGACGGCAAAGATATTCTTGATGCCGGAATTGGCAACGACTATCTCTGGGGTGGCCAAGACGACGATACTTTATACGCCAAAGCTGGCGATGATTACCTCTACGGCGAAGGCGGTAACGACTCACTCTTAGCAGCAGAAGGTAACGATTCCCTCTACGGCGGCGATGGCAAAGACATTCTCGATGCCGGAATTGGCAACGATTATCTTTGGGGTGGCCAAGATGATGACACTTTATTAGCCCAAACTGGCGATGACTACCTCTACGGCGAAGGTGGCAACGACAGCCTCAACGCAGCAGAAGGCAACGATTCCCTCTACGGCGGCGACGGTAAAGACATTCTCGATGCCGGAAGTGGCAACGACTACCTCTGGGGTGGTCAAGATGATGACACTTTATTAGCCCAAACTGGCGACGATTACCTCTACGGCGAAAACGGTAACGACAGCCTCAAAGCTGGCGATGGCAACGATTCCCTCTACGGTGGCGACGGCAAAGATACTCTGTTCGGCGAAGCTGGCAGCGATTTATTAGAAGGTGGTTCCGGCGACGACTCGCTGTTGGGAGGAGAAGGCAACGATACTCTTCTCGGTCAAGCTGACAGCGATACTCTCTACGGCTTCGGTGGCGATGACATCCTGGAAGGCAATTCAGGAACAGACCGACTTTTTGGCGAACTCGGCAACGACTCCCTTGATGGCGGTACTGAAAACGACACCCTCGAAGGCGGCGACGGTAACGACATCCTGGATGGTGGTGATAATAACGACAGTCTGTTCGGACAAGTCGGTGATGATACGGTTATCGGTAATCGTGGCGATGACATTGTTGACGGCGGTTCGGGCAATGATTTGCTTCAGGGGAATCAAGGGCGCGATCGCATTTACGGTCAATCCGGCCTCGATACCCTGTTCGGCGGCGACGATAGCGACACTCTCTGGGGAGGAGACGACGCTGACAACTTGCTGGGAGAATCCGGCAGTGATACCCTGTTCGGCGGTTTAGGCAACGACCAACTCGACGGTGGCGAAAATAACGACAGTCTCTACGGCGAAGGTGGCGACGATACCCTAGCCGGCGGAACAGGCGATGATTTCGTAGACGGCGGCACTGAAAATGACACTCTCTCCGGCAACGAAGGAAGTGACAAATTATACGGTCGCCAAGGCAACGACTTCTTAGAAGGCAATGACGATAACGACCAACTCTGGGGCGGAGATAACGACGATACGCTGTTAGGACAAACCGGAGACGACCAACTGTGGGGAGAATCGGGCAATGACAGCCTGGATGGTGGCGATGGGTCCGATCGCATTTTCGGTCAAATCGGCAAAGATACCCTCTCCGGTAACAATGGCGATGACTACTTAGAAGGTGGTGCAGACGACGATAGCATGACTGGGGGTGCTGGGCGCGATCGCATTTTCGGAAATGACGGCAACGACTTCGCCGACGGCAACAGCGGTGACGACTACATTGACGGCGGCGCTAACAACGATACCTTAGCAGGCGGTGAAGGGGACGATCGCATTTTCGGTCAATCCGGCAACGACAGCATCGAAGGCAACGACGACAACGACTTCATCGATGCAGGTACCGGCAGCGACACCCTGTGGGGCAACGACGGCGACGACGAACTCTACGGCCGCGAAGACCAAGATTACATCGACGGCGGGCGCGGCAACGACCAAATCTACGGCGGAGACGCAGCCGACACCCTCCTCGGACAAGTCGGAGACGACAACATTGATGGCGGTTCCGGCGCAGACTCGATTTTGGGCGCAGACGGCAGCGACAACATTTGGGCGCAAGCAGGCAACGACTCGATTTACGGCGGCGCTGGCAGCGACAACATTTGGGGCAACGAAGACGACGACCTGATTTTTGGAGAAGCAGGCCAAGACAAAATCGACGGCGGTTCCGGCTACGACACCATCGACGGCGGCGCTGGCAACGACGAACTGTTCGGCGGTACGGGCAACGACCAATTATTGGGAGGCGCGGGCAACGACAGAATTGACGGCAGCATCGACGACGACAAACTGTTCGGAGGTGCCGGCAACGACTTGATATTTGGCAGTCAAGGACAAGACACGATTTTGGGCGAAGTCGGAGAAGACACCCTCTACGGCGGCGACGAAACCGACTTGATGGACGGCGGCGCGAGTAACGACTTGGTTGTCGGCGACTCTGGCGACGACACTCTTACCGGCGACTCCGGCGACGACACCCTCACAGGCGGCATGGGCAACGACTTCATGGGCGGAGGCAACGGCGACGACTTGATGTTCGGCGAATGTAACGACGACACCATGCTGGGCGGTGCCGGTAAGGACACTCTCGACGGCGGTTGTGGCAACGACTTGCTAACCGGGGAAGCTGGCAGCGACAGCCTCTTGGGCAACGATGGCGATGACAGTCTTGACGGCGGCAGCAGCAACGATACCCTCGACGGTGGTAATGGCAACGACTTCTTAAATGGTGGCAGCGGCAACGACAGCCTTAACGGCAACGACGGCGATGACAGCGTTTACGGAGGCGAAGGCAACAACGTGCTCAAGGGCGGAAATGGTCAAGATTCGCTGATTGGAGGCAGTAGTTCCGACATATTTGTACTATCGCCAAGTTCGGGACTAGATCATATATTCTACTTCCAGGGCGATCGCGATTACCTCGGACTAACACAAAACCTCACTTTTGACCAATTGCAAATCGTTCAAGGCGGCGAAAATTATACTAACGATGCCTTAATCAGCATCGCTGGCACAGGCGAACATTTAGCTTGGTTGAAAGATACTCAAGCCAAAACAATTGACAGTTCTCGCTTTGTCTCCATCACTCCCGGAGGTGCGCTTCCGGCAGCTTTCAATACACCATTGAGTATTGACATTTTGACTGGTCTACCAGTTGATAGCGATGATGTTCTAAATGCGATCGGTAGCGGTTCTAGCACTAGCTTATCTAGCGCCACTCCTGCATCAATTAGTCTGCCAAAAAGCACAACTACTGCACCGATTAATCTATCAAACAGCACGACTACCGCAGCAGCAAGTCTCAGCCTGCCATTAACAACAGGTACTAATCCAGCTACTGCAACAGCAACTGTACCAATTAGTCTGTCAAGTGCTACGACTACCGCAGCAGCAAGTCTCAGCCTGCCATTAACAACAGGTACGAATCCAGCTACTGCAATAGCAACTTCTGCCAAAACTACCACCAATGACATCTTGCTCAATGGCGGTTCAATCCCAACCATGAACAGTTTTAGTGGCATGGATGATGACATTCTCATCTACGACACAAAGAGCTTGTTAACATCTCTCACCAGCGCTCAAAGTCAGCCAATTTTGCCTTTGACAGCGGCGAGTGTTAGTAGTTCCATTATCCCAACTGCGAATGCTGCTAAGGACAACAGCCTCTTAATTACTCCGGCTGCAAGTCCTATTAACCCGCTAGCTAATAGCAGTTTAACTAGCACTTCTAGCGTGAAGTAATTGTCGATTTGCTTGAGGGCGATCGAATAGATAAAAACCCGGTTTCTTGAAGAAGCCGGGTTTTTTACGGTTTTTGCGTGTAAGATCAGGTTCGGTCAAGATAGCATACACTTCCGTTTCGCGTGCAAGCGTTTGTTAGACTACTTTTGCGAGAATTCATCAAGATAATAAGATTCGTTCATCTCAGGATCTGGATTGAAAACAGGTGTGATGAAACGCATCTCTCCTACCTCTTGAGGCTCATCTTTAATTCGAGTAAGCTCAGTATTAACAAAATCACATTGTTCTGGCGTTAAATAAAACCTGTGGTCGTCGAGCCATGAGCGAGTGCTATGATCGTTGTCAGAAGTTAATGTTTTTAATAACTCTACATGGTATTCGATATCTTGCTTTTGGATTTGATGACGTAAAGTCGGAACCATATTTACATAGCCATCTTCTGATACAACAAGGCAAACAGCAGGAGCTGGAGAAGATTCTATGTAGCGCAAAGCAGAGTTAAATCTTGCTCCTCTTGAAGGATCACCTGTATTCGTCGCTATGCCGTCTAAAATTACGCCAATAGCATGGCAATTACAATCGCGATCGACTAGAATCGCTCCATCAATTCCACTAATGCGTGCTACTAATCCTGAGCTTAGCTTGATTGGCTCAATTGCAATGGCTTGAGAGCTTAGTCTTTGAGCTTCGCTTGATGCAGCATCAGATACAACAAGCATAGTTCCATGCCGTTGATCCATTGCAGCAGAAACAGCATCCCACAATGCCTCACCTTGTTCTGAGGTGAGCCCAGGAATTACCCTTCGTATATTCGAGAAAAATGTCTTTGGGGTCAGTCTAGGCTGAGGTAGGGATGGAACGCCGAAAGCACAATTCATCAGTAAAGTGTTATTGACATACAGTGTCCATCGGTAGTGACCAGTAAAAACAGCTCTGAAAATAGGGGTGTCTCCGAAGTCCTGTAGTGAGCCAAAGCCCACTATGCCTTCTCCTCCTTTACAGATACAGCCAAGCTGCTTATCAGAAATCTCAACCACTTTGCGAACAAGTTTATGGGAACCTAAAGCAATAGGTTGAAGTAGTGCCACATCGCAGTTTAGAGATGGCAAATTTGTGGGTGCAAAAATGATTGTGCCAAGAGTTTCACCCCCCTCATAGCGTAGTTCCGATATCTTGTTCAGATCCTCAAATACCCTTCGTAGCATGAAATCCTTAAGGGCTAGTGGAATTGCGTTACAGAGGGTTTGCCCCGCTTTGCGAAGGAGACCTGAACACTCACTATCGAAACTGTCGAAGGATCGACCAGGCTCTTTCGTGTAAAGATTATCGGATGCCTCATCAAGAAGATGACTAATTAATGCTTGAACTATTCCAGTAGTGGAATTCCTTTTCTGAAACTGAATTGGGTGGTCAAGTCTAGGGAAAGTATCAATATCTAATTGCGCGACTTGGAGAATCGGAGCTACGTGAAAATTACCTAGGCGGACAGGTATACCACAAAATGAACGTGTCCCGCGATCGGAGTCAATTCTGCTCAGGACTTCTTCGATTGCTTCTTGAACCGATTTACGACGTATGTTCTCAGGCTTATCCAGCATCGCTCGCTCATCACCCAAAAATATAATATGCTGATCTGGATGAGTGGTGAATATTTCGCCTGCACGTCTGTGTACATCCTTGAATGCAGCAATATTCCATTCTCCATCCTCAGGCTCTATACATACGCAGTGATCGTTGGCGATTTCTGGCAAGCGAACACCGACCAATAATGCTTTCACTTCAATGTTTGCACCCAGTGCTGCTAAAGCTTGCGTTGCACGGTGCTCCATTTGAATCCGAAAATGATGCTGATAGGCCCACATGAAGTACGTAAGAACAAGCTGTTTCATTCTTTGTATTGGCAGAATCGTTTATACTTGAAGTTGGTCTAACTTATAATAACGTTTAAATCCATTGCTTGTTTGTGGAGCGTTTGAATCTGGTTCACTGGAGTAGGATTCCTTAAGGTGACACGATCTTGTAAACTTACGCAAATTACCTCGATCGATTCGAGATTTGAGGTTGACGCTCCTTATGCTCAGAGTTAGGAATTTTTGTAGAGAAATTCGGCGAAGTTAAGGACTTCATTGATTTGCTTGTCTGGGAGGAATTGGATAAGCTGGTAAAGTTTTTCGGCCGCTGTCATGATTTTTTCGGGGTGAATGGGTTTGTACTTGAATTATTGCTGAAGTCCATTTTCAGAGGCGATCTTTCCAGTAGCTTGGATCGCGACTTTCATTTCTTTGAGAGTTGCCGTATTTGGGCTAAGGCAATATCTCCGGGAATCGTTTGAACTGCGCCGCTATCAATTTCGGCAATGCGTTCTTGAGCTTTCTGCACGCCTTCTAATAAAATATCTCGATCGACTTGTGTTGCCATACTTTCCACAATTTTGTCAATGAGGATAGCTTTGGCTGCATCTGGTAATGCAGTTGCTTCTGAAATGAGTTGGTCTAGGGTTAGCATTGGCTCGTTTGGCTATAAGGGACTAATCTGATTTTAACATTTTGTATTTAACGGGTTATTTTGGTAGCTCGTAGGCGCAAGCCGGGGCGCAGCCATCGCGCTTCTCATCATTTACCTCCTTTAGGTTTGCGGTTGTTCGACTGCTTGGGCGCGGACTGTGCGGTCATTTTTGTATACAATTCAAACAGTTTTTCGAGGCGTTCGGTGTCGTTTTTGAAGCGGCGACCAATGTAGATTCGTTCCAGGATTTCGTCATTGCGATCGTGCGCTTCCCGAACCAAAGGAAATTCGGTATCCATGCGATCGCGATCGTACATATCGGCGATGGTGGCGGGGAAATATTGTTCGCGGGCTAGCAGGATTTCTTCGGCGCAGCGGGTGAGGTCGGCTTTGTTGCGATCGGTGAGGGTGGGGACGGGGAAAGTGTTCCAGCCGAGGGTGTTGGAGTAGCGAAAGTCGGTTTTTAGCTTGCCGCAGACGGTGGCGATCCAGACTAGGTGGATGCGTGAGGCGATCAGCGCCATATTCCAGAGTGGGGCATCGTAGAGGGCGAAGGCTTCACTTGTTACTGTACTATGACCGTCAATAAGTCCATTTGGCAAAAACGGGCGGCATTCGGAGGATGTGCGAGGAACAGTTATTGTCCAATGTTTTGCAATATTCATCTCACGCATCTGATGAGAACGTGTTGCCATTTCGTTTGCGCTCTTATCACGACTCGCCAGCCGAATTGTCCGCACCCCTTGAATGCGTTGTCGGATCGGTTCGATGGTTAATGCTTCATCTAAATCTGCACCATCAATCCACAGGCAATAGCGAGATAAACCCCGAATAAATTCCGCTGATCCATAGATCCGCCGGATAAATCTTTCGCGTTGCTTTTTACTCAAACCAAGCGCATCCACCTCACAAGAGGAAAGCAACAAATTTCCACCGTCAACTGGTTTGTTGCCAAAGCTCATTGCAAAGAGAGCATCCAATGGCTTCGTCGCTTTTTCAACAATAATGTTAGATCCAGCCACTAAATAGGCATTAATGTTTTCAGCTTCCTTCGCAACTGTCTCACCTTTATCCTCAACAGAAATCAAATATCGAACTTTATCAACGTGGTTAGAAATCCCAACAATAACAACCGTCACACCAGCATTATGACTCGCTAAATTCGCCCACTTGAATGAAGTATGAGCAAAAGCAATCTCATGCCCCGTTTCAAAAATCAGCGGCCACAGAATCGGCACTTGTTGCCCCTGACAAATCGAATTTGTGGATACAAAAGCAGCAGCAGATTGTGTTCGCGTTCCATAATCCGCAGCCTTCATAAACCACCCCGAAACATAATCGAGCGATTTCCAGTTTTTGGTGCGTCTACCAAAAATCAGCCTTAAATCGTCCTTCTGCTCGGTTGATTGCCAAGTCGAACCTAAATAAGGTGGATTCCCACAAATATAGGTTTCCCCTCCCTCATTCTCAAAATCAATCTCCGCCACTTCCCCGGTCTCACCAAACAAATCCAAATCCTCGCGCTGCACCTTCACCCCCGTCCCCGTCGGCGGACAAAGACTCAACCAATCCAACCGCAACGCATTCCCACAAGTAATCCAGTTGTCATCCTTCAGTGGCAAAAACTCCGCCAGCGCCAACTTCGGCCCCCGATACAGCACATCACACTGATACTCCGCAATAATCAACGCCAACCGCGCAATCTCACAGGAAAAGTGGCGGAGTTCGATTCCCCGAAAATTGGTTAGCGGAATCTCGGATTTGCGATCCGGTTCCCCTCGAAGACAGTTAATCTCTGCCTCAATTTCCCTCA
>ENA-OFCE01001476-OFCE01001476.1-metagenomes-genome-assembly--contig:-NODE-1476-length-11835-cov-11.665110_pt1 | contig 11835 bp, 9 predicted proteins | sample MGYA00153388_OFCE01 | MGnify analysis MGYA00153388
ACCTAATACCTAAAGCCTAATACCTAATACCTAATACCTAAAGCCTAATACCTAATACCTAATACCTAAAGCCTAATACCTAAATATGACACTAACTGTAAGAGTAATTGCCCCAGATAAGACTGTATGGGACGGAACAGCAGACGAAGTAATTCTACCTAGTATCACTGGACAACTGGGGATTTTGAGCGGTCACGCATCGCTTTTGACAGCTTTAGATACTGCTGTAATGCGGGTTAGAGCTGGTAAAGATAAATGGACTCCAATTGCCTTGATGGGTGGTTTTGCCGAAGTTGACAATGATGAAGTCACTGTATTAGTTAATGGTGCGGAATTGGGCGAAAAGATCGATCGCGAACAAGCACAGAAAGAATTTACTGAAGCCGAACAAAAGTTAGCTGCTACTTCAACAGCTAGTCGTCAGGAGCAAATTCAAGCTAATCAGGCTTTTAAACGAGCAAGAGCTAGACTTCAAGCTGCTAGTTAGGATAGTTGATAGTTGATGGTTGATAGTTGATAGTTGACAGTTGACAGTTGACAGTTGACAGTTGACAGTTGATATAACGATCCTAAATGAACAGCTCATTTTCGTGTAGGGTGTGTTAGGCTGAAGCCGTAACGCACCAGAGTATCAGAATAGAGGATCTGATTTAGGATTGCTATAGTTGATGAATATTGCTAGATCTGGTATTTTAATAAATATAATTAAACCCTCCTCATTGATGAGGAGGGTTTATTGTTATGATATTGGTGACTAGTAGTGAGTAAATTAGATAATTACGATTCTTTTTCAAAGCGGTTACACCAACGATGATACGGATATTCCGAAGATTTAAAGCGATATTTAGTGAAGATGAAAAGTTTTTAGAAGCGATCGAGTCGATCGAAGGTATCGTTTCTAAGATACTATCGGTCGGGATGATTTTTGTGACCTTTGTCGCGATCGCTCAATTAAGCTATGCTCTAGTTGAAAAAATAATGCTGACGATCGAGCGACCGAGTAATGATAGTTTTAATAGTACCCTATTTGAATTATTCGGTCTATTTCTAAACGTTTTGATCGCGCTAGAAATTCTTGAAAATATTACTGCATATCTCAGGAAGCATGTAATTCAGGTAGAACTAGTAATTGTGACATCACTAATTGCTGTTGCTCGAAAAATTATCATTCTTGATTTAGAAAAGAAAAGTAGCAGTGACTTAATTGCCTTAGCTGTAGCTGTCTTTTCACTATCAATTGGTTATGCTATCGTGCACCAAACTAATAAAAGATTGTAGTTAAAAGCCACCATTTCCAACACCCAACGGTAACGGTGCACTAACGCGGGTACCACCAGGAACTATGCGTTTAGGACTACCCAACCCGATCGGAATCTTATAGGGCGGACGACGGAAGACGGGACTACTTTCATTGACGTTGACATCAGCATTGGGAGGTGCAATTCTCGGCTGGCGGGTGCCATCACCCGAATCTGGGGTAGATGTAGGTAAATCTTTTGTTGCTGGAGGATTGACCCCTTTAGCATCAATTAGATTAGCACTAGTGAGCGAAGCACTACTGAGATTGGCACCTGTAAAATCTGCTAATGCCAGATTCGCACCAGCTAAATCGGTATTTGTGAGGATGGCACTTATAAAATTGGTATTAACCAGATTAGCGTAGGAAAGATCTGTGCGCGTGAGATTGGTACTAGTAAAATTAACATTAACTAGGCTAGCTGCTTGTAATACTGCATTAGTAAAATTTGCATTGGTGAGGTTGGCTCCAGTGAGATTGGCTCCACCTAAATTGGCATTAGTAAGATTAGTTCTAGCCAAATTTGCTCCAATCAGATTAGCAGCTTGAAGATCGACATTTACTAGCTGCTTCTGACTGAGATCTACCCCACTGAGATCGCAACCAACACATTTGTTGCTACTGAGCAAGGTTTGGAGATCTGTTGGACTATAGGCATCAGCGACGGGAATGATGCCGATCGAAAGTACCACGCACCATAAATATAAATGGTAGTTCATCCGGTTAGATTCTCCAATCTTGCAGGGTTTCGAGGTCACAAAATTGACGCATTCATTTATCCTCTGAGTGTTGAGTTGGGTTATATACTCTCAATCCGGTAAGCGCAAAGCGCAGGCTCCGCCAACAGTGAGTCAGCGGTTAACAGTACATTGTTGTATACGCTCTGATATTTGTAATTATGCGCTGGTTTGACTGACGATTACAGGATCTAGTGCCAGTAAAAAAATTGACCTTAGTATGGAGATAGATCGGCTCGTTTATCTTAATGGAAAGATCCCCGACTTCTCGAAGAAGTCGGGGATCTTGTAGCGTCGGGGATCTTATAGTAATGGTCAAAATATCTTAACCGCCCTGGCGACTTCGATCTTGTCTACTAACTGAAGCTATAAATCACCTGAAGTTCCAGTTCTGAACTCAGAGTTGATGGTAGCTGGGATTTGGGGTGAGTGTGTCGATCGAGTTGCATTTGTAGCCCAGTGAGCGGATCTTGTCCATTAGCCACTAGAAATTCCAAGCGATTGACTTGGGGGATGGTGGCGATCTCATCGAGGATTTTGGCTATTGCTTGAACGTATGGATGGCTGCGATCTTTGTACCAGCCTTCGATTGCTAGATTGGCTTGGTCGAATCCTAGATGAAAAGTGAGTGAAGGATTGCCAAATAAAGCCGTCCCCACAGGTCGAGCTTCCTCTTTGAGCAAGACATTGTGAATCTCGGCAATGTGCCGCAGTTTGTCTAATCGATCGTACCGTGCGGTGACTTCTAATGGCTCTTCATTCCAGGTAATCCCGACTGTCACCAGATAGGTTTGGAGCAGCATGTGACCGAGTTTTTCGGCTTTGGTAGCGAGGTAGTCATTATTGTAGTCATTAGCTTCAATCAGAAGCGGGACTCGACCGACAATTTTCAAGCCATAACCCTTGAGTCCGGCAATTTTGCGAGGATTATTGGTAATCAAGCGAATTTGGCTAATGCCTAAATCGTTTAGAACCTGAGCACCGACTCCATAATTGCGGAGATCTGCGGGGAAACCAAGCCGATTATTTGCTTCGACGGTATCTAACCCTAGATCTTGGAGGGAATAGGCTTTGAGTTTATTAATCAATCCAATCCCGCGCCCTTCCTGACGCAAGTAGACAACTACGCCTTCACCAGCATTCTCGATCATTTTTAGGGCTGCTTGGAGCTGCATCCGACAGTCACACCGGAGCGAACCGAGTGCGTCACCAGTCAAGCATTCAGAGTGCATCCGCACCATAATCGGTTTGTCGATAAAATCAGCCGGATTGCCCTTGACAATTGCGACAGTTTCTGTGTCGTCCAGTAGATTGCGATAGCCGTAGATCTGAAATTGACCAAATTGGCTGGGAAGCTTGGTAATTGCATCGCGATGAACGAATCTGTCGTGTTGAAGACGATAACTAATCAGATCGGCGATGCTAATAATCTTGAGATCGTGAAGGCGGGCATAAGTAACTAGATCTGCGAGTCTCGCCATCGAACCATCGGGATTTTGAATCTCACAGATCACCCCCGCTGGCGACAAACCAGCAAGCCGAGCTAAGTCTACCGCTGCTTCTGTGTGTCCCGCTCGTTTTAGGACACCGCCATCTTGGGCGCGGAGGGGGAAGATGTGACCTGGACGGCGGAGGTCTTCGGGTTTAGTATGAGGATCGATCGCTAGTTGAATGGTGCGGGTGCGATCTTCTGCGGAAATCCCCGTCGTGACTCCCAATTTTTGGGTAGCATCGATACTGACGGTAAAAGCTGTTTGATTGGGATCGGTATTGTTTGTCACCATCAAGGGGAGATCCAGACGATCCAATTGGTGTCCCATCATCGCTAGACAAATTAAGCCTCTAGCGTGGACAGCCATAAAGTTAATATTTTTAGCAGTTACTGATTCAGCAGCACAAATCAGATCGCCCTCATTTTCCCGATTCTCATCATCTACCACCACGACCATTTTGCCCGCTGCGAAGTCTATTAGGGCGGTAGCGATCGTGTCAAACTCAAAATTGGACAGGTCAGTAGAAGAAGTTTCTATCACAGATCGGTAAAATGTTGGTAAACTATATAGTCCATCAAAGCAAGTCAAAACTCTAGCTCGATCGTCAATGTAGAGAAATCCACATTGCCGCGCCGTAAAATTCAAAATGAGTTTTGAATCTAGGGTCGAACTAGTTTGTAGTTCCCACCATGAATATGGTAATCACTTCTTATTATATAGGTCATAACATTCATGGGTGAGCAGATTAACCGTCTTCAAGTTGGGATCGTTGGTGCGTCGGGTTATGGGGGTGTCCAGTTGGTGCGCTTATTACAAGATCATCCGGCGATCGAGATTGCCTATTTAGGTGGAGATAGTAGCGCGGGTAAAAAGTTTGGCGATCTCTATCCCCATCTGGCTCACGTTGTCAATATGACGATCGAACCGATCGATGTCGAGACGATCGCCAATCGCTGTCAGGCAGTCTTTTTGGCTCTCCCCAATGGTTTAGCCTGTGAGCTAGCACCCAAATTAATTGCTAAAGGCTGTAGTGTCCTAGATTTATCGGCAGACTATCGATTTACAGATCTCGATACCTACACCCAATGGTACAAAATTCCACGGGTCGATCGCGAGACAGCCGCAACTGCTGTATATGGACTGCCCGAACTCTATCGCTCCAAACTCCGAGATGCTAAACTCGTAGGCTGTCCTGGCTGCTATCCTACCGCCAGTCTACTCGCCCTCTCGCCCTTACTCAAGCAAGGTTTGATCGATGCAGATACCGCCATCATCGATGCCAAATCCGGCACCTCTGGCGGCGGGAGACAAGCAAAAACCCACCTCCTACTCGCCGAAGCTGACAATAATATCTCAGCCTACAGTGTCGGGGGGCACCGTCACACCCCCGAAATCGAGCAAGTATGCAGCGATCTTGCCAGTCATGAAGTAAAAGTCCAATTCACACCCCATCTGATGCCGATGGTGCGAGGCATCCTAGCAACTGTCTACGCCACGATCCGCGATCCAGGTTTAGTAACTGAGGATCTGATTACGATCTACACAGCTTTTTACCGTTCTTCGCCATTTGTCAAGGTATTGGAAGGTGGAGTTTATCCACAGACAAAATGGGCAGCAGGAACCAACCTCTGTTACATCGGGGTAGAAGTTGACGTTCGCACCGGACGGGTAATTGTGATTTCCGCGATCGATAATCTGATCAAAGGTCAAGCCGGACAGGCGATTCAGTGTCTCAATGCGATGATGGGTTGGGATGAAACACTCGGATTACCACAAATGAGCTTTTATCCTTAGCACAACCTTAGGAACGTGGATTGAATAACTCACATCTTGCACCAGTTTGTAACTACTATCCATCGGCGTAGATCCAGGGTACCCACGAGGGGCACCCCTACAGGTTAATTGTGTAGGGGTGCCCCTCGTGGGTACCCTCAGATCTCTGCTTTTACTAGTATTTCTGTATTAGTGCAAGACATGAGTATACCTTTACCCCTTACCCCTTGCCCCTTCTTACCCATCCCCACGCCCATGCAACCCCGCACTCGAATCATCGACTTATTTGCTACCTTTGCCATTCTCGAAGACGATCGATTTCGGCGATGGCTCGACGAGCCGAGGTTGCAGCGGAATATGCAACAGCAATTAACCAAACTCTCTGGGATCGACGAGCGCGGGTGGGCGATCTATTGGCATCAAGCATACCCAAAACATCCCTTAGCGCAATCGCATCTGACGGCTTATTTACAAGAACCGTGTTTCTGGATCGCGCGGGAAATGACGCGCCGACTGCAATCGCCGCAGTATACATTGGCAGATTATTTTCAGATCGCCAATAGCGAGATTCCCAAAGTATTTAAAAGTTTTGTACCAGATCGGGGCAGTAGTTTTAAAACTTATGCCAAACTAGTGTTGACTAATACACTTAAAGATCTGCTCAGACAAAGACAAGCGGCAGATGTCTGTAGCGATTGGTCGTTATTGCGGAAGGTAAGTAAAAAACGGATTGGCGAAGTACTCGTACATCGCGGCGTTGCCGAGCCGGAAAGCTCTCAATATCAATTTGCTTGGTTTTGTTTTAAAGCACTATATATTCCGCCCGAACATAACTCCCAGAAATTACCGCCACCAGATCCGATCGTGTGGAAGGCAATCGGCGAATTATACAATACCAAACGCCAGCACCAATTAGTCGTTCCCGGAATTGCCAATACTACCGCCCAGATCGAAGTAAGACTGACGAAACTAGCTCAATGGACGCGATCTTACCTTTATCCGACGATCGATTCGCTCAACCGCAGCAAACCCGAACCAGGAACAGGCGAAATTCAAGACGATCTGACTGATGCGAATTATGAATCATTATTAGATGCAGCGATCGATCGCGAAGAAATCGCTCGTCGCGTTACCCAACAATCTGCACTCCAAACTATTCTCACTGAAGCCTTGGCAAATCTCAGCCCCGAACTTCAAGAAATTTTACAACTCTTTTACCGCGATGGGTTATCGCAACAGGAATTGTCGAGTCGCTTACAATTGAGTCAGCCAACTGTTTCTCGTCGGATTAAGAAAGCAGAAGCATTATTGCTGGCGGCATTACTGACTTGGATCGAATCCCAGTTGCATAAATTTCCCGATCCAAACGAATTAAAAGGTATCAGCACGACTCTTCGAGAATGGCTGATAGACAGAGTGTAGAGTAAGGGTTGGGGGGTGAAGGTGCCAAAATTTTGATTTGAGGCACATCATTACCATTTCCTTGACTCCTTACCCTTTTATTCTCATTTTGGAGCACCAAAATCCCTAGTAGAGTCGGGAAGGGTAAAGGAAAATACTCATCATCTTCGACTTTACCCCTTACCTCTCCCCTCAGAATTATGTTTTCAACACTCGTCGAACCCACGGATTGGGCACTAGAGATTTTACCAGCAACACGAGTCGCAGTGTGGGATCGGTATCGAGCCGAAACTGCCCATTGGGGTAGATGGAATGCTTATCTGAATCAATTGTGTCTGGAAACAATCTTGCCGTGGTTGAAAGATGAATATCTACCAACGGCAACAGCATGGGTAGACTCATCGCTGATGTCGATGGTTTGGGATGTGGTAACTGGGGGGGTAATTACCGTGGGGACGCGGCGGATTGCGTTGATCCCAACTGAATCGCTCGATCGAGCCGCGCTCGAAGTCCCGCAGGAGTGGATCGATATTCCCAGTTGGGCGGCGGATTACTATCTGGGGGTGCAAATAAGTAGCGACGAGCGAGAAATTGAGATCTATGGTTATGCGACACACCATCAAATTAAGACGCAAGGTAGTTTCGATCCTCACGATCGCACCTACGTGCTAGATTGTGAGGATCTCAATCCCGATCTGAATGCGTTGTGGTTGACGATCGATCGTTATCCAACGACAGTAACTAGAGCCGCAATCGCCCCCATCCCTACTCTAGCACCCGATCGGATTACCCCCTTAATCGAACGTTTGGGCGATCGATCCGAACTCCTCCCCCGCTTGGCGGTACCCTTTGAAATCTGGGCGGCGATCGTCGAAAATCCCGCATCGCTCCAGCGAGTCTACCAACACCGCCACAGCGGCAACTCCACGCCAGTTTTCACTCGATTGGGCGGTTGGCTTCAGGGGCAAATCGATACTGCATGGCAAACTTTAGATTTAGTATTATTACCGCCCCAAATTGCTACCGCCGTAAGAAGTGCAGATCGATCGATTCCAGCTCCCAGCGATCTGTACCGCGCGAAGGTTTACACTTTAGCTACCGGACAAATTGCCCTAGTTATCGGAATTTCTCCCGTTAATGATACCGAAAGTCGGATCGGGCTGCAAATTCATCCCGCAGGTGGCTCAACCCAGTTACCTGGCTCGACTCGCCTGCGGTTATTAACCGTCGATGGCGACGAAATCGGGCAAGCTAGTGCGGCGGTAACTGAAACCATCCAATTCCAATTTCGAGCGAATGCTAAAGAACGATTTCAAATCGAGATCGCCTGTGGGGGCGAAATTCAGACGGAGAGTTTCGAGCTATGAGTAAGCGGGCGATGCTGCGTTGCGATGGTAAGCTAGAACACGGCTTTCGAGTTACATTAGAAATTAGCGAAGGCAACGCGCCAGTTTTTACCGAAGCTGAAGGAGAATTACCCGCAGCCGTCGAGCTACTCCAGCTATTTAGCCAATGGCAACAAGACTATTATCAAAGTCTGGGCGTGAGTCGGATTGCTTTAGAAAGTATTTCCGTCCAAACTGGAACCTTAGCGCAAATAGAGCAGTGTAAAAACGTCGAACGACAGTTGAAAACAGCTCTACAAGCTTGGCTGGCATCGATCGAGTTTCAACCGATCGCCAAAAAATTGCGCGAAAAAATTAATATGCAAGAAGCTGTCGAAATTTTGCTGCGGACGACAGATCGGCGATTGCACCGTTTACCCTGGCATGTTTGGGATTTTATCGAGCGGTATCCGCAAGCCGAACTGGTTGTCAGCAGTCCGTCAGAGCTAATCGCGTTACCCGCTCGTCTACTAAAGCGGGTGCGGATTCTCGCTATTTTTGGCGATCGTCGCGGCATTGACACGGAAGTCGATCGAGCGGCAATTGCTGCCGTCCCTCATGCCGATGTTGTATTTTTAGTCGAACCAACGAGGGAAGAGGCTTACCAGCAGCTATGGGAAGAAACTTGGGATGTGTTATTCTTTGCCGGACATAGTAAAACCGAGCAGCAACAGGGACGAATTTATCTCAACCCGACTGAGAGCCTCACTTTGGCAGAGTTAAAATTTGGGCTGCAAAAAGCGATCGCCAAAGGTTTGCAACTGACGATCTTTAACTCCTGCGATGGGTTGGGATTGGCATATGAATTAGCACAGTTGCATATTCCCCAATCGATCGTCATGCGCCTCCCCGTACCCGATCGAGTCGCTCAGGAGTTCCTCAAACGCTTCTTAAATACCTTTGCAGCAGGCGAATCCTTACATACCTCCGTTCGCCAAGCGCGGGAAAGTTTGCAGGGCTTGGAGGGCGAATTTCCAGCCGCTAGTTGGTTGCCGATCGTCTTTCAAAATCCAGCAGTGCCCTCGTTAACTTGGCAGGGTTTACAAGGTTCCCCAGCGATCCCGCCTCAACCCGATCCGCCTCCACCCGATCCGCCACCTGTAGCACTACTGCGCCGCCTTCAATTGGCGATCGTTACCAGTCTCGCGGTAACTGGATGCACGCTCGGCATCCGCTATATTGGCATGTTTCAATCCCTAGAACTCAGTACCTTCGATTTGTTAATGAGATCGCGTCCCCTCGAAAAACCCGACGCGCGGATCGCGATCGTCACGGTGACAGAAGCCGATCTCCAAGCCCAAACTTACGAACAAGAACCCCGTCGTGGCTCTTTATCCGATCGATCCCTCGCCAAACTATTAACTAAATTAACCGCCGCCAAGCCAATCGCGATCGGGTTAGATATTTATCGAGACTATCCCGTCAGTAAAAGTGAACCCGATCTTGCTAACCAACTGCGAACGAATAATGCGCTCGTTGGTGTCTGTAAAGTCAGCGAGGCGGAAACTGGCGATCCGGGAGTCGCACCGCCGCCAGAACTAACCATCGATCGCGTCGGATTTAGCGATGTGCTGCTCGATCCCGATCGCGTAGTCCGTCGCCACTATCTCGCCCTCGAACCGCCCCCCGCCTCGCTATGTAAGTCTCGCTACGCCTTGAGCGTGCAATTGGCCTTACGTTACTTAGCAACTCGGGGCATCAATCTAGAATACCTGCCCCATGATACTTGGAAGCTGGGAAAACTCACCTTCGCCCCGATCGAAGCTCACAGCGGTGGCTACCAGAAAATCGAGCCATTCGGACACCAAATTTTATTAAACTATCGAGCGACTCCCACACCGCTTGAAATTGGCTCTAGAGTGACCCTTAAAGAGGTATTAGAGGGACGAATTAGTGCGGAGACCTTTAAAGATCGCATCGTCCTGATTGGCACGACTGCACCGAGTTTTCACGATACTTTACTCATACCCTACAGCAGCGATCGCGGAGAAATTCAATCCCTACCCGGTGTCGTCCTTCAAGCCCAGATGGTGAGCCAGTTAATCGCTGCGGCGATCGAGGGGCGACCCCTAATTCACAGCTTGTCATGGTGGCTGGATGGACTGTGGATCTGGGGAGTGGCGGTAACTGGTGGAATCTTAGCAGTGGCGATTCGTCGTCCGCTCTATTTAGGGATCGCGGGTGCTGGCGCGATCGCCATCCTGTCGGGAACTTGTCTATTTTTATTACAATCTGGCTATTGGGTGCCATTCGTACCAGCCGCGATCGCGATCTTGGGAACTGGCGGGACGATCGCATTTTGCATCAGATCCACAATTTCTACTGGAGTGGGGGATGAAAGATATGAGTATGACAATATTAGTCGGCGGAGCGTGAGACATGATATTTAAAATCGGCCGAAAATTGAGTTTGGGTGGATGGATCTGGTGGTTGAGTTACCCGATTATCTTACAAATTAGCCTGACTTCAGCCATTGCCACACCGATTAAACTCAAACTCCCACCGCCACCCCAGCGCGGGATTGCGGGAAATCGCGCCGCCGCCGCCAGTCGAGATAAATGTCCGACTGTCGCCCAACCCTTAACCGCACTCGTCCCAGAATATCGTGCCACTACAGGCAATCGAGTCTGGGGATTGACGAGTATGGAACGTCCCACAATCTGGTTCTACGTTCCGTATGCCAATACTGCGATCGTCAATATGTCCTTTACACTTCAGGATGAATCAAATCCAGCCGAGCCGAAAATCATCTATCAAAATCTCAAGCTCTCACCCACTCGAACGCCAGGGGTGATGTCGGTTGTCGTACCCAACTCGATCGAGCCGTTAACTACCAATAAATCTTACCACTGGTTTCTGAGCGTCAATGTCGGGTGTGGACCGCTATTTGTAGATGGTTGGGTACAACGCGTCGAGCCAGAGCCAAATCTCCGCCAGATCCTCGATCGCGCCAACCCTGCCGCACGAGTCGCCCTGTATACTGAAAATGGCCTATGGTACGATGCCTTAACCACATTAGCTACCCTACGTGTCAGCAAACCTCAAGACTCAGCACTCAACCAAGACTGGCAGAATTTGCTAGATGCGATCGAGCTAGGATATTTAGCCAGTCAACCTTTGAGTGAAAATCTCCGCTCCGATCGACTTCAGCCATTAAAAAAGGAGACAGGTTTTTAAATAGGGGGAGCAGAATTCGGACAAAATTGCACGTTAAGCCTATAATTCAATCCCTGAGCTATTTTCAAGGGATACTCCTGGAAGCATCCTTCATAACTAAAATCTGTCAGATTTTGCTTCCTTTTTATGTTGGTGTTACAATCTGAAAGTGGTGCAGGGACTAGAATCTGCCCTTAGCATACTATTTTGCCTTCATTCGGCGTTTGCCCCAGTCAAGCCAGACAAAAGATTGAGGCAATTTCCTTTTACATAAGATTCTTAGCGAGTAGGGATGTGCGAGGAGCAAAGCGACGAGTACGAAGCGACTACAGCTAGTGTTTGGAGATAACTGATAACGTTATTAGTCAAAAGTACTAATGAACAGCAGTAGATTTAGTGATTCCTGACAAGACAGCTTCAGTAAGACTTACTTTCTCAGTCTGGTGGATAATCCCAAGACTGAAAGTGCTTCACGCCGATACTGGTTGTTGGCGGCTTTGTCGTTCGTATTGGCTTCGGCAACCTGCTGGAGCGCATGGTCAATTTTGGGGTAAATCGTGCCATTAATGCAAGCCTGAGCAATTTGAATATAA
>ENA-OFCE01001477-OFCE01001477.1-metagenomes-genome-assembly--contig:-NODE-1477-length-11823-cov-7.516400_pt1 | contig 11823 bp, 12 predicted proteins | sample MGYA00153388_OFCE01 | MGnify analysis MGYA00153388
TCCCGTGCTTACATTATATCACCTTACTGGTAAATGTTGCAATAGGTTTGTTGCCCATCGGACATATTTTTCAACAATCTTAAAAAGTCATTCCTATGACTCTCTTAATTGATTACACAACGATTCTATCAAGGAGCTGTTGTGAAACTAAATGAGTAAGTTAGTTTTATGGCAGCCTCTTTTAACCTATTATTTTATCCTGTTTTCAATAAAAATGCCTATTAATGGGTTTTATTCGGTTGCTTATTTTCTAATATATCATAAGCGAAACCCTGGTTCCAACCAATAATCTGCAACGGAAATTATATTACAATATTGGCAAGACAGGAAATGTTTTCGTTTTATATAAATGCTATTATATAATTAGCAAATGAGCTTGCAAGCATAATTTTGCTAGGGAAGGAGGGTGAACAGTGGATAATGTTGATATTATTCAAAGAAGTATTGACTACATTGAAGAAAACTTAAAAACCGATATAGCAGCAGAAGAATTAGCTAATAAGGCAGGCTTTTCTCTTTTTCACTATTATCGTATATTTCAAAGCGAAGTTGGTATGCCTGTAATGCAGTATATCTTACGCAGACGGCTATTAAATGCTATTTATGAGATAAGCCTTAACGGGAAAATTATCAATGTAGCACTAAATTATGGTTTTGATACACACGCAGGTTTTTTCAAAGCCTTCCGACGTGAGTTCGATTGTTCTCCCTCACAGTATCTTAAAAAACACATTGTCAAAAAACCCTACAAAATTAATCTAAAGCAGGAGGTGCGCGTGATGATAACACGCAAAAAGATAACGGAAGTGTTAGAAAATTGGGATATAAAAAATGAAAAGATTAGTACATTCTATTATGAATCAAGTGGTATGAAATCAGATTCATCATGGTATGTCGGTGATGATTACATCTTGAAGTCGGGCAATAACCTTACAGCCTTAAAGCAACATATTATTGTTGCAAAAGCTGTAAATAGAGCAGGATTTGAAACAACGATTCCTGTACCGACAAAAGATGGAAAAGATTATATCCTTGAGGATGGTATATACTTTTGCCTGACAACCAGACCAAAAGGTGAATGCATCAGAGCCAGGGATATCTATTGTATGGATTATAAAGCTGTTTCAAGGTACATCGGAGAAACTCTCGGTCATTTGCATCTGATACTAAAAAAGTATGATAATGAAATCATTTGTAATGAAAGCAACATTTTCGATGCGGTTAGTAATTGGGCTTTGCCCAGAATCAAAAAGACTATGGATTTGCCTGAAAACTTTTATAGCGATTATATTTGCACTTTCGGAGACTTGTTTACAAAGCTGCCGAAGCAAGTAATACATCGTAATCCGACACCAAGTGATTTTATTATGCGTGATAACAAGATTGCTGGTTTCATCGAATTTGAGATGTCTGAACGCAGTATTCGACTTTTTGACCCCTGCTACGCTTCAACCGCCATCCTTTGTGAAAGCTTTACTCAAAGAGATACTGAAAAGCTTTTCAAGTGGTTTGACATTTACAAAAACATTATTTATGGTTACGATAGTGTTTGCAAGCTGACAAAAGAAGAAAAGCAGGCTTTGCCTTATGTGGTATTCTCCATTCAAATGATATGCGTTGCTTATTTCAGTGGTATTGACAAATATAAAGAGCTCGCAGAAACAAACAAGGATATGCTGAAATGGCTTTGGGACAATAAAGGAAATCTGGTAATTGATTAAAAAATAGGGCAGAATAATCTGCCCATTTTGAGGTTGTGTTGAGTTTTGTGTAAACGAAATTTGTTTAAAATTATGAGACTGAATTATGTATACTGCTCCTTCGTATCTTTATTGTTCACATACATTCTCAGAAAGAATTTAATGATACACGTAGCATAATATGGGCGCTGGCTACCTAGCAGCAAAATTACTAAGCAAGTAAATATTAATCCATTTATTGGGTATGTGGCAGTAAAATTAACGGATGCTATCTCTACTCCAAAGACGAATGATATATCTACTGCTTTCCATTAATATCACTTCATTTTTTCTCAAAAATATATCGAAATAACTCTTGACATAGAGTTCACTCTAGGTTTTATTCTATTATTGGTTAAACAAAATAAAAAAAGGAGTGACATTATATGAAATACAAAACGTTAGGTGGAACAGGTTTATTGGTATCCGAATTTTGTCTGGGTACGATGACGTTCGGCGGTAAAAACTTCCCGATGAGCGCAGCCATGGGAGCATTGGATTTAGAGGAATCCAGCAGGCTTGTCGATGAAGCGATTGATCAAGGCGTTAACTTCTTCGATACGGCCAACCAATACGGCTTAGGAGAATCAGAGGAGTTTCTCGGACACGCGTTGAAGGGCAAACGTCAAAATGCCATAATCTCCACCAAGGTGAGATTTCGTATGGGACCCGACGCCAACCAAGTCGGCTTGTCCCGATGGCATATCATTCAACAAGTAGAGGAAAGCCTTAAACGCCTTGGAACGGATTACATTGATCTGTTTCAAATCCATGGCCCCGACCCTTTGACGGATTGGGAAGAAACGATGCGCGCGCTGGATGACCTTATTCGGAGCGGCAAAGTACGGTACATCGGCTGCTCCAACCTGCAAGCGTGGCAGATCATGAAGGCGAACGGCGTGTCTCGCCAGCTCGGTCTGCAAACCCTTCATTCGAACCAAGCGTATTACTCGTTAGCCGGAAGGGATATTGAACGGGAAATTATTCCGGTCGTTCAGGATCAGAACATGGGCTTAATGATATGGAGTCCGCTGGCCGGGGGATTCCTGTCGGGAAAATATACCCAAGATCAGCATGGAGGCCCTAATGATCGCCGTACTAAATTCGATTTTCCGCCGGTCGACCTCAAGAAGGGGTACGAAATCATCGATGTGCTGAGGGAAATCGCCCGCAATCGTGAAACGACGCCCGCGACTATCGCTCTGGCTTGGCTGCTTACCCAGCCTGGGGTCACCAGCGTGATCGTCGGCGCAAAGCGGCCGGAACAGTTAAAAGAGAATCTCGGTGCATCCGGCATCAGACTAAATGAAGATGAGCTGGAGCGTCTGGACAAAGTCAGTGCTTTACGAAGAGAATATCCAGTATGGGATCCAACAACTTTCAGTGGAGACCGCTACCCGGCAGAAAAGCAGGAGATTAGACATTCTTAGGAGGAGTTTCGTGTTGTTTTTGTCCGGCTAACATTTGCAGTTGTTGATCGAGAGTGCCATCTCTCTGCAAAGCAAGGTTTGCAAAGACCTTCAGTTGGGAGATGGACATTCCGGTCTCGCGGAGACAACACAGAAATTTGAACCAGTCGACGTGATCGTCCTCATACATGCGAAGCCCGCTCGTGGTTCGTTTAAAGATTTGATCCGTCTTGACGAGGTCAGGGGTTTAAAACCCGAATACTCGTTATGGAATCCTTCGATGTTCATCGCAGACCGATACCCTACACCGCATTAGGCGGGGATACCTTAGAAAGATATCATTCTACTCTGGATGTTCGACGAATTTTTGCTTGGTGTACATGTCGATCTTGAAATTGATCATGGCAATATAAGACTTCAGTGTATCCACTTGCGATTCAATTTTATTACGCTGCTCATTAAGCATATGGATGCGCTGATCAATTGTTCCGTATCCCTCTAAGGAAAGATCAGCAAATTCTTTCAACTGAGCAATCGACATTCCTGTCTCACGAAGGCAGCATAGAAACTTAATCCACTCAATATGCTCATCTTCATAGGCACGTAGACCATTATCATTTCGTTTGACAAAGGGTACTATCCCTTCTTTCTCATAGTATCTTAAAGTGTGAATCGACAAGTTCGTCTTTTTTGCAATTTGTCCAATTGTGTACTGCAACTTGAGACCTCCCTCTTTGAACTAGTTGACTTTTATTCAATTATACAACATATTATACGATCTAGCAATTCCTCTATGTCAGGCAAGCCCCACAACCTGGTTGTTGTTGAATTCATTGCGCTTGCATGAAAAATTAGGTTTCATGCAAGCGAGGCGACTATATATAAATAGCCCCTATAAAGGGGCATTTTTTATAGAAAGAATATGGTTTTATGGTTACTTTGTCAACCCCAGAATTTTCTAAAAACACAAAAATCGGGACACTTCCCCCATTTTTTATTTTATGCAGACCCAAAAGTTATGGAAATGTAAAAAATAGACATTGCCGGCACAGTTATTATGGGTTTGTCGCAGGTTGCATTTTACAAATGGCATGTTAAATTTCACCTTTAAACTATTAGCACTAACATATTTATGTTTGCTAACCTTATGTTGATATGTTTTCAACTATTACAGAATCACTCCTACCACATAAAGGGCATTCTTGGGCTTCCTGACCTATTTTATAATTCCTTTTAGTTTATGCTTATAAAGTTCTACTGTTTCATGATAATCCATAATAATTCCTTCTTCTCTGACAAAATTTCTAAAGCCTATCGTCTCTCCTTTTAATCGAGGGAAAAGTGCAAAATGTAAATGATTTCTTTTACCGTCACATACTGTACACATATATACTTTTTCTGCACCTATAATTTCTTTATGAAGCTTAATTATTGCATCTGATATTTTTAATATATGTATCCCTAATTCAAGAGGCATTTCAGAAATGTCTTCATAATGTTCCTTTGATACAATAATTGTCTGTCCAGTTGCTCTTGGGTATTTTTCAAATTGACACCTCACCTTTTCATCCTCGTAAAAAATTAAGCCCTCATCAGGGAATATTTCTCCTGTACTAAAGTTATAACATCCGAAGCATATGCCTTTTTCTTGCAATTCTTTTATCCTTTCGAATCTTTGATTCAGTGCTTTTTTTTCGTTTTCGGACAATTGCTTAACATACAATTTAACTCATCCTCTCCACAGCATTAATAAATACATATTACTACTATAAATCAATTGTTATATTCTGTAAATCCATAATTGAGGTATACGAACATAATAGACATTGCTGGCGTAGTTATTATGGATTTTATTCGCTGATCTACAATTCTAGGACAGCGAAACAAACTTTTATTTTCACCACGCTGCGAAATACCTTTTACATACAAGAGGTCACCGTCTACGAGGACAAATTCACAGTGGAATTCAAGTCCGGCGTGATGGTGGCTGTAAATATATAAGCCTGAAAAGAACGCGGCACCCAACGAGATTGCAACGTAGGGTGCCTTGCTTTATTTTATGTGTAAGCCCACAGACAAACTTGAAAGGTAACTATTTTACCTAATTGGAATATGTTCAGTTAATAATTTCGCCCTTGCTTTTGGCTAAATTTTCGTGCCATTTGCTTAGTTCCGTAGTTGTCAGTTTCGTCCACTCTGTTTCTTCACCAATAATTCTTAAAGGTTCTTTTGAGCGGTAAGAACGTGTTAAGTTACCTGGGAATTTTTTGTCAGTAACATTAGGGTCGTTTTCAAATTCACCTGTTGGTTCTATTATATAAACGCGTTCTCTTCCTTCTCCTTTTGCTAATGCTGCTGCAAGTCCTGCACCATTAGTATTAGCTGTGAAATAAATGTGATTCATTTTAAGCTCAGGCTTGTAATTTGAAATTCCACCCGCTGTCAGTAAATCACCAACCTTTAAATCTGCCTTAGTCCCATGATAAAACGGTCCTTTATCAGAAGGCTCACCTTTATATAATTCAGATAATTCATAATTTCTTTTTGCATTATCAGAGTCACGCAACTCCTCATAGCATTTGGCAATGTTTACATATAACATTGAGTATGCACTCTTTACATTATCATCATTTATATTTAGTGCACACTGTAAAGATGTTTCCATCCATTTCAATTTGTCTGTAATATTCTTTTGTTGACGAGCTAAATGATAAGCCGCAATAAATTTTTCATAGTCATCTGTTGCTTCATTCCATGCTTTATGAAACGTCGTGCTTGCTTCTTCTACGTTCCCATTATCTTCTAAACTCATCCCCATCATACAGAGTTTAATAACAATGTTATTGGGATCAAATTTTATATTCATCTAATCTTACCTCCAAATTAATGAAATCACATTTAGATACAGGTATCAATGCTTCTTCAAATTCAATCTTTGTGTTTATATTCATTTTATTTCACCCTAGTAAAGTTAGCTTACCAGTTAGCTAATTGCCGGGTAGTTGTATGCTACACCAACCGCCTACATCGCATTGACCATATTCATTATCACCTACAGCTACCACCGTGCCGTCCGATTTAAGGCCGATAGTATGACTACTACCCACCGCTATCGCCACAATATTGCGCCAGCAACTCACGTTGCATTGCCCTACCTTATTTTGTCCCACTGCAACCACTGTGCCGTCTGATTTAAGCCCAACAGTATGAAGATAACCAGCCGCAACCGCCACTATGCTGAGCCAGTCGTTTACATTGCATTGACGATAACTATTATTACCCACAGCCGACACCGTGCCGTCCAATTTAAGACCGACGGTATGCCAGTCACCCGCCGCGACCGCCATAATATCATGCCAGCCGCTTACATCGCATTCACCTTCATTATTTCGGCCCACAGCCACCATCGAACCATCCGATTTGAACCCGACTGTACGACACCAACCCGTAGCAACCGTTACAATATCGCTCCAGTCGTTAACATCACATTGGTCATGATTATTCCAACCCACAGCCACCACAGTACCGTCAGATTTAAGACCAATTGTATGAGCATTACCCGTGTTCGTCGCCATATGAACATTACCAGCCGCGACCGCCACAATATCGCACCAATTGCTTACATTACATTGGCCATATTTATTATCGCCCACAGCCACCACCGTTCCGTCAGATTTTAGACCAACAGTATGGCGGCGACCCGCCGCTATGGTAAGTTTGCGAATAAATTGTTTCATGGAAATCCCTCATTGTATTATTTCTCTCGAAGTATCTTATCCATAGATTTGCCTTTTGCCAATTCATCAATCAGCCTATCCAAATATCGAATTTTCTGCATGATCGGCTCTTTTATATTGCCGCATTCACCGGGAGGATTCCACTCGATGTATAAGATCAGCAATTCGATTAGCGAACTCTGGCCATAATTGCTTTGGCAGACCATGTCCCATTCCTTCAAAGACTACCAACTCGGCATTTGGAATGGCTGCGGCTGTGGCACGTCCCCCACTGACATCAACCATCTTATCGCTTTCACCATGAATTATTAGTGTAGGTACCTGTAAAGAGCGAAGCTTTTCTGTACGATCACCGGATTTCAGAACTGCCACAGCCTGCCGCAACATACCTAGCGGGTCATAGTCACGATCCCATGCACGTCCTGCATTTTGGGCAGTATAAACCTCGTCTAACGGATACTTTGGAGACCCAATCGCTTTGAGTGATCGAACTTGCCAATCAATATAGCCTTGCCGGTCTTCATTTGGCGGTGCACCTAAATTGGCCAATGCTGCCCAGTCAGGCTGCCCTACAGAGTTATTTCCAGTTGTGGACATCATAGAGGTCAGCGAACGAACCCTTTCCGGATACTCTATAGCAACTGTCTGAGCAATCATTCCACCCATCGATGCACCAACAAGGTGTACACTATCGTATCCGAGAGCGTCCATCAGGCCAACTGTATCTGTTGCCATATCAGAAAGTGTATAGGTCACTGTAGAAAAATCTCCGGATTGCACCGCCGAAAAGTCTGGAACAGGCGCATCCGTAAAGTGTGTAGAAAGTCCAGTGTCTCTGTTGTCAAACCGTATTAGATGAAGGCCGCGACTCACTAATTCCATACAGAAACCTTCAGGCCAGTTAATCATCTGTGCTCCACCACCCATAATCAGGAATACTGGCGGTAAAGCAGAGTCTCCAAAACGTTGGTAAACCATTTTGATTTTTGATGGTCCAACATTAAAAACTTTTTCCTCATCATGTTTTTGTATTGTATCCATAATTTCTCTCCCCTTTTTATTAAGTTAGTCTTACTAAGTAAATTATAACCAGGGTTGAATTACTATATCAGTATACTTGCATATATCAACTATTATAAGACTATATTTCCCATTTTCCTTGTGTTATAATTAAAGTAGGGAGAGTAATATCGAAGTTATCATTATTTCTCTCGAAGTATTTTATCCATAGATTTACCCTTTGCCAATTCATCAATCAGCTTATCCAAGTACCGAATTTCCTGCATCGTCGGCTCTTTTATATCTTCTACCCTGACACCGCAAATAACTCCTTTTATTAGAGTTCTTGCTGTGTTTAAGAGGGGAGCATCTTTAAAGAATGTCTCAAAGTTTGTTTGTTTTTTTAATTGTTCCTCCAGCTCATCCTGAGTATATTCGGTCAGCCAGCGCATGATCTCATCAACTTCTGATTTAGTACGTCCTTTTTTTCCGCCTTTGATATATAAAGGGGATATACACTTGCTACGCTCATTGAATAGATTCGATGATTAGACATTGCAATTCCTCCCAATATTTATAATCCGCTGTTTTCTTTATATACTTATCCACGCTGCCTATCAAATCACATTACCGTGATCCAATTTCCATACAAACTTAATTCAAACATCAAATCTGCTCCCTCAACCTCAGAAAATCGAAAAAACATCTATTCTGCTCTCTCACGAACACCTTACATCTAACCCGACCACTCAACAAGCACCGACATCTAAATCGCTATTTCACATTCAAAATTGACCTTTTGGACTTATTCCCACGAACCCCCAAAATCGCATTTTTCAATGCACAGGTTTTAACCTCAAAATCCGGTGAATAGCTTATTCCAAGCCTTTCCCACTCACTCACATTTACGTCCTTGTTATCAATGCTACTGTCTCCACGTGCCTTGAACGGTCAAAAAAGATGCCGTTTGAACCTGGTGGTGCCTTGGCAGAAGAATTCATTGCGATAGTTCTTCACCACATACTCAATATGCCAAAGTAATGAAATTATTTAATCATAGTTACTTTATCAGTTATATGATTATTGGGATAGCTATATATTATCCTGCTTTAGAATTCCATATAACAGCAAATCCAGAATTTCTCCCGGTATTTGTTCGTATTCTGCGTTCGGCATTGAACATTCATTTAAATGGGACAATGACTCGTCTATTAATCTAAGATAAAACGTCAGTGTTTCATTTTTTACTGATTCCCGTATAAAGCCTTTCTCTCTGCCTGTTTGGATAAATTTTATAAATGACGGTAAAATTTTTTTATAATAGCTTGAGAGCAGTTCACCATACTTTTTATCTTCTTCAGCTAGTTTTAACATATTTATTTTGCATGCTATATGCCTTTTCAAATTAAAGAATTGCTGCAGTTTTTCCTTGAACGTATGGTCTGCATCAATTATTTCTTCGAATTTTTGAACCTGTTCATCGATCAGTCCTTTAACGGCAGATTCAATCAGTTTTTCCTTACTTCCGTAATAATTATAAATTGTCACTTGCGAGACTTTTGCCTTTTTTGCAATATCGGCAATTTTTATATCATTAAGCTCCATGTTCAGCATGGAAATGGTCACTTCTTCTATAGCTTTCATTTTTTCCTTAGTTCTTTTTTCAAATCCATCCAAATTTAATCGCCTCCATAATAATATTATCACGTTTTGAAATGCAGATCAATAATTATTTCAAAACTCATTTACATGTAATAAAAAAAGTGATATGATAATTTTGAAACTAATTGTGATTTAAATTTCAAAAATATCGATTTGGAGGAAAGCGTATGAATGAGAAATGTATTAATGTAAATAACCTTACAAAAGTGGAGGAAACAATGTTTATTACGTTGTATGCAAGGGCATTGGACAATACGTCCAAGAACCCGATCCTATATGATAAGACAGCTCAAAATATTGTTGGCCACCTTAATTACGATTTTATAAACTTGAAAGTAACAAAGGAGAAATATAATACAGCAATCAGAACAAAAGAATTGGATGACCGGATAAAGAGGTTTATTGCCAGAAATGCTAACGCAGTAGTACTAGATTTGGGCTGCGGATTGGATAGCCGGATATTGAGAGTCAATCCGCCGGATGGGGTAAGTTGGTACGATATTGATTTCCCTGAGGTTATCAAACTACGTAAACACTTTTATACAGAAAGAAGCGGATATAATATGATAGGCGCTTCACTGCTTGACTCTAACTGGCTAAGCGGGATACCTTCGGATCAGCCTGCTATTATAGTCGCCGATGGAGTATTACCGTTCATTAAGGGTAAAGACATTAAAGAGCTTTTTAATAGACTTACAAATTATTTTCAAAGCGGTGAAATAGCTTTCAACGGCTACACTACATTAGCAGTAAGATTGATGAAAAATACACCTTCAATTAAAACGATTGGAGTTGAAGCCAGTATGGGGTTTGATGATCCCAGGGAACCGGAGAGCTGGGCTCCTCGGTTAAAATTGGCGGAGGAAGCATTCCTGATTGAATCGTCATATGCCTCAAAAATGCCATTTGGATTCAGGATTTTGTCAAAATTGATGTCACTTAGTCCTAATATAAAAAGAGAAGGCGGAAGGATTCTGCGATACAAGTTCTAAAAAAGTCCAGCTAAGAAGCCGGGTCTTCCTACGAAGCTTATTTTATATAAGAAGTTTATTACCTCTATAATACTGGCATGGCGGCGCTGCTCACTTATAGCAGTGTCGCCTATTTACCCAACAGCCTTCCTTTATACCTTTGCACGTTTAATAAGTCCGTTTTTGCTTTCATAATCATCAGAAAATCCCCATATTTTATCTTTTCGATAAAAGTGTACATATTTCGACATGTAACGTACATGGAAACATATCAATTTTTCGATAATTTGTTGAAGAAAATATAAAACACATTCAATATACAAAACTCCGAAAATAGCGAAGAAAACTTTAATTTCCACCAACATTTTCTTATTTATGTCTCCTGAAGGAAATAGACATTGCTGGTATAGGTATTATGGGTTTATTTCAGTTGCGTTTTTAGAAGAATATATGCTAACCTATCTTGCGATTATGTTTATTTTAATTGGTCTTTATATGTTTTTCAAAATGTCCAAAACATATTTCGTAACATCGTTACAATATTTTTTGTTAGGATTGGGTTCATTATTTATATAGTTATCGTAATTAGGAGTATCGAAACGATAATCATTCATCAAATATTTTTGAAATAACGTTTTAAGTGGTTTTTCATCGCATATTTTAGTTGAGCAGTAATATACTATTGCTATCCGTTTCCCTAATAATGGTTTATTAGGGTTTAGATAAGAAACATCCAATAACCTTTCCATCAAAGCAACAAATTTAGCAGGATAAGGGCAATATGCAGGAATGATAAGTAGAATTACATCAGCAAATACCATTCTGGCTAAAATGTTATCAAACATATCATTTTCACAAATTGGCGTCAATGTAGGTGATATATTCATTTCTGCCAATCGAATAAAATCAAAAACGTGAGTTGTATTAAGACTTAGAATCGCATTTTCAATTTCTTTGTTCTTTCCTTCTAATCTATGAGAGCCAAAAATAACTGAAATTTTCATTTTCTTACCCCACCTAATACAAATATTATAACGTCACAATATTCAACAAATACGCATCAACCTTAATAATTAAATGGTATATTATGTAACTCAACAAGTCAAGTATACGAACATAATAGACATTGCTGGCGTAGTTATTATGAGTTTTGCGCAGTTGCGTATTGTGTAAAGATTGTGCATTTATCTAAATATCATATGCTGCCTAGTATTTCTTTTCGATGAAATATTGCCCTTTACAACTGATGTCCTCTATAGATACCGAACTCTAAAGTTAAAATTATCCTGTATCCAAATTCCCAATA
>ENA-OFCE01001479-OFCE01001479.1-metagenomes-genome-assembly--contig:-NODE-1479-length-11820-cov-2.888568_pt1 | contig 11820 bp, 13 predicted proteins | sample MGYA00153388_OFCE01 | MGnify analysis MGYA00153388
ATACTAACTCTACAAAAATTTCAATTTTACTCATTTCTATCTCCCCTTTATTTTAGTAATTAGATTACCTTATATTATGCGCATATCCTTATATGCGAATATGTGCATGCACGCTTTAATAAGAAGGTGTTAAGCACCTGTATTTTCTAAAGCCCCGCATTCATCGTTTTGTTCCCGATAGATTTTAAGCCTCTCTATATCATGTTGATATTGGGGATGATTGGCAAGATCTTCCTCTAATAATGTTTTGATAAATGAATACTTTTTAATGATATCTTTGTTTATGCCATAATATACCCACTGCGCTTTTTTCTCGCTATAGATAATCCCTGCATCGCGAAGTTTAGCCAGATGCCTAGACACGTTGGACTGACTACTTTGGATTATGGCTTCAATTTCGCATACACACAAATTTTCAACTCGCAATAAACTCACAATGCTAAGTCTAGTTTCATCACCTAATGCTTTTAATACCCGTGTTAAATTCAATGTTTTCTACCTCCTTGCTAGCAATCCTATTCAGTCAATTACTATACTGTATGTTAGCTGATTGAAATATGTGTTACATGAGTATATTCAATTTTGATCATATACCACATATTTCAATTTGTCAATATGGTTCTTGTAATTTCTCCTAGGACTTTTCTAGCATCGGATGTTACGATTTTCCTGATAAACTAACACTTTTGCCAATTCAAAATTTTTTATATGTCTAATTTCATACAAATACTTGTTGCTGGACACAAATTACTTAATGCGGAACTTAACATGAGATCCCCCGGTATTTCCAAACGCTGTATCTTATAAAACCCCCAACGAGAGGCAAACCTGTCAGCCGTATTTGTCATAATATATACTTCTTTTACTCCTAATTGACGTGATATTTCTAAAGACCGCTCAACTAAGGCAGTCGCAATACTGCGTTTACGTAGTTCTTTACTAACTGCCATGGACCTTAACATTGCACCATTTCCAGCAAATTCAATCCCGATGACTCCTATAACACCTTGGTAATCAGCTACTAAGAAATTCGCTAAATTTTCCCGTACACCAGAAGTTGTTAAGCCATTTTCCATTAAAAGGGTATGGATTATAGGTAAATCAGCTTCTAATGCAGTACGAATAACATATTCTTTGCCCTCGACAAACACATCGATTGGCTTCTTAGCTCGGACAAAAGCACTTATTAAAGATCCATTTAAATGTTGCCTTTCAGCTTCCGTTAGATCAGGAAAAAATGATGCTGCCTGTTTATCGTCAAAATCATAGTTTCGTGTGTTTATTATTTCTATATCCGTAAAACCTGCTGCCATAAGTTTTTCTTGATATTCTCGTTCCAGCAAAGCTCCAGCGATGCATCCCGCCCAAGCAGTTATATTTTTTTGTATAGTTTCTGGCAATTCCCGGATTAATACAATATCCGAGACAGCAAATCTTCCACCAGGCTTTAACACACGATATGCTTCCTGTAAAACCCTATCTTTATCAGCGGAAAGATTAATGACGCAGTTAGAGATAATTACGTCTATTGTATTACCTGCTAATGGTATGGATTCTATGTGACCTTTTAAAAACTCAGCATTTAAAATTCCAGAACGCTCTTGGTTTTCTTTGGCTACTGCTAACATTTCATCTGTCATATCCAATCCATAAGCTTTACCATAGGGACCAACTCTTTTTGCCGAGAGAAGTACATCAAGTCCAGCACCACTACCTAGATCAAGAACTACTTCTCCTGCATATAATTGTGCAAGAGCCGTTGGATTACCACATCCAAAAGATGCCTTAATGATGTCCTCTGGTAATCCTTCGATATCATTGGTTTCATATAAGTTTCCTGTTACCGGGTTTTTATATGTAGAACTGCCGCAGTAACACCGCTTATTAATAATAGCCTGCGCATATTTCTTTCTTACACTTTCCCTAATGTCCTGTGTCATATATAAACCCCCAATTGATTTATTTAATAAGAGAATATGACTAAAGAATTTAACAACGATTCTCCCTTTATGGGTAAAACATTAGATACATTTTATGTTTTTTAGCATCTCTGAGAAGATTTCTAAACCCTCTATTACCTGTTTTCTTTTCTCTTCGGGTATGGATTCCAGAGTCTCAGTAAAATATATATCCATTCGCTGCTCAATGTTTTTAAATAACTCTTCACCTTTTAAATCTAATCTTAACATGACGTAACGACGATCATCTGGGTCTGCTTCCCGAATCAAACTACCATTGTTAACTAATTGATCCACGGTTCTACTTACTGTACTTTTATCTAGATTCAGTAATTCAGCCAGTTCATTAACAGATATTTTTTGCTTCCTACCCGTTTCAACAATTACATGACATTGAGTTAATGTTACACCACAACATACTGCCTCGTCTCTTTCTAAAAATCCAAGTTTCCGAGTTAATAGCCTCGTACTTTCTCTGAGACGTTGGCTAGGGTTAGTAAAGCTCATGTAATGCACCTCCTATAAAGATCTTATCACATATAAGTTGCAATTTACAACTGTTTCTTTTTCAAACTAATATTTTAAAAAAATAGACAAACTTTTGTTTGTCTTAGTATGACGAACTTAAACTAAATGTTCCTTTTATGGACCTACCACCAATGTCACTTAAAATACTGTAATCGAATCTCAAAATAGACATTAGTCAATAATTTGACTAATGTCTATTTCCTTTACCACGATAAGAAATATGTCTATAATCACCCAAAAGTGCTTTTAATGGAATTATCCATAAAAATATATTGTCCGATATTTCTTACATTCCCTTTCTGCCTAGAAGTAAGATAACCGAACTATATAAAGTTAAAAACTTGGCCATACAAATTATCTCTTTGACTTAATGCCTTCAAAAGCATAGTTTATTAATACCTCTATAAAAGGTTCATCTAATTTTTCACCTGTTACTAATAATCGATAAAAAAGCGGACCATAAATTAGGTCAATGCTCAATTCAATATCCAAGTCTTTCTTCAATTCTCCTCGATGTACTCCACGCTCTAAGATGCGCCTTGAATCAAGTCGTCGAGGGTTAAAATATCTTGATCGATACTCCTCTGCCAACTTTAAATCAAATTGTCCTTCTGCAATTAGCTCATTGATTACTTTTCCTTCTCTGCTAGTTAAAAATCTAGCTAAATTGGTAACTTGAATTACTATATCATTGATAACTGAACCTGTATCCGGCACCGGAAGCCTAGACGTAGCAGCAGATAGAAAGCTGTCCATAACAACCGCAGCTTTGTTTGGCCACCATTTATAAATTGTCGCTTTACTAACCTTTGCTCGTTCAGCAATTTTTTCGACAGTTACAGCTCCAAAGCCATTCTCCAACAACAAATCATATGAGGCAGCAAGAATGGCTTTTTCCGTTTCGACGTTACGGGGACGCCCTTTTTTCTTTTCCAAGGAAATACCTCCCTGTGTATTTTGTGTCCATTAAAACTATACGTACATTATACTAAATATTTTCTCGGAAGAAAAGAAAATATATCTTTACAATACTAAACGTTCAGTTTATAATATGTTTATAGAAACCGAACGTTTAGTATTGTATTTAATTACATAATACTATTAAACGTAAAAGAAAAAAATGAACTAAGGAAGGGATTGTCATATGAATAACGTACGAACAGAAACTAAGAAAGTTCCAAACTGGATTACATTCCTGTTAGCAATTGCATGTGGGGTTATTGTTGCAAATCTTTATTATGCACAACCTTTAGTTGGTCCTAGCAGTGCAGATACCCATCTTCCTCTGGCGTCAGCAGGATTAATCGTAACACTGACCCAAATCGGCTATGTTTTTGGGTTATTATTGATTGTTCCACTTAGCGATCTTATTGAAAATCGGCGATTAGTTGTGTCAGCATTAGCAGTCGTTATTTGTGCATTAGTTGCAGCACCCCTGGCAAATAACGCGCTGTTCTTTCTTGCGGCAGCAATGTTTATCGGGCTAGGTTCAGTGGCAGCTCAAATATTGGTACCATATGCAGCCCATTTAGCAACAGAAGAGCGGCGAGGTCAAGTAGTAGGTAATGTAATGAGTGGACTACTGCTTGGAATCATGCTTGCCCGGCCTATCGCCAGCTTTATTACTGATCTTTGGGGATGGCGGGCAGTCTTTACTCTATCTGCCGCCATTACTGCAATATTGGCTGTACTGTTGGCTTTAGTTCTTCCTGAGCGTAAACCTTCACCTACCATGAATTATGGTGAATTGCTTAGCTCCTTGTGGTCACTTTTTAAAACAAAGGCTGTTTTACGCCGCCGTTCCTTATATCAAGCTTGTTTATTTGGCGCTTTTAGTCTGTTTTGGACAGTAATACCGTTATGGTTAGCCAGTGATTTCCATCTGTCACAGCAAGGGATTGCCTTATTCGCCCTTGCTGGTGTGGCCGGCACCATAGCAGCTCCTATCGCAGGAAGATTGGCCGATAAGGGATGGACAAAAATATTGACGGGTGTGGCAATTGTAATTGCGGCTCTATCTTTTTTACTTACTCATATATTTGAAGATCATTCAACAATATCTTTAGCTATGCTAGTCGTTGCAGCTATTACGTTAGATATGGCTGTATCCGGCAATCTCGTTCTCAGTCAGCGTGCTATTTATTCACTAGGAAGCGAAATACGTGGGCGCGTAAACGGAATATTCATGGCTGTTTTCTTTATTGGTGGAGCGATCGGATCGGCATTAGGCGGCTGGGCCTACGCTTATGGCGGCTGGATGCTTGCATCAATTTTAGGACTAAGTATGCCAGTTGCGGCATTATTATACTATTTCACAGAAAAAAATAATTAATGTATATTGGTAAACACTCTTTTCATTTCCGATTTTTAAGTGAAAAGCCACAACCCCTCAATTTTTCAAGGGTTGTGGCTTTTTCACTATTTTCAACAATACACTTCTCTCTCACTAAATCTTAGGAAGAATGACGTATGAGTCCTACAGTAATAGGTACTCAAGGAAAATAATACGTTTCTCGGTCCGATGGTATCAGCAATTGTTCCGATCGAATTCCTTTTGCATCAGCATAGTGTCTTAAACGGTCACGAGATATTGTTGTATGATCGAGCGCCTCCATATGTGTAGCAATGATGGTCCTACTCAATGGCCCCCGCAGTTTTGGCAATTATCTTTTTTTGAGCCCGAAACTTTCTTACCTTCATCAAGCTCGCGCATTTATCATCGCACCATCGCTTTGTGCGACTTTTCGTTTCATCATAAAAAAACCATTTACAATCTGGATTTTCACAAATTTTAATGCGATTTTTGTCTCCATATTCGATTAATTCGACAAAGGAAGCGGTTATTTCACCTATAATCCAATTCCAATCAATAGATAACGGCTGTATTGTTATTCGGACTCCATGTTCACCTTGTTCCACTACCCTTCTACAGGTTGATATTGCTAGATAATGATTTATCCTCTTTATAGCCTCTAACGATATTGAATTCTTTCTCGTATAATCCTCTAGAACTTTTGCCAGAAACGTGCGCAATTCTAATAAACTTTCTATTGTACCAAATGAAAGTGGTATTTCTACTTGCAACTGCCGTACTTCTAGAAATTCCTTAAACAATATAGGGTCTGCCAATATCTCCTTATTAAGTGTATGAGTAAGATACCATCGCGTATTTAAAAAATCCAAGCTTAATTCTCTCATCATTTTAACTCCTGTTTATCACGTTATTGACAGTTACACAGCTAAGCACTATACTTAGTATATCACTGTAACTGTCATTATTCAAATTAAAGGTTACAAAATGCATTTAGGAGGAATTAGCATGAAGACACTGATAACGACATTACTTACAAAGCTAGATCAGAATGGCTGCAAAGGAACACTCGTACCCATCCATCATCTTCACGATCTACAGCAGGAAATAGTAGAATTATATCAATCCAGGCTTCTAAATAGTGATTTATACAAATTTTTAGATGGATTTCAATACGACTACTCTACAGTACTACCAAATGCACAATCAATCATTATCGCAGCAGTACCACAGCCAATTACAAAAATTCGCTTTATATGGCGAGGAAAAGAACGAGAGATCATTGTGCCACCAACTTACGTATATACGGAAGCGGAAAAGCTAGTATCACGTATTGCCGAAGACGAATTAAAAAAAGGAAACTTTTCCTTAGTCCGCGCGAAACTTCCGCTGAAACTCCTTGCAGTTAGAAGTGGACTCAGTCAGTACGGCAGAAACAATATTTCCTATATTTGCGGTATGGGAAGCTTCTATCGACTGATCGCTCTAGTATCGGATATGCCGAGCGATTCAGATACCTGGCGAGACATACAAAGAATGCCAGATTGTAACAATTGCTGGGCTTGTTTAACTAGTTGCCCTACAAAGTGTATTGACATAAATAGAACTATTATTCATGCATCAAAGTGTCTTACATATTTCAATGAATCCTCTGAAACATTCCCTGATTGGATTGACTGTACCTGGCATAACTCTTTAGTAGGATGTATGCGCTGCCAGCTAGCCTGCCCACAAAATCGAAATTACATTCTAACAACAAATTCCGAAAATATTTTGACTGAATCTGAGATTGATCTCCTATTAAGCGAGCATAAAATTACTCGACTTCCAAAGACTACCTGGGACACTCTTGAAAAATTGAATCTAACTGAATATGGGCTCACTACTCTTCAAAGAAATTTCAAAGCACTACTCCTACGCTAATCCACCTTTTTTCTGTAAATAGTAAAAATCAGCATTTCTAAAGCTGATTTTATAAAATATTCCTTTTATGGACGTGCCACACCATGGAAGGGCCATACCGTCTCCAACCCGCCCCTCCATGACATGACAAACTTCATAATTGATCTCCCAATAGACATTAGCCGATAATTTTTGACTAACGTCTATTTTTCACACCATTCTAGATCGACTACTACCTCTGACCTCGTTATATGAGAAATCTAGATATCAGTATATCAAGCAAGATCGCACTCTGTATCATCCTTATAATGGCTCATATAACCAAAAAGCTTTCCTAAAAACAAACCTGTACACACCCCAGATAATACTAACATGCTGATTTTAAAATTCAATTGTGCTACTAATACTGGATTTGTAGCTTTCTCATATCCAAAGTAATACTTTGCGATAAAAATAATAAGTATAACTAGCAATGTATCCCATGAGCCAGGTATCTGAATAAGCGAACCTTTTTTATCGATTTTTATATTTAAATGTTTTACTTGCCACCAGCCAAATAAACTTCCGGCTAACATAGCAACTATCCAGCTGCCTATGCTCAAGTATTCTATGTTTTCAATAGACGTTAAATTTTGTATCGATATGGATAAGAAAATAGTTGGAAGAACAAAAATCTTCCAGAATGGAATAACACGCTCTTTTGATGCTTTTATACCTACGGCAATAAGATACCCCAACAATACATACACCCACCAAGGAGTATGTATTGCTGCTTGCCAAATTGCGCCCATGTCTTATCCTCTCCTTGATTACTCAATTGTAATTCATTATCCTACAAAGCACCAAAATATAATACCTCTTGATACAAAAAATATCTCTATCAAAATCTCACTATCACTTACCAATGCTTCCCTAATTTAAGATATCCATTATATTCGTCTTCAATTATCTTTACTACTTGATCAGTGCAGACAACTTTGCAATACTCATTCTCCAAATTTGCCAGTGACATCGTATGAACTTCATCAGCGGTTCTGATTTTTCCTGTATAATCAGGCTTAGCAAAAGTAAATGTTGCATCTTCCACCAAATGAGTATTAAATCCTAGGTTGCCTGCCATTCTTACGGTAGCCTCCACTGAATTATTTGTAATGACTCCAAACACAACTAGATGTGAAATATTTGACTCGCGGAGAATCGCCTCTAGATCCGTTCCTATAAAAGCACTATTAACATGTTTAATAATAATTAATTCACCCTCTATAGGAGAAACACACGCCTTAAACTCGCATCCAATATCACCAGAACGATACGTTGAATTAGGTTCCTTTGATTCATGCTTTACGTGAATAATTTTACGCCCTGATTGTCGCCATTTACTTAGTAGTAATGACATATTTTCTTCAGCATTAAGATTATTTCTACTTCCATACTTAGACCATTCTGGGTGATCTATAGCATTTTGCACGTCAATTATGATCAATGCAGTTTTTTTAGGTAGCATAATATTCATGAATCATCCTCCGATTACGGTTTAAAGTTAGTTTTCACTATTCTCATATTAATTCACCATTTTCCATATTTGTCCTCCCAATAATTGCATCAGTAAAAACTCTGTACGATATAAGTACATCGGTAATTAGTTCCTTCTATATATGCAAAAACCCTACAAGTCATAATGCTGAACTAGTAAGGTTTTACGGTATTTTCCAAGTATCTTTAGTGTCAATCTTAAACTGTTTCCTCATAAGAAAATTAATTAGCATTTGACCTTTACGCTCAACAGTTTGTTGCTTAATTACCCTGTAGCCATGTTTTATAAAAAATGGCTTTGCAGTAATTGAAGCTTCTGTTGTAATAATCAATATATTATTTTTTCTTGCATATCTTTCAATCTCATTTAGAATTAACGTTGCTATACCCTGCCCCTGAAAACCCTTATGGACAAAAAGATGGTCAAAATACCCTGTATTATTCAAATCTCCAAATCCAATTATAATACTATCACTTTCTACTACAATCGTGTAATTTGCAGAAAGAGATCTATCCCATTTACCAATATCAGCATCTTTCGATGCCCAAGCATCAAGTTGATCTGGATTATAATCCTTTACATTAACTGTATGAACTGTATCATAAAAGAGTTGAATAATTTCAGGACAATCTTCTGTTTTATATTGTCTAATTATCATTTTCGAAAGCTCCTAGCCTTAGATTATTAAGCAAACGATTTAAAAGTACCCGCCCTAAACAGTGGGATAGGGGTACAGGAACAAGGTCATGTAATACTTGTGTTTTATATGTGCTATTTTATTAGTATTATTCATTCCAGTTCAATGTTCATTTGATGTATTATTCTCCTTTAAAACTTTATAACAGTTTTCTTTTTTCTTTATGCCCGATATAAATACGCCGCACAAAACAAGCATAGCTCCGATATATCCTTGCAGTTGAAGCATTTCCTGTAAAAAGATGAATCCGAACAATACCGCAAAAACAGGTTCCAAAGCAAACAGTACGCCTGTCCGTTCCGGCGTTGTGAATTTCTGTGCGATAGGTTGCACAACAAAACCAAATGCGCTGCACACAAGTGCAAGCCCCAATACAGCAACCCATTCTGTTGTAGTAGATGGCAAAGTTGGCGTTTCAAAGATAAATGAAAAAATCAATCCATACAATGCGGCAAATCCCAACTGAAAAATTCCAAGTTGTAACGCATTGGTTTTACGAATCAAAGAACTTGTAACAATAATATGGACTGCATATAAAAATGCGCCGAGTAAGCACAAAATTGAGTCGCTTTCGATTGCGAACGAATCTTTGATTGTTAAAAGCCCTATCCCTATAAGTATTACTAAAACTCCTGTGATAATCGGAAGTGTAGGCATTTTACGAGTGATTAGGGATTGCAAAATTGGGACAAAAATGACAGTAGTACTCGTTAGAAACCCAGCGGACGAAACTGTTGTTGTTTTCAGCCCATACATTAGTACAGTGAAAACACCAAATAAAATCAGACCAAGCACTGCACTATAACCAATTGTTTTTGAGTCAACTTTGATTACACGACTGGAAAAGATGATGAATGTTATAAGAAACGCAATTCCAAATCTGAGCGCTATTAAAGAAAAAGGTCCAATTCCATTGAGTCCAAGTTTCATAAGTAGATAGGACGTTCCCCATGCTATAGAAATAGTGGCAATGAGTAAATCAGCTTTTCTTTGTGTCATGCTGTTTCTCCACTTATCATGCTTTTTCCTAAATTCTCAGCCCTTATTAGTCCGTCTGTCTTTAGAATATCGCCTTGATCACTATTGCCGCCTTTTCTAGGGCTTCCCGTTAAAATGAGAATATTTTTTGTCATATAGATTCCCTCCCTTTACATGTTTTCTCTTTGTATTCTCAATCAGATACCGTCCCTCTTGCGCTTTGCTTGAATTTAGTATACTATGATGGCAAGAATTATAAAAGCTCATCTTTTTCATTCTTAACATGACATTTTTTAATAAGGGATGATCTAGTTGAATATTCAAAAATACGAAGCCTTTCTGAAAACAGTGGAATATGGAAGCCTTACGAAAGCGGCGCGGGAGCTTGGCTATACGCAATCCGCAATTAGCCATATGCTCAACGCTCTGGAAAAAGAATGGGGCGTTACTCTGCTTACGCGTGACCGTTCTGGTGTGGGTATTACCTCCGACGGCTTACAACTTTTGCCCCTTATACGAAACATCTGCAATGCCAACCGCGAGCTTATCACTAAGATCGGTGAACTACATGGTCTGGAATCCGGTATCATTAGAATAGGCACGTTTACAAGCGTATCTGTGCATTGGCTTCCCAATATGATAAAAACCTTCCAGAACGAATACCCAAAGATTGATTTTGAACTGCTACATGGCGATTACACCGAGATTGAAAACTGGATCATGGAAGGGCGGGCAGACTGTGGCTTTCTTCGCCTTCCCACGAGGGCGGGATTGGAGAGTATTTTTTTGAAGCAAGATCGACTAATGGTGATATTACCGGAGCAGCACCCTCTTGCCGACTGCAAGTACTTCCCGATCAGCAAGCTATCGGACGAACCGTTTATCTTGTTAGAAGTAGGTTCGGAAAACGAAATAACAGAGATTTTTGAGACGAATGGTATACGTCCCAATGTGCGCTTTACGGCAAGGGACGATTACGCTATTATCTCAATGGTCGAAAGTGGATTAGGTATTAGCATATTGCCGGAGCTGGTACTGCACCGCACACCTTACAAAATCGTCAAGAAGGAATTAGACACACCAGCCTACCGTAAATTGGGTATCGTGCTAAAAGATACCCGCCATGCTTCCCCTGCCGTTAAACGTTTTTTGGATTATCTACACCATAGAGAATAGATTGCTTTAAAGTAAAACGGGTGGAGAACGTAAATTCTCTACCCGTTTCTTATCAAGATATTATATTAAGAGCGGATAAAACATTCCTGGCGTGTGCTTGTTTTAGGTTTAACCCGTCAATTTCCTTGATGGTAGTTTGCTATTCTGTAGAAGAAGTCAATACCAAATGAGGCTTTCAATTCGGATGTCACTTATTCATCCATAACTTCTTTTCTCTTTGAGCGCGCCCCTGCCAAAAAGACAATTAGTGAAGCCAGCACCAAAAATACAGTTACACCTGCAATAATAACAAAGAAGGATTGATCAAAAGCAGAACGGCCTGCAGCCTTTAATGCCTCTGCAGCCTCTGCAGGCAACCCTTCCGCAACCAGGAGTGCTTCATCCAGACTGTCTTTTACATTAGCAGGAACATTAAGTCCTGAAGGAACTTTCATGGCCAGAGTATAAACAAGGGTTGACATGCTTCCGATGATAGCAATCCCCGATGCTCCTCCCATCTCATAAGCAACTTCTTCAATGGATGCAGCCATACCTGCTTTGTTAGGAGGAGCAAAGTTCATAATAGAATGGGAGGCTGCTGTCATGCCTGCTCCTAAACCTGCGCCAAGGAGAGCCAATCCGATGATCTGCCCGGCAATTCCTGAATCAAATTGCATAAGATAGATGCCCATTCCCAGAGCGGAAATCAGAAGAGCGGCACTCTTAATACGGATAACATCAAAGCGATGCAATATGG
>ENA-OFCE01001481-OFCE01001481.1-metagenomes-genome-assembly--contig:-NODE-1481-length-11817-cov-4.357167_pt1 | contig 11817 bp, 8 predicted proteins | sample MGYA00153388_OFCE01 | MGnify analysis MGYA00153388
CGTGGTCACCGGGCTGGGCGTCGACATGGCGCTGATGGCCGTCGACGAGGCACTGTTCCGCAAGTCGCTGCGCGCCGATCTCTTCAAGGATGTCCAGGCCCAGCGCTTGCAATTGCGTGATGAACTGCGATTGAAGTTGGAGCAAGCCGCGGCCGACTACCGTGCGCAGGCCGGTCGCCGGATCGACCAAGTCTTCGTGCCGGCAAGGAACGGCTGACAGGCCACAACTGCAGGCGCGGCCGGACGAGGCGTTCAGACCCTTAACTGGGGAAACCAGCATCCAGCGTGCGGGGATATCGGATTTTCGATGGCACGACCTGCGGTCTATGTGGGCCAGCCGGCATGTGCAGGGTGGGACTCCGTTGTTCGTGCTGCAGGAGTTGGGGGCTGGGAGTCTGCCGAGATGGTGCGGAAGTACGCGCACCTCGCGGCGGACCACCTCGCACCTTGGGCCGATAGGCTGGCAAACCACAACATTGCCGGCACAAATTCGTCACAGGAGGCAAAGTAAAAGAAAAACGGGCTAGAAGCCGAAGCTTCTAACCCGTTGTTCTAAAACGAAAGTTTTGGTGCGGCTGGCAGGAATCGAACCCACGACCCCTTGGTTCGTAGCCAAGTACTCTATCCAACTGAGCTACAGCCGCATTTAGGAAAATGATAGCACCACTCTCGAAGCTCCCTCACAGCAGCTTGGCGGCACCTTCGAAACAGCTGGCGGCGCGGGCGGTGTCGCCTTCCTGCCGGGCCAGCCGCGCCAGTTGCAGCCAGGCATGACGCCGCAGGCTCTGGTCGAGCTGCAGATCGTTAGCGGCTTGCTCGAACAACCGCCGGGCTTTGCCCCACAACTGCAGTTCGGCCAGCGCGCAGCCGACCGCCATGGCGACCGCCGGTTCGCGCGGGTAAGCCAGCGCGGCCCCTTCGAGCCGCGAAAGCCATTCGGCACTGATGCCTTCGACCACCTGAACCAGACCCTGCGCCAGCACGGCCCGTTCCTCGACGGACAGTTCGCCCAGGCGCTCCCAGAACGGCCGCAGCCAAGTGCGCGCCTCTTCAAAGGCGCGGTATTCGCTGGCGCGCGCGGCGGCACGGGCGGCCACAAAGGCATCGCGCCGATCGATCAATTCGAGCTGCATCCAGATGCGGCGCAACTGGTCGATGTCGCGCGCCGTGTCGAGCGATTCGAACGCCAACGAGCGCAGCAGACCCTGCGCCGCGACCTTCGAGAAACCCTGATGTTTAGCGAGCAGCCGGGCCGTCTTGAGGGCGTCCTGCGGTTGCTGTCCCAACCGCGCGGCCTGCAACTTCAGCCTCAAAGCGTGCGTGCGGCGCGCCACGCCGAGAGGCAGCTCGGACAACAGCTGCAGTGCGCGAGGGGCGTCGCGGTCGTCCAGCGCCCATTCGGCAGCCAGCAGGCGCGCGCCGTCTTCGGCAGTGCGGGCCGCGCCGCCGCGGCTGGTGAGGTCGAGTGCGCGGCGCAGCTGCTCGTCGCGCGAGGTGCGGTCCTGCAGGCGATGCGCACTGCTGGCGGCCAGCAAGTGGCCGAGCACGGTGAACTCGTTGTCCTGCGCCAGTTCGGGGGTGTCGCCCTGGATCGCCAAAGCGCGTTCGGCCGCCTTGTGGGCACGGCTGTAGCGGCCACCGAAATACTGCGACAGCGACTCGCGCAGCGCTGCCTGCGCGGTACGGTCGCGTCGCGAAACGCGCCATTGCCTGGCACGCTGCGGCAACCCGACCAGCGAATTAACGGCACGGATCAACGTGACCAACAGGAAGCAGCTGCCCAGCATCAGCACCAGGAACAGGTTCATCGACAAATCGAGGCGCCAGCCGCCCCAATAAAACGTCACCAGCCCGTCGTTGGTGCCCAGCGTGGTGGCCGTGACCACCGCGACGGTGAACAGCAGCACCAGCCAGATGACGGCACGCATCGCGTGCTCAACGCCCGGCAGCAGCCGCCGCCAACGCGGCGAGCGTATCGTCCGGCCGGGGCACGCCGACCTGTCTGGCCTGCGCCGCGACCTGCCGCACCAAATCGACGGCCAGCACGGTGCGACGCGAATTGCGGTCGAAGAATCGCTCGAGATAACTGCCCGCATCGTTCAGGTCGGACTGCGCGGTCGCGAACTGCCGGCTCAGCAAGGCCAGTCGGGCGTTGAGCAGCCGCAGCTTGAGGTTTTCCTTCAGAAAGAAAGTTTGCTCGGGTGCCATCAACACGGCCTCGGGGTGGGCGATGCGCGTCACGCGGACCAATGCCCTGACCTCGGACCAAACCCGTTCCGTCACGGTGTCCCAGGTCTGCGCCCAAGCTGCAGACCAGCCAGGCAAGACGCCGGAAGCCGCTTCCGCCGCAGGCCGCACCGCCCCCGCGGCGCCCCCCGCTCCCGCAGACCGCGAAGCATCGACACGCGCCATCGCCTCCGACAGCACCGGCAGGTCGTCCACCATGCGCACCGCTTCGTCGAGCTTGATCGTCAACGTGGAAATGTCGGTCACGCTGATCGCCTTGACGCGGTCGAGGTCGCGCGCCACGGCACGTCGCACGCCTTCCAGCCGCGGCTGACCGTAACGCGCTAGCCGCTCGTCGCTCTGCCGCAGCGTCGCTACCAGCGGCTCGGCGCTGCCGGTGATCGCTGCCTGCTGCAGCGCCACGCGGATGGCCGCCTCGATGTCGACCACCAGGTTCTCGTCACGCGACCGCGACAGCGACTGGATCACTTCTTCCAGCTGCCCACGCTGGACCGTCACCTCGGCCACGCGCACTTCAAGCAGCGCCTGCTTGGAAGCCACCGCCAGCACGCTTTGCTGGGCCTCCTTGGCGATCGACTTGGCCTCGACGGCCTGCCCGGCGCTGTCTTGCTGGCGCTTGACCAGTTCCTGCTCGAGCGCGGCCACCCGTTGTTCGGTCTTCCAGGCCAGCAGCAGCCCGCCACCGGCGAGCAACATCGCCAGACCGGTCAGCACCCCGCGGTAGCGCTCGCCGAACGAAGGTTCGACCAGCGCGGGCTGACCCGCCACAGCCAACGCCGGTGCCACCAACACAACGGGGTCGGCGGGCGCGTGGTCGGGGCTCGAGTCGGCGGGGCTCACTGTGCAGTAGATTGTAGGCAGGCAGCCACGCACTCGATCGATGGCAGCGCTTGTTCCAGCCACTCGAAACCTAGCAGTTGTGCACGCACTGCTATGCGTGGGTGCGTCGCGATGGCGCGGCCGTGCCGCCAGTCGGTGCCGGGTGCCAGGGTCGACAGCTGATCGATCGCCTCGGAACTGCTGAACAGCCAGACGTGCTGGCCCGGCGAGCGCAACGCGGTTGCGAAAGCATCCCGCTGCGGTGCCGTCCACTGCGGCGTGCTGCGCCGGTACGCAGAGACCTGGACCACCTCGGCACCGCGGCTGCGCAAATGGTCGGACAACCAGTCACGGCCGCCGTCGCCGCGGACGATCAGCACACGGCGGCCCCGCCAATCGTGCGACTCGAGTCGAGCCCACAAAGCTTCGGAATCGAACTGTCCGTGCGCGGCATCGGGCTCGACGAGTTGGGTCGGTCGCAGCCCCGCCCGCAGCAGTTCACGACTGGTGCCCGGCCCGGTCGACGCGGCCAGGGTGTCAACCGGCCACGGGCAACCCGACGGCCGCAGGGCATGAAACCGCAGCACGGCGTTTGGACTGACGAACACCACCAGCGCCACGTCGGCCAGCCCAAGCCACGCTCGAACGACAGGCCCGGGATCGGCCGGCGCGCCGATCGCGAGCAACGGCAACTCAACGGCCTGCACGCCCAGCGCCCGCAGGCCGTCGACCCATTCGGCCGCCTGCGCGGCCGGCCTCGTCACCAGCAGCATCATCGGTGCGGGGCCGGCTCGGAGCGTCGTTAAGCGGCTGTCACGGGGCCGGTGACGGCAGCGCCGCGAGGTAGGCCTCGGCACCCAGTTCGTGCAACGTGACGGCGACCCGCGCGCCCAGCGCACGCGCCTGCGCATCGCTGTCGACAGGCCCCGCGACCCGCGCGCGCAACAGCGGCAGCAGCGTCTGCTGCGGGTGGCCCAGTGCGGCGTCGAGATGGAGTTGGCCATCGCGCCACACGGCGTGCGCTGCCAGCGGCATGCTGCAACTGCCGCCCATCGCACGCGACACCGCGCGCTCGGCCTCGACGGCCAGCCAGGTCGGTCGATGCGTCATCTCGTTCAGGCGACCGATCATCAAGGCATCACCGGAAAGCACCTCCAGCCCGAGCGCGCCCTGCCCGGCGCACGGCAGCATCTGGGTGGCATCGAAACGGGCGCGGATGCGCTCGCTCAGACCCAGCCGCATCAGACCGGCCGCGGCCAGCACGATCGCGTCGTACTGACCGTCATCGAGCTTGCGCAGGCGCGTGTCCAGGTTGCCACGCAGCGGCTCCACGTGCAGGTCGGGCCGCAGCGCGCCGAGTTGCACCACGCGGCGCAGGCTCGAGGTACCGACCTTCGCGCCGCGCGGCAGCTCAGCCAGCGAGGCGTGATGGTTCGAGACGAACGCGTCGCGCGGGTCCTCGCGTTCCAGCACGCCGGCCAGCACGAAGCCGGTCGGCATGTCCATTGGCATGTCTTTCAGCGAATGCACGGCCAGCTGGGCCCGGCCTTCTTCAATCGCGGTCTCGAGTTCCTTCACGAACAGGCCCTTGCCACCGACCTTGGACAGCGCGCGGTCGAGGATCTGGTCGCCGCGCGTGGTCATGCCCAGCAACTCGACAGCGACCCCGTAGCGCTGCTTCAGCAGGTCGCGCACGTGCTCGGCCTGCCACAACGCCAGGCGGCTTTCGCGGGTCGCGATGATGATCGTTTGGCTCATGCATCGATGCTAGCAGGCACGCCTCTTGCACGAAGCTCGCTGGCGCGCTGCGCCCCGGGCGCGCGTGGGCCGCTGATACATTTCCGCGAAGTCTGATCGCCCCCAACCATCGAGATGTCCATGCCGCGCGTCACTCCCGTTCCCCGCCGCAGCCCGGCCGCTGACGCCGCCGAAAAGAACCGCCCGCTGGTCGACGACATCCGTCTGCTCGGTCGCATCCTGGGCGACGTGATCCGCGAACAGGAGGGCAAGGCCGCGTTCGAGCTGATCGAGCGCGTGCGCCAGTTGTCGGTGGCGTTTCGCTTGAAGCAAGACGCACAGGCCGGCCGCGCGCTCGACCGGTTGCTGAAGAACCTGAGCGGCGACCAGACCGTCAGCGTGATCCGCGCATTCAGCTATTTCGCGCACCTGGCCAATATTGCCGAAGACCGCCACCATGTGCGCCGGCGCGAACACCACGAGCAGCAGGGCCACATGCACGAGGGCTCGCTGGCGATGACGTTCGAGCGGCTCGGCGCGGCCGACGTGCGCGCCGCCGACATCGCCGCCATGCTCGGCAAGGCCTGCATCTCGCCCGTGCTGACCGCCCACCCGACCGAGGTGCAGCGCAAGAGCATCCTCGACGCCGAACGCGCCATCGCCGAACTGGTGGAAGAGCGCGACGGCCTGCACACCGAGCGCGAGCGCGCCGAGGGCGAATCGATGATGCGCGCGCGCATCACACAGCTGTGGCAGACGCGCATGCTGCGCACCGCCAAGCTGACGGTGTCCGACGAGATCGAGAACGCGCTGACCTACTACCACTCGACCTTCCTGCGCCAGATCCCGCGCATGTATCGCGAGGTCGAACAGGCCCTGCCCGGCCACCCGATCGCGAATTTCTTCCGCATGGGCAACTGGATCGGCGGCGACCGCGATGGCAACCCCAACGTGTCGGCCGCCACGTTGCAGATGGCACTGCGGCGCCAGAGCGAGACCGTGCTGCGCTTTTACCTGACGGAGGTGCACGAGCTGGGCGCCGAGCTGTCGCTGTCGGGCCTGCTGTGCGCGGTGTCGCCGGCGTTGCAGGCGTTGGCCGACCGCTCGCCCGATCACAACGTGCACCGCGAGGACGAGCCCTACCGGCGCGCCCTGATCGGCCTGTATGCGCGGCTGGCGGCCACGCTGCACGAACTGACTGGCACAGAAGCATTGCGCCATGCCGTGGCTCCGCAAGACCCGTACTTGAACGCCGGCGAATTCCATGCGGACCTGCGCGTCATCGAGACGTCGTTGCTGTCGCACCATTCGCAGGCGCTGACCGGACCGCGCCTGCACCCGTTGATGCGCGCGGTGCAGGTGTTCGGCTTCCATCTCGCGACCGTCGACCTGCGGCAGAGTTCGGACAAGCACGAGGCCGTGCTGACCGAACTGCTCAAGGTGTCGCGCATCGAGCCCGACTACAGCGCGCTCGACGAAGTCAGCCGGCGCATGCTGCTGATCAGGCTGCTCAACGACGCGCGGCCGCTGCGCGTGCGGGCCGCCGTCTACAGCGAGCTGGCGCAGGGCGAACTGGCGATCTTCGAGACCGCACTGCACATGTTGCAGCGCTACGGCCGGGAATCGCTGCGCCACTACATCATCTCGCACACCGAGGATGTCAGCGACTTGCTGGAGGTGCTGTTGCTGCTGAAGGAAGTCGGCCTGATGCGCGGCACTTTGAACGACGGCGCCGTCACCGACCTGATCGTCTCGCCGCTGTTCGAGACGATTGCCGACCTGCGCCATGCCGAGCCGGTGATGCGCGCGTTCTACGCGCTGCCGGGCATCGTCGAGATGATGAAACGCTCGGGCTCGGGCTCGGGCTCGGGCACGGGTTCGGGCACCCAGGGTGAACAGGACATCATGCTCGGCTACAGCGACAGCAACAAGGATGGTGGCATGTTCACCAGCAACTGGGAGCTGTACCGGGCCGAGATCGCGCTGGTCACGCTGTTCGGCGAGCTCGGCCGCGCGCACGGCATCACGCTGCGGCTGTTTCACGGCCGCGGCGGCACCGTCGGCCGCGGCGGCGGGCCGAGCTACGAAGCCATCCTGGCCCAGCCGCCCGGCACCGTGAACGGGCAGATCCGGCTGACCGAGCAGGGCGAGGTGATCGCCTCCAAGTACGCACACCCCGAGATCGGTCGGCGCAACCTCGAAACGTTGGTGGCGGCCACGCTCGAAGCCACCTTGCTGCACCCGACCAAAAGCGCGCCGAAGGCGTTTCTGGAAGCCGCCGACGCCATCAGTCACGCCAGCATGGCGGCCTATCGCAAGCTGGTCTACGAGACGCCCGGCTTCACCGAATACTTTTTCAGTGCCACGCCGATCCGCGAGATCGCCGAACTCAACATCGGCTCGCGCCCGGCCTCGCGAAAGGCCACGCGCGCCATCGAGGATCTGCGCGCCATTCCGTGGAGCTTCAGCTGGGGACAGTCGCGCGTGGCGCTGCCGGGCTGGTGCGGCTTCGGGTCGGCGATCGAAGCCTTTCTGGGGGCCGAGCCAATCCACCGCAAACAGCGGCTGGCGCTGCTGCAGCGCATGCACAAGCAGTGGCCGTTCTTTCGCACCCTGCTGTCGAACCTGGACATGGTGCTGGCCAAGAGCGACCTCGGGATCAGCGCGCGTTACGTCGAACTGGTCGAAGACAAGAAGCTGGGCAAGAAGATCTTTGCGCTGATCCAGGCCGAATGGCTGCGCACCAACGACACGCTGTCGCTGATCACCGGCGAGAAGCTGCGGCTGGCGTCCAACCCGACGCTGGCGCGTTCGATCGAGCACCGCTTCCCGTACCTCGACCCGCTCAACCACCTGCAGGTCGAGCTGATGCGCCGTTACCGCAACCGCCGCGAGGGCGACCCCGGCATGGAACGCGTACAGCGCGGCATCCACATCTCGATCAACGGCGTGGCGGCGGGGTTGCGCAACACCGGCTGATCCGCACGAGCCGCCGCAGCCAAACCACGGCGGCCGGTGACTTAGCCTGTTCCGGTATTTACGCGGAGCGGCCCGCAACCGTTGTGGCCGGGTCCGCCTACAACCCGGCCGCCAGCAGCGCTTCGCGCACGGCTGCAACCTGCCGGCGCGACACCGTCAACCATTCGTCGACGCCGCCCATGCGCACGGCCCAGCCCTCGCCACCAGCGTCGTCGTCGCCCTCGCCGGGCACCAGGCGCCGCTCCAGCGCCCGCACCGCATTGCGCGACACCAGCGCGTTGCGGTGCACGCGCAGGAAACTCGCGCCCAAGCGCGGTTCCAGCTCGGACAGCGGCTCATCCAGCACGTAGGTGTGCTCGGCCGTGCGCAACGTGACGTATTTCAGCTCGGCCTTCAGGTACAGCACTTCGGCCAGCGGCACCCGCACCACACGGCCGCGGTCGCTGACCACCAGCACCGGCGCGTCCTCGAGGGCTGGCGCGCTGCCGTTCGCCGCTGCCAGAGCGCGACGTTGCGCGACCCGCTGCAGCGCCGCCTGCAGCCTTTCCCGGCGCACCGGCTTGGTCAGGTAGTCGACCGCCTCGAGCTCGAAGGCGGTCAGCGCGTGCTCGGCATGGGCCGTGACGAACACCACCGCAGGCGCGTCCACGCGATGCCGCAATTCAGCCGCCAGCTGCGTGCCGTCGCGGCCCGGCATGTGGATGTCGAGCAGCAGCACGTCGCAGCGCGACGTGGCCAGCCAGACCAGCGCCTGGGTCACGTTGGCGGCCTCGCCCACCACCTTCGACGGCGGGTCGGTGCACTCTTCGACCAGACCGCGCAGGCGCAGCCGGGCGAGTTCCTCGTCGTCGACGATCAGCACGCGCAGGCTCATTGATGAATCTTTTTCGAAAGCGCCTCTGCGCATCGCCTGGTCGGCCGTGACCAGCCGCCCCGCAGCGCGATCAACGAAAGCGACCGGGGCCCATTTCCATCAACGCGCCCTCGGGCTGGCAGGCGCCAGCCGTCCCGCGCCGGGATCTTGAAAAGTGACCGAACCACAGCTGCGCGAGTTTGCGCGCCACGCATTGACGTTGGTCGCACCGCCGGCAGGAGCGGCACCGGCAGCGCGCGATGGGCGGCGCGGCGGCTCACAGCGGCACCACGATCTGCACCCGGAACACCGCGCCGTCGAGCCGTGCATCGAACTGCGAGGCCACGTCGTGCATCAACTGCAGCCGCTCGCGCACGTTGCGCAGCGCCATGCCGCTGCCCGGCCGCGACGGCGCCGCGGGCACGGTGTTGACGATCGTGATCTCGGCACGGCCCATCCGCATGCGCGTGCGCACCCGGATCACGCCACCTTCGTCGGCCGGCTCGACGCCATGGCGCACCGCGTTCTCCAGCAGCGGCTGCAGCAGCAGCGGCGGCATGCGGGCGCCGTCGGTGGCGGGGTCGAGTTCCCAGACCAGTCGCAGCCGCTCGCCGAAGCGGATCTGCTCGATCGCCAGGTAACGCTGCGCCAGCGCCACCTCATCGGCCAGCGTCGCCAGCTCGCCGCTGTCGGTGATCGCGACCCGGAACAGCTCGGCCAGGTCCTCCAGCACGCCCTCGGCTCGCAACGGGTCGATGCGCACCAGCGTGAGTGCGGTGTTGAGCGTGTTGAACAGGAAGTGCGGGCGGATGCGCGATTGCAGCTCCGCCAGCCGCGCGGTGGTCTCGGCCGGCAACGCCGCCTTGGCGCGCAGCTGCAGCCACTGGAACATCGCCGCCGCGATCGCCGCACCGGCCAGCGCCGGCGCCAGCAGCGGCGACAGCCAGCGCGGCTCGGCCGACAGGTCGACACCGCTGATCGCCACCAACGCGGCAGCGGCACCACCGCAGAAGGCACCCAGTCCGACCGCGGCCGCCGCCTGCGCGGGCATCGGCAAGGCCGCCAGCGGGCGTTTGCACAGGCACGCGACCACCAGCCACAACAACACCGCCGGCAGGGCCACGCCGGCACCGGCAGCCATCGCCTCGATCCAGGCGCGCGGGCTGGCGGCCACGAAGGTCACGCCGATCAGCAGCAGGCCGTGCACGAAAAGCAACGCGCGCAACACCACGCCGACATGGCAGACATTGAAGACCGATTCGGCCTGCGCCGGGCGGCGGCTCTCACCCTGCCCGATCAGATCGAACACGGTGTTGCCGAAGCCGGTCGAAGGCGGCGCGCCGGATCGCGACGGAGGTATTCCGCACCGACATAGACCGCCAGACAGCGGCGGATGTCCTCGACGCCGCGACGACGCTTGAGGGCTGGCGCGCCAGCTTCCTCGGTGCTGACGTGGCAGGGGCGATATCCCGGATGTTGGAAATCCAAGCGAAGAGAGTTCCGGAGGAAGCCTCTGAAATGGCGGAATGGCTTGCTGCGGCGATGCCGGTGATGCAGCGGGTGAGTCGCAGCGCGGGATTTTGGATCGAGCTGATGCTCTCCGATCTGCCTGCCCGCGCCGAGACGCCGCCGGAGGGGCGGGTGATCGATGTGCAGGGCTGGCTGGAGCTGTTTCACGAACCGGGCCGGCATCTCGTGCTGTGCGGGATGAACGAGGGCAAGATTCCTGCGCGGGGCGGCGGCGAGCCGTGGCTCGGCGAGGCGAGCCGCACGCAGCTCGGGCTCATCACCGACGCGAACCGCGCGGCGCGGGACGCGTTTCTTTATCGGGCGATGATCGAAGCCCGCCGCGATGGCGGGCGGGTGGACGTGATCTGCGGGAAAACCGGCGCGGGTGGCGAGTCGCTGCTGCCCTCGCGGCTGTTGTTAGCTGCGGACCGCGACGAGCTGCCGGGCCGGGTGAAGGCGCTCTTCAAGGAAATCGAGCCGCCGGAAGCGGGCCTGCGCTGGCAGGCGGACTGGCAGTGGGCCCCGCGTCACGCTGTGCCGCCGCTGCGACTGAATGTGACCTCGCTCGGCGACTATTTGAAGTGCCCGTTCCGTTACTATTTGAAGCATGTCCTCCGGATGTGCGGCTCCGAACCGCAGCGGGCGGAGTGGGACGCGCGGGACTTCGGTAATGTGGCCCATGAGGTGCTCGAGCGCTGGGGCCGCGACACGGAGGCCCGCGAATACGAGAAAACCGAGGCCATCCACGGCTGGCTATCCGCGGAGCTGGACCGGGTGGTCCGGGAATGGTTCGGCAAGCGCGTGCCGCTGGCGGTGCGGATCCAGACCGAGGCGCTGCGTCAGCGGCTTGAGTGGCTGGCGCGCAGGCAGGCGGTCACCCGCGTGGAGGGCTGGGAAATCGTGGACGTGGAGCGGAAGGTCGAGATCCCGGCAGGCGAGTTGACGATCATCGCAAAGATTGATCGGGTGGACCGCCACCGCGACTCGGGCCGGCTACGGGTGCTCGATTACAAGACCGGCAAGGTCGATGCCGTGGACAAGGCGCATCGCAAAAAGCTCACCACCGCCGCCACGCTGCCCGGCCATCTCAGCCGAGATTGCCCGGCGGTGTATGGCGGAATCGAAAAAAACAAACCGGCGGAGTTCCTCTGGCACAATCTCCAGCTCCCGCTCTACGCGGCCGGACTTTACGCCCAAGGCGGGCCGTTGCCGACGCCGTGCTACTTCACTGTGTGCCCGACCCAGGTGGATGTGGACATCCACGAATGGCCGGATTTTGAGGAAGCCGATCTGGCATCCGCCCGCGCCTGTGCGGACTGGGTGGCGGACCGCATCGCGGCGCAGGTGTTCTGGCCGCCGGCGGAGAGGATCAAGTATGACGACTACGCGGCGCTGGCGGCGGGGCGGCCATTCGAAGAGATGTTTCAGGAAATCCGCGGCGACCGGTGATCACCGACATGTTGTCACAGGATCGGCGTTTCCGGGAAAAACACCCGCTGGACCGCCCACGCGATGCCGGCCAGGGCCACCAGGGCGGATCCTACGGTCTGCACCTGCAGCGTCCATTTCCTGAGCATCCGCAGCAGCAGGAACGCCGCGGCGAGCACGGTGATCTGGGCAAGCTCGACGCCGACATTGAATCCTAACAACGGTCCGGCGAGGCGGCTGGCCGG
>ENA-OFCE01001482-OFCE01001482.1-metagenomes-genome-assembly--contig:-NODE-1482-length-11815-cov-4.308163_pt1 | contig 11815 bp, 10 predicted proteins | sample MGYA00153388_OFCE01 | MGnify analysis MGYA00153388
AATCGAGCGGTCCATCCGCGAGATCAACGAAGCCATACAGCGCAGCTCGCACAAGCGTCGCTGAACGCGCGCTGAACGGCCGCTGAATTACCGCGGGACGCCCGCTGCACTCGCAGGCCGCGCCGCAAGTGGTGCGGCCCTTCCATTTTCTCAAGGACACCCCCATGAGCTTCGAACGTTCTGACGGCCGCCGTGCCGACGCCCTGCGCCCGGTACGCATCCAGCGCCACTTCACCAAACATGCCGAGGGCTCTGTCCTGGTGTGTTTCGGCGACACGCAGGTGCTGTGCACCGCTTCGGTGGAAGAGAAGGTGCCACCCTTCAAGCGCGGCAGCGGCGAGGGTTGGTTGACGGCTGAGTACGGCATGCTGCCGCGCGCCACGCACACGCGCAACGACCGCGAAGCAGCCAAGGGCAAGCAGAGCGGCCGCACGCAGGAGATTCAGCGCCTCATCGGCCGCAGCTTGCGCAGCGTTTTCGATCTCGGCGCCCTGGGCGAACGCACGATCAGCCTGGACTGCGACGTGCTGCAGGCCGACGGCGGCACACGTACCGCGGCCATTACCGGCGCGTTTGTGGCAGCGCACGACGACTTCGTTGCCGCCATCTCGGTGGGTGTGGTGCAGGGTGTTCCGCTGCTGGACCTGGAGTACACCGAAGACTCGGCCTGCGACACCGACATGAACGTCGTGATGACGGGCAGCGGTGGTTTTGTCGAGGTGCAGGGCACAGCAGAGGGCGCACCGTTCAGCGAGGCCGAGTTGATGAGCCTGCTTGGTCTCGCCAAGGGCGCGACGGCGCGGCTGGTGGCGATGCAGAAGGCGGCGATAGCTGCATGAATGGGGCCGTGCACAGAGCGCTCACCGGCAAGGTGGTGATCGCCACCCACAATGCTGGCAAGCTCAGCGAAATGCGCGAGCTTCTTGCCCCCCACGGCATCGTGCTTATCCCAGCCTGGGAGCTTGGCCTGCCAGAGCCAGACGAGACCGGGCATATGTTTGCTGAGAATGCCGCGATCAAGGCCCATTCCGCAGCCAAGGCCAGCGGGCTTCCTGCGGTGGCGGATGATTCCGGCATCTGCATTGATGCTCTGGATGGCGCGCCGGGATTGTTCTCGGCCAACTGGGCGGAAAAGACCGATGTGTCTCCCAAGGATTTTGCGCCTGCCCGCCAGCGTGTCGAGCAGGAATTGTGCTCACGCGGCGCAACTATGCCCGAGCAGCGCCGCGCCCATTTTGTCTCGGCGCTGGTGATCGCCTGGCGGTACACGTGGTCCTGCACGTCGCCCGCTGCGAACACGCCGGGCACGCTGGTCATCGTGGCCAATCCGGACAAGCCGCTGCGCGTGACGATGTAGCCGTCCTTCATTTCCAGCTGTCCCTTGAAGATGTCGGTGTTGGGCTGGTGGCCGATGGCGATGAAGCAACCGTGCACCGCCAGATCGGTGGTGCCGGCGCCCTGCGTGCTGCGCAGCCTGACGCCGTTGACGCCCGAGGCGTCGCCCAGCACCTCGTCAAGCGTCTGCCAAAGATGCAGTTGCATCTTGCCGGCCGCCACTTTGTCCATCAGTTTGTCGATCAGGATCGCCTCGGCGCGAAACTTGTCGCGGCGATGAATCAAGTGCACCTTGGAGGCGATGTTCGACAGGTAGAGCGCTTCCTCCACCGCCGTGTTGCCGCCACCCACCACGCAAACCACCTGGCCGCGATAGAAAAAACCGTCGCAGGTCGCGCAGCCGCTGACGCCGCGGCCCATAAATGCTTGCTCGGACGGCAGGCCGATGTACTTGGCCGAGGCGCCGGTGGCGATCACCAGCGCGTCACACGTGTAAGTTGCCGAGTCCCCCGTCAGCATCAGCGGGCGCTTGGAAAAGTCGACCTGGTTGACGTGGTCGGACACGATTTGGGTGTTGAAGCGCTCGGCGTGCTTTCGGAAGCGCTCCATCAACTCGGGCCCCTGCACGCCGTCGACGTCGGCCGGCCAGTTGTCGACATCGGTGGTGGTCATCAGTTGTCCGCCCTGCGCGATGCCGGTCACCAGCATCGGTTTGAGGTTGGCGCGAGCCGCATACACGGCGGCGGTGTAACCGGCGGGGCCGGAGCCCAGGATCAGCACCTTGGCATGGTGGTTGGGAATGGTCATGAATCGGTCATTTCTTGCGCAGTTCGGCCGCGCGGTTGTGCCGGCGGATTGCCGGAGGGAGGTGAGGCAAGACAGTATTCAACCTGCACAATAGAGAGATTGTAGAAAGTGCGGTTTGTCACGGTTTCGCTGATCTCTAGCGACCACTCGGGACAGTGCAGCGCTCCATTCGCATCTCGAGCACGATTTTTTGAAAGGCAGCCCGGCATGGCCATGCTCTCCAGTCTCGATTTGATCCGGCGCGTGCCGTTGTTCTCGATGTTGACCAACGACCAGGCGCAAGGCATCGCCGACAGCGTCGTCAAGCGGCGCTTCCGGCGCGGCGAGATCATCGTCGAGCACGGCAAGAAATCGAATGCGCTGTTCATCCTGCTGACCGGCCGGGCACGGGTGTTGACGGCCGACTCGCGTGGGCGCGAAGTGATCCTGGCGGTGCTGCAGGCGGGCGACTACGTCGGCGAGATGAGCCTGATCGACAACGAGCCGCATTCGGCCACGGTGCGCGCCGAAATCCAGATCGACATGCTGGTGCTTGGGCGTGCTGAATTTGTCCGCTGCCTGCCCGAAAACTCGAGCCTGTCTTACGCTGTCATGCACGGGCTCGTCAAAAGGCTGCGCAGCGCCGACCGGCAGATCGAATCGCTGGCCTTGCTTGACGTCTACGGTCGGGTCGCGCGTGCGCTGATCGAGATGTCCGAGACGACTGGCGAGCAGCGCATCATTCGCAACAAGGTGTCGCGGCAAGACCTCGCCAAGGTGGTCGGCGCATCGCGCGAAATGGTCAGCCGCGTGATGAAGGACCTTGAGGAACGCGGCATGATCCAGACCCTCGAAACCGGCTCCGTCGTGATCAAGGACCTCAAGTAGGCAGTGCGCCTGCGGCCGCTGGTGACGGCCGGTTCATGGACAATGCGGCATGACCTTTCCGCTCGGATCGCTGCGTTCTGACCAAGGCACCACGACCGCTTCTGCGGGGCTCGGTGGTCACGACAACGTCTCGCGTTCGGTCAGGCTTCAACCCATGGCCGCAATGCGTCTGCAGCTGGTGCTGCTGATTGGCGCCGTCGCATGGCTGCTGGCGGTGCTGGCGCTGACCACCCATGATGCTGGCGACGCCGCGTTCTCCACCTCGGGCAGTGCGCCGTTGCCGCACAACAAGGCCGGCATGCTCGGAGCCTGGTTCTCCGACCTGGCGCTGTTCCTGTTCGGCTACTCGGCATGGTGGGCGGTGGCAGTGTCGCTGCGCTCGTGGCTGAGCGCGCTGGCACGCCTGCTGCGCGTTCCCGCAGCCGAACCCGCGCTGCCGGCGCAAACCCTGCGTGTCTGGCTCGGCCTGGCGTTATTGATGGCGGCCAGCGCGTCGCTCGAATGGACCCGCCTCTATCAGTGGGAGACGTGGGTCGCGGGTGGGCACGCCGGAGGCGTGCTCGGCTACACGCTCGGCTCGTCGAGCATGAAATTGCTCGGCTTTGCCGGTTCGGGCGTGCTGTGGATCGCGGTGCTCGTGGCCGGCGCCGGTTTGGCGCTGCGGTTCTCGTGGCTGCGCCTGGCCGAAGGCATCGGCACCTGGGCCGAGTCGTTCCGCGAGCGCCGCACCGAACGCATCGAGCGCGAGGAAGACCTGCGCCTGGGCGAGCAGGCGCTGCGCGAGCGCGAAGAGGTGGTCGAAGTCGAGCAGCAGTTGCAAGCCGATCACCTGCCAATCGTGATCCAGCCGGTGATCGTCGACGTGCCCAAGTCCGCACGGGTCGCCAAGGAGCGCCAGAAGCCGCTGTTCAACGAGCTCGTCGACACCAAATTGCCGCAGGTCGACTTGCTCGACGTGGCACCGCGCCACACCGAATCGGTCGCCCCCGAGACGCTTGAGATGACCTCGCGCATGATCGAAAAAAAGCTCAAGGATTTCGGCGTCGAAGTGCGCGTGGTGGCCGCGTCGCCCGGCCCGGTGATCACGCGCTACGAGATCGAGCCGGCCACCGGCGTGAAGGGTTCGCAGGTCGTGGGACTCGCCAAAGACCTGGCGCGCTCGCTCAGCCTGGTGAGCATCCGGGTGGTCGAGACGATCCCTGGCAAGACCACCATGGCTCTGGAGTTGCCCAACGCCAAACGCCAGACCATCCGGCTGTCGGAGATCCTCGGCTCGAAGGTCTACAACGACGCCAGCTCGCAATTGACGATGGGCCTGGGCAAGGACATCGTCGGTGCGCCGGTGGTGGCCGACCTGGCCAAGATGCCGCACTGTCTGGTGGCTGGCACCACCGGTTCAGGCAAGTCGGTCGGCATCAACGCGATGATCCTGAGCCTGCTCTACAAGGCCGAAGCGCGTGACGTTCGCCTGATCCTGATCGACCCGAAGATGCTCGAGATGAGCGTCTACGAAGGCATTCCGCACCTGTTGTGCCCGGTCGTCACCGACATGAAGCTGGCCGCCAATGCGCTCAACTGGGGTGTTGGCGAGATGGAGCGCCGTTACAAGCTGATGAGCAAATTGGGGGTGCGAAACCTCGGCGGCTACAACAAGAAGATCGACGAGGCCAAGGAGCGCGGCGAGTCGATCGCGAACCCGTTCAGCCTCACCCCTGAACTGCCCGAGCCGCTGGAGCGGCTGCCCTGCGTCGTGATCGTGATCGACGAGCTTGCCGATTTGATGATGGTGGTCGGCAAGAAGATCGAAGAGTTGATCGCGCGTCTGGCGCAAAAGGCGCGGGCGTGCGGCATTCACCTGATCCTGGCGACGCAGCGGCCCAGCGTCGACGTCATCACCGGCCTGATCAAGGCCAACATTCCGACCCGCCTGTCCTTCCAGGTCAGCAGCAAAATCGACAGCCGCACGATCCTCGACCAGATGGGCGCCGAGGCGTTGCTGGGCATGGGCGACATGCTCTACATGCCGTCGGGCACCGGTCTGCCGATCCGCGTGCACGGCGCCTTCGTCAGCGACGACGAAGTGCACCGCGTCGTCAACTACCTCAAGAGCCAGGGCGAACCGAATTACATCGAAGGCATCCTGGAAGGCGGCACGCTCGACAGCGAAGGCGGCGACGCCTCGCCGGGCGATGGCGCCCCCGCCGGCGAGGCAGACCCGATGTACGACCAGGCCGTCGGCATCGTGCTGCAGCATCGTCGCGCGTCGATCTCGCTGGTGCAGCGCCACCTGCGCATCGGCTACAACCGCGCCGCGCGTCTGCTCGAGCAGATGGAAAAATCCGGGATGGTGTCGTCGATGTCGACCAACGGCAACCGCGACATCATCGTGCCGGCCCGCAGCGAATGATGCGCAGGCTGATCGCCCTTGCGGCGCTGGCCTCGGCCTGCGTCACTGCGCACGCCGACGCGGTCGACACGCTGAAATCGTTCGTGCGCGAGGTCAAGACCGGCCGAGCGGCCTTCACGCAGGTCGTCACCTCGCCGGACGGCGCGAAGAAAAAGACTTCCAGCGGCAGCTTCGAATTCGCGCGGCCGAACCGCTTTCGCTTCGCCTACACCAAACCGTTCGAGCAATTGATCGTGGCCGACGGCTTGAAGGTGTGGATTTACGACACCGACCTGCAGCAGGCCAGTTCGCGCAAGATCGCCTCGGCGATGGGCGCCACGCCCGCGGCGCTGCTGGCCGGCGGCAACCTCGAACAGGATTTCGAACTCAGCGCCGCCCCGGCCAGCGACGGGCTCGAGTGGGCACTGGCCACGCCGAAGCTCAAGGACGGCGCGTTCCAGTCGGTGCGGGTCGGTTTTCGCGGCAAGGAACTGGCGGCGGTCGAAATCGTCGACAGCTTCGGTCAACGTTCGCTGCTGCAGTTCAGCCAGTTCGCAGCCAACCCGGCGCTGCCCGCCGACAGTTTTCGTTTCACGCCGCCGCCGGGCGTCGACGTGATCGAGCAATAAGCCGGCGCAGGCCTTGCGGCCGGCTCGCACCGCTTCGTGAAAACTTCGCAGCTTCAGCCAGGCGAGCCTCGCCGAGCCCGGAGCTTCGGCAGCCCCATTCACACGGCGTCGGGTTCCACGCTGCGCTGGCGTTGCACACCGCGGGTGAAGCGCCGGGCTGTGACCGTGGCCACGACCGTCATCACGGCGTCCGCGCCAGGGATCAGTTTCAAGGCATTGGCGTGCAGCCCGTCGCTGGCTTCGTTCGACCGGTGCGCCCCGAACTTGTAAATCTACGCCAGGGTCGTCAGCGCAGCGCTGGCTTGCTCGAAGACGCCGCGCATCTCGCCGTTGAGCAGGGCCTGCGCCTCCCGGGTCTGCTTGTCCTTCGACGGAGCAAACAACTTCGGGTTGAGCGCGGTGTGCTGCTTCCACAGCGCGTCGAACGCGGTGTCGAGCGAGCGCTGGTCGTCAGTGCTGTTGAGTTTGGTGGGCTTGGTGCGGTGTTCCTCGAACTGCTCGAGCACCGTCGTCATTCCAAGCCGGCCGTGGCCTCGCCGGCGCCGGCAATCACGTGCTGCATCTGCGCAGTGCAAAAGTTCGACAGGTGCGTGTTCTTGTCGGACGCACGGGCGATGGCCGGCAGCCATTTCTGCTGCAGCACCTGGGTCTGCAGATTCAAGTTGCGCAGTTCTTGGAAACCATGGAACGGCTGGGCCGACGCGATGGCCCACACGAAGGCCAACATGCCGAACAGACGTTGGGCAAGCATCAGCCGCGATAAAGATCGCAGACCGGTGCGCTAAGTAGGCTCCTTCCGCTGGTGGTCCCAGTCACCGCTGGTACTTCTGCACAAATCGGATCGGGCCGCGCCCGGGCACGCCGTTCGACACCGCGTTGGCTTACGTCGCAGTCCGAATCGGTGGTTTCGGCACACCCGCCAGCACTTGAGCGAAACCAACCCGCGGTTCGGTCGGCTGACGGGATGTGCGGGATGCCGCTCAGTCGGGCGTCGCATGAACGGCGTGGTCGGCTCGCTGCCGGTCGCCGACTGCAGCGGCGCGCGCCGGGCTGCCAGCCTCCACGGATCGCTCATGACGGCGTCCGATGCCGGTCATCCAGTGCGCCAATTCGTCGCTGCGCAGGGGCTTGCTGTACAGATAGCCCTGGCCCTTTTCGCAGTTCAATTGCAGCAGCAGATCGGCCTGGCCCGCGGTTTCAATGCCCTCTGCCACGGTGCTCATGCCGAGCGTTGCGGCCACGCGGATGGTGGCTTCGATCAGCACCCGGTGGTATTCGCTGGTCTCGATCTGGCTGACGAAGCTGCGGTCGATCTTGACCGTGTCGACCGGCAGCAGGTGCAGGCAGGCGAGCGACGAGTAGCCGGTGCCGAAGTCGTCGAGCGCCAGCCGCAGGCCGAGCGACTTCAGATCGCGCAGCGTGGCCTGCACGGTCTCGTCCTGCGCGGCCAGGCTTTCCGTGATTTCGAGCTTGAGGTGACGGGCATCGAGGCCGCTGCGCTGCAGCACCTGACGCACTTCATCCACCAGCCCCGGCTCGCCGAGCTGAGCGCGCGACAAGTTCACCGCCATCATTTCAGGGCAGTGCTCGCCCAGGCTGCGCTGCCATTGCACCATCTGCTGGCAGGCGGTTTCCAGCACCAAGTTGCCGACCGCACCGATCAGCCCCGAAGCCTCGGCAACCGGGATGAATTCGGCCGGCGGCACCAGTCCGCGGGTCGGGTGCTGCCAGCGTGCCAGCGCCTCGATGCCGGTCGGGCGGCCGGTTTGCAAATTCAGCACCGGTTGGTAAACCACAAACAGCTCGCCTCCGACAAGTGCACGGCGCAGGTCGTTTTCCAGGCTCAGACTGCGCCGGGCCTGCTCGTGCATGGTGGGCTCGAACATGACGAATCGCGCGCGCCCGGCGCGCTTGGCCTCGTACATCGCGATGTCGGCGTCTCGCAGCGCGTCCTCGGCACTGCCGGTCGCGTGCTCGGTCGTGACGATGCCGATGCTGGCCGACGAGTGCAGCCGGTGGGCGCCGATTTCGTACGGATGCGACAGCACGTCCAGCAGCCGGCGCGCCACCGCGCTTGCGTCGTCGCGGCCGTGGATGCCTTCGAGCACCACCACGAATTCATCGCCACCGATGCGGGCCGCCAGCTGCCCAGGCCCGGCCGTGCGCCCGACCGCGTCGTTGGGCCGCAGCGCGCGTGTCAGGCGCAACGCAATCAGCCGCAGCAACTCATCGCCCACGCCGTGGCCGAGCGTGTCGTTGACCTGCTTGAAGCGGTCGAAGTCCATGAACAGCACGGCGAACGCGCAGGCCGGATCGAGCCGCGATTGCTCGATCGCCTGCTGCACGCGTTCCAGCACCACGGCGCGGTTCGGCAGCTGCGTCAGGCTGTCGGTGCGGGCGCTGTCGCGCAGCCGTTGCTCGAGTTGCTTCTGGTGGTTGATGTCGACCCGGATGCCGGCCATGCGCAACGGCTTGCCGCTGCGCGTGCGTGCCACCACGGCACCGCTCATCAGGTACCAGTGCCAGTGGCCGTCGCGGTGGCGCAGCCGGTGCTCCGAGCGGCACGGCGTGCGCGGGTCCGCCAAGTGCGCCATCACGGCCTCGGCCATGCCGGCCAGGTCGTCCGGGTGGGCACGGGCGCGCCAGTCGTCCAGGCTCGACCCGATCTCGCCGCGCTGGTATCCCTGCATCTGGAAGAAGCGGTCGTTGCAGGTGACTTCGTCGGTCGCCAGGTTCCACTGCCAGGTGCCGACGCCGGCGCCCTCGACCGTGACCTCGAGCAGTTGCTGCTGCGCGCGCTGGGCGGTCACGTCGGAGAAGCAGGCAACCACGGCGTAGCACTGCTCCAGCGCATCGGTCAGGGGCTCGGTGTTGATGGTGAGCCAGCGCGTGTCGCCGTCGGGCCGCACGACGCCCAGCACTTCGCCGCGCAGTCCCTTGCCGGTGCGCAGCGTGCGCATCGCCGGGCGGTCCACCCCCGGGCAGTCGGATAGGTCCTCGCGCACTGTGCGCCATGTCGGATCGGCCGTGGTGCGCCCGAGCAGCTCTGACAGCTTCAGTCCGAGCATCTCCGCGGCGCTCGGGTTGGCGTCCAGGATCGTGCCGTCGAGCGACTGCACGATCACACCGACCGGCAGCGCCGCCAGAAGCGCCATCATCTTGTGGCGCTGCGTGACCTGCGAGGTGATCTCGGTCTGCACCTCGATGTAGCCGGTCAGCTGCCCTTGCGCATCGTGCAGCGGTTGCAAGTTGGTGTCGACCCAGTGTTCGCTGCCGTCTTTCCAGCGGTTCAGCACCTGCTCGCGGGCGCCGGCGCCCAGCCGCACGGCCTCGCGCAGCCGCGACGTGACATCCGGGTCGGCACGCGCGCACTCGAACAGTTCACCGGGCCGCTGCCCGATCGCATCGTCGAGCCTGTAGCCGCTGAGCTGGTTGAACGCCTCGTTGGCCCAGACGATGCAGCCCTGCGCATCCAGGATCATCACCAGGTTGCTGGTGCGTTCGGCCACCAGCGCGAGGGTCTCCAGTTCGACGATGCGGCGATCGGCGCTGTGGGTGGTGGCAGGTGGGAGGTTCGGCATGTCTGGGGGCCAGGCGCGGCTGCGGAGGTGCAAGCTGCGACGCATACGGGTCGCATCTGGCTATCGGCAGTCCCTCGGCCGACTTGAATCTGCCGGGACGGAACCGCCGGCCCGAATCACCCGGCCGGCGATGCGCGCGGCATGAAGGTGCTGCACGACGGCAGCGCGCGCACCCTGGCGCAGAACGCGGCCACCGGCGTCGTGTTCGGCATGTTGAAGGAGGCGATCAAGCGGCAGGCGGTCGACGACAAACTGCCGCTCGATTCGATCGCCCGCGCGATCCTGCAGTTCGACTTGCGCGCCTGACTCTCGGGCTGCCGCGTCGACGGACCCGTCCGGTCCGCAACCGTTCGGTCTGCGAGTCTGAGCGTTGGGCGAGCCTCAGCCTCGATGGCTGTCGTCGTTTGCGGGCGCGGCCGAGCGCGCGGCGGCACGCGGCGAGCGGGCTCGAGCGCAGTTTTGCGCCATGTCGATGCCGGCCGCAGGGCGTGGCGCTGCCAGGCCGCTGCCACAATGAAACCATGCCGTCGACCTCAAGGCCCCTGGACGATGCGCCCGGCAGCGCGTCCTTCAGTGCGCCCGGCAGCGTGCCGGCCGTTGTGGCCGTGCCGCTGGCCGAGCGGCTGCGGCCGCGCACGCTGGCCGAGGTGATCGGGCAGCAGCATCTGCTGGGCCAGGGCAAGCCACTGCGTGCCGCGTTCGATTCGGGGCGGCTGCACTCGATGATCCTGTGGGGCCCGCCCGGCGTCGGCAAGACCACGCTGGCGCTGCTGGTGGCGCAGGCCTTCGAAGCGCAGTTCATCGCGATGTCGGCCGTGCTCGGCGGTGTCAAGGACATCCGCGAGGCGGTCGAGCGCGCGCAGGCCGTGCGCGCCTCGGGCCGGCGCACCGTGGTGTTCGTCGACGAGGTGCACCGCTTCAACAAGGCGCAGCAGGACGCCTTCCTGCCGCACGTCGAGTCGGGCCTGTTCATCTTCATCGGCGCCACCACCGAGAACCCGTCGTTCGAGGTCAATTCGGCGCTGCTTTCGCGCGCCACGGTGCATGTGCTGAAGCCGCTGTCGCCGGCCGAACTGTCGGACCTGCTCGACCGCGCCGGCGCGCTGCTGGCCGCGCCGCCGCTGACGCCGAGCGCACGCGAGCGCCTGATCGGCTATGCCGACGGCGACGCGCGCCGGCTGCTCAACGCCTTCGAGAATTTGGCTGGCATGGCGGCGCTGGCTGGCAGCGTCGACGCGATCGACGAAGTACAGCTCGAACAGTCACTGGGCGAACAGCTGCGCCGCTTTGATAACGGCGGCGAGCAGTTCTACGACACGATCTCGGCGCTGCACAAGTCGGTGCGTGGCAGCGACCCGGACGCGGCGCTCTACTGGTTCATGCGCATGCTCGACGGCGGCGTCGACCCACGCTATGCGGCGCGCCGGCTGGTGCGCATGGCCAGCGAGGAAATCGGCCTGGCCGACCCGCGCGCACTGCGGCTGGCGCTCGACGCGGCCGAAACCTACGAGCGGCTCGGCTCGCCCGAAGGCGAGCTGGCGCTGGCGCAGGCGGTTGTCTACCTGGCGGTCGCGCCGAAGAGCAACGCGGTCTACAAGGCCTTCAATGCGGTGCGCGCCTTCATCCGCCAGGACGGCACGCGCGCGGTGCCGCTGCACCTGCGCAACGCGCCGACGCGGTTGATGAAGACGCTCGATCACGGTCGCGGCTACCGCTACGCGCACGACGAGGAGGGCGGCTTCGCGGCCGGCGAGCGCTACTGGCCCGACGACCTCGAGCCGCCGCCCTTCTACGAGCCGGTGGCGCGCGGGCTGGAGATCCGCATCGGCGAGAAGCTGCAGGAACTGCGGCGCTTGAACGAGGCCGCCCGGCAGCGCCGTTGAACGTGCCAGCGCGACCCTGGATTCGCGGCCGTCACGCGGGAAAGGGGTCAACAAGGGTCAGTGCCAAGGGTGCGGCCGGCTTTTTGCTACTAGAGTCGGGCCGGCCGGTCCACGCCCCAGGGTGGGTTGTGGACGGCGCGGGCCCGGCCTCGTGGGCAGGTTGGTCGATCAGACTACGCAGGAGCAGCGCAAAGATGGAGACCTTCATCCAGCAGATCATCAACGGCCTGGTGCTGGGCAGCGTGTACGCGCTGGTCGCCCTGGGCTACACGATGGTCTACGGCATCATCAACCTCATCAACTTCGCGCACGGCGAGGTCCTGATGG
>ENA-OFCE01001485-OFCE01001485.1-metagenomes-genome-assembly--contig:-NODE-1485-length-11806-cov-2.195813_pt1 | contig 11806 bp, 13 predicted proteins | sample MGYA00153388_OFCE01 | MGnify analysis MGYA00153388
AAGAGTAGTGAGGATTATGGAAATGTTAGCGATCGCCAGATATACCTGAATCAAGATCCACGAGTGCAGCAGCGTTGTTATTGCCACAAAATTATAAAAGCAGCCACGCTACAAGAGATCACTGTAGCGGGCTGCTCATAGATTGAGTGTGAATGCTAGCAGGGGTTAACCGCCCGCGATCGCGGGGATAATGCTGACTTCATCGCCATCGCTTAGGGCGGTGTTGATGCCATCCAAAAAGCGAATATCTTCGCTGTTTACATAGAAATTGACGAAGCGGCGCAGTTCGCCTTGGTCGTCGCACAAACGCCCTTTGATACCGGGACAATTGCTTTCTAGCGACTCCAGCAGTTCGGAGACAGTAGTGCCGCTACAGTCAACCGTAGCCTTGTCGTGAGTCAGTTTTTGCAGCGGAGTAGGGATGAGAACTTTGATAGACATAAGCAATTAATCAAGTAATGGATATGGAAAAAGTGTGAACTAAACTGAAACCTGCTGCCACTCTAGGCGATCGAGGGTTTGGGCACGCTCTAGCGCTCGTTCAAAGCTATCGAGCTTCGGTTCGATGGTAAAGGGTTCACCAATATAGCCTTGAATGGCTTCTTGGGTTTTCAGCCCATTTCCAGTGATGTAAACCACTGTGGTTTCGTCGGGGTTGATTTTGCCTGCGGCTACTAGCTTTTGCAAAACGGCGATCGTGGTGCCGCCTGCGGTTTCGGTGAAAATACCTTCGGTTTCTGCCAATAGCTTGATGCCGTCAATAATTTCAGCATCGGTCACCGATTCGATGTTGCCGTTGGTTTTGCGGGCAATGTCGATCGCGTACACACCATCTGCCGGGTTACCGATTGCCAAAGATTTGGCGATCGTGCAGGGCTTGACTGGGTTAATAAAGTCGCGCTCTTCGCGGAATGCTTGGGCGATCGGCGAACAGCCTTCCGCTTGGGCACCACTAAAGCGAACGGGCTTATCTTCTACTAAGCCCACATCTACAAATTCGCGGAAACCCTTGTAAATCTTGGTGAACAGGGAACCCGATGCCAGCGGTGCAACGATGTGATCGGGCAGTTGCCAGCCTAGTTGTTCTGCCACTTCAAAGCCCAAGGTTTTGGAACCTTCAGAATAGTAAGGGCGCAGGTTGATGTTAACGAAGCCCCAGCCGTGAGTGTTTGCGACTTCAGAACAGAGGCGATTCACCTGATCGTAGTTGCCTTTAACTGCCATTACGGTTGGGTTGTAGATCAACGTGCCCATGATTTTCGCGGCTTCCAAATCAGCCGGAATGAAGACGCAGCACTCTAACCCAGCATGAGCGGCGATCGCGGCGGTGGAGTTTGCCAAGTTGCCGGTGCTAGCGCAGGATACTGTCGTAAATCCTAGTTCTTGGGCGCGAGTCAACGCAACCGATACCACCCGATCCTTAAAGCTGAGGGTGGGCATATTGACCGCATCATTTATAGATTTTTCAAGCCCAAGCGCCGCGCCAACCGTTTTGATTGCACCAAGGGAGTCATACCCGTGCCCACATCAATTGGGGTGTTGGTTTCTACAGGCAAAAACGGACGATAGCGCCAAATCGAATTAGGACCTGCGGCGATCGTTTCACGAGTGACCGTGCGGCGAAGCTGGTCATAATCATAGGCAACTTCCAAAGGACCAAAGCAGTATTCACAGACGTGCATTGCCTTGAGTTCATATTCAGCGCTGCATTCCTTACATTTCAGAGCGCGGAAGGTAGCGGAAGATTGAGGCTGAGTTGAAGTTGGACGTATAGCTGCCTGAGTCATGGGTAAAATCCTTTCTGTGTGGCTGTTTATAGTCTTTAAAGCAATTTTCTAAAGAAATTATTTCTTAATTGATTTGGATAGTAACACTCGCAATCAAACAGGTCAAACATACCCGACTTATTTAGTCGGGATTAATAAAAGTGGCTCTTTTCTCGAACCAATCACGTTAAGCTCTAAACAGTTAAATGAGGAAATCATAGATATGCGATCGCCAGAACAGCCACTCCAACAGCGACGAAAACTTGTGAAAGTGTTAACGGTAGGGTTCTCGCTGCTTCTGGTGCCGCTGATTTTACTCCTGCTAACGACGGTGCTGCCCGTTCAAGCCTCCACACCCAAACACTACACTGAGCTAACCTTTCCGCCTCTGCCGGAATTGAAGGTGCCTCCCTATGAGCGGTTTCAGCTTGCAAACGGCATGGTGGTTTATTTAATGGAAGACCATGAACTGCCGCTCGTGGGTGGCACGGCGATTATTCGCACGGGCGATCGCCTAGAACCTGACGCTCAAGTAGGCTTGGCGGATCTGACGGCAACCGTGATGCGAACGGGTGGAACGGCGACGCAATCAGGCGATGACCTCAACCGCTTTTTGGAGCGTCGGGCGGCTTCTGTGGAGACGGGCATGGGCGATTCGTCGGGCAGTGCGGGCTTTAGCGGCTTGACCGAAGATTTGGAGACCGTGTTTGGACTGTTTGCAGAAGTGGTTCGCAATCCGGCTTTTCCCGAAAGCAAGCTGAATTTAGCGAAAACTCAACAGCGGGGCGCGATCGCTCGGCGAAACGATACTCCTGGCAGCATTGCAGGGCGCGAGTTTGACAAACTGCTTTATGGCAGCACCAGTCCCTATGCGCGCACGGTGGAATACACCACGCTAGACAGCATCGCCCGTGCAGATTTAGTCCGCTTCCATCAACAATATTTCGCGCCAAAAAATACAATGCTAGGGATTGTCGGCGACTTTAACCCCGCCAAAATGCGATCGCTGATTGAAGCAAAATTTGGCGACTGGAACCCCCCTGTGGAAGCACAACCCGCCATCCCCTCCGCATCTCAGGCAACTCAGAGCGGCGTGTTTTTGGTGGATCAACCCCAACTGACTCAAAGCAGTGTGCAAATTGGACACTTAGGCGGACAGTTAAACAGTCCTGATTATGCAGCGCTCTCGGTGATGAATGGCGTGTTGAATGGTTTTGGCGGCAGGTTGTTTAACCAAGTGCGATCGCGTCAGGGCTTGGCATACACCGTTTACGCCGCTTGGCGACCCAACTACGATTATCCTGGAACCTTTGTCGCCGGGGGGCAAACTCGCTCCGATGCCACAGTGCCGTTCATCCAAAGCGTTTTTGCAGAGATCGACAAAATCCGCACACAGCCAATTACAACGACGGAGCTTGCCTACGCCAAAGATACCGTACTCAACTCGTTTATCTTTAACTTTCAAGATCCGGGGCAAACCCTCTCTCGTTTACTGCGCTATGAATATTTTGGCTACCCCAAAGATTTTATTTTTCAATATCGGCAAGGGGTCGAAGCCACGACCGTGGCGGATGTGCAACGTGTCGCTCAGACTTATCTAAAACCCGAAAAACTGGTGACTTTAGTAGTAGGAAGCTCCGCCCAAATACAGCCGCCGCTGTCTAGTTTGAGCGCCGATACCAAAGTGACCGCGATCGACGTGACAATTCCGCCGCCCAAAAAAGGATAACAGTTGATTTCCCAAAGTGTCGTAACTCTAGCCTATCGTGCGATCGCTCACGAAGTTGGAAATAAATTAGGCATGTTAGTGACTGCAAAAGTAAGCGGCTCAACCGATCGCCGCTGAAGTAGAAGCCTTTCTGCAACTCAATCGTTAGAGGCTGCCCTTGGGTATGAAAGATTTGCTCGTTTGAACTTTAAGCTGCAATATCCACTGTCGAACTCTTAGCAAAGTGGGAGGAATTTTATGGTTGACCTCACAACAGAGGATCTGGCATTTCAACGGCAGTTCGAGCAGGCAGAAACCGCCGCGATCCAGGCTAATCTCACAGAACCCAGAGCCGTCTCAGCCTATTACGATTCAGATGCAGGCTTGATTATCCTGCGATTGCGGAGTGGGGCGACTTTTAGCTTTCCACCGGATATTGCTCAAGGATTGGCAGCGGCAAAGCCAGAACATTTAGCCGAGGTGGAGATCACGCCGTTGGGAGATGCCTTGCATTGGGAATCCTTGGATGCAGATTTCAGCGTGGCAGGTTTGCTGGCTGGAGTGTTTGGCACTCATCGCTGGATGTCAGAACTTCAACAGCGATGGTCACAATAGCAGGCATCCTAAGTGCTCCGCATAGTCTGCGCCAACGTGGCTTTGCGAGCAGAACGTATTCTAGAGATACATGGGCGATCGCTGATCGACTTCTACCCGCATCTGGGGTTCAGCACGATTAGGGCGACTCAAATAAAGCGCGAGGCAAACCTGACTGGCGAATAATGGATCGGAGAGTTCCGATACGAAGTTCATCATGATTAGGCACAGGCACCGTCACAGTCGTTTCCTCGGACTGCAATTGCATAATGATATGGCTACCGCGTTGCCTCACCTCGGCAAACCCATTCGTTTCTAAAATCTGACAAACGGACTTTCCTGAGAGGATTCGCAACTTACCCAACTGCGACCTCTAGGCTTGTAATAAAAATCTCAGAGTGTAGTCGAGTCTGAATTTCTGAAGGGCTGGCGGCTTCAAAGAAAAGCTCCAAGGCTTCAACCAGGTTTCGCTTTGCCTCTTCGACAGAATTGCCTTGACTGGCAATGTCTAGTTCAGGACAGAGCGCCACATATCCAGTCCCTTCCTGCTCAATGATTGCCGTGAACTGCTGAGTCCGCTTTGATGCCTGCATCGCTATTATCCTAACTAACCCGTTTCTCTAATTCTACCCAAGTCTAGTTTATGGAATAACGCCTACTTTCCTCTAACGGCATGGGGGCGAAGTGTTCTGTGTTAACGGCTCTTCCCCAAGAGAATTAATTCCCCTGCGGAACCTCGCCATGATTGCCACTCCCCAACTCCCAGCCATGACGATCGCTGAATATCTAGAATGGGAACCGTTGCAAGAACTCCGCTACGAATATATCCACGGCGCAGTGATCGCCAAGACCGGGGGCAGCATCCCCCACAATGATATTGCCCTCAACCTCTATCGTGCCTTCTACCCACAGGTTCAGCCTAATGCCTGCCGGATTAACGTTGCCGATGTCAAAGTCGAAGTCAGCAGCAGTAGCCCTTACTACTATCCCGATGTCGTCGTCACCTGCGACCCACGCGACCTCACTGCCCGCAAACTGCTTCGTCACCCCAAGCTGATTGTCGAAGTTTTATCTCCCGGCACAGAAGCCAAAGACCGGGGCGAAAAATTTGCTCATTACCGCTCCAGCCTAACCCTACAAGAATATGTCTTGATTGAATCGGAGAAAGTCGGCGTGGACTGTTATCGCCGGGGAGAAGGCAGGTTATGGCTGTACTACCCCTACACAGCCGGAGACATAATCACGTTAGAAAGCATCGACTTCAGCTTTGCGATCGCGCTTCTCTATGAAAACGTCACCTTTGAGGAAGAAGCATAGACACACAAACCTCTACACCTCTAGAATCTGACACCTGACATCTGCTATATCGTTTTACGGTTTGTATGTACGCGATTCGTGAAACGTTAGCGAAGCTTTCCACAGGACTCCCTACGGGAATCGCCTTACTTCCGTCCCAGCAGCTTATCGCGTAAATGTTTGATTTTGTCGCGAAATTCGGCGGCTTTTTCAAACTCCAGTTTTTTCGCCGATTCCTTCATCTGTGCTTCCATTTGCACGATGATATCCGGGATGTTTTCCATCGGAATCTCGCTGGCGTGAGTGTAAACCTCTTCCAGTTCATTTGCTTTGAGGCGGCGAGACACATCCAAAAACTTGAGGATGGAATTGTTTTGGCGTTTGATGATGGAGTAGGGCGTGATGCCGTTGTCTTCGTTATGTTTGTGCTGAATGGCGCGGCGACGTTCTGTTTCAAAGATCGCTTTTTCCATGCTCTTGGTCATGTTGTCGCCATAGAGAATCGCTTTCCCGTCCACATGGCGCGCCGCTCGTCCGATCGTTTGAATCAGCGATCGCTCTGCCCGCAGAAAGCCTTCCTTATCGGCATCTAAAATGGCGACTAGGGAAACCTCCGGTAAATCCAGCCCTTCCCGCAGCAAGTTCACGCCAATCAGCACATCAAAATCCCCTTCCCGCAGCCCTTGTAAAATTTCAATCCGCTCAATTGAGTTAATTTCTGAATGCAAGTAACGGACTCGAATGCCGCGCTCCTGAAAATACTCCGTTAGGTCTTCCGCCATTCGCTTGGTCAGAGTCGTCACTAAAACCCGCTCATCCTTGGGCACGCGCTCCTGGATTTCGCCAAACAGGTCATCCACTTGCCCTTGAGTTGGTCGCACAAAGATTTCGGGGTCGAGTACCCCCGTCGGGCGAATGATTTGATCGACAATGTGATCTTCAGAAATTTCTAGTTCCCACTCGCCTGGTGTGGCAGAGACGAACACGCACTGGCTCACCTTCTGCCAAAATTCTTCGGCTTTGAGGGGGCGATTATCGGCGGCACTGGGCAAGCGAAAGCCATGCTCAATCAGTACGCCTTTACGAGATTGGTCGCCGTTATACATGGCGCGCAGTTGGGGAATGGTGACGTGAGATTCGTCGATCACCAACAGCCAATCTTTAGGAAAATAGTCGAGCAGGCATTCAGGCGATTCTCCGGCTTCCCGTCCGGCGAGGTGGCGCGAATAGTTTTCTACGCCGTTGCAAAAGCCCACTTCTCGCAAAATTTCCAGGTCGTAGCGAGTGCGCTGTTCGAGCCGCTGCGCTTCCAATAGCTTGCCGTGGGTTTCTAAAAACAGCAGGCGATCGCGCAGTTCTTTTTCAATATCGTCGCAGGCTTCCTTTAGCCGATCTTCTGGCGTAACAAAGTGACGAGCGGGGTAAATATTCACGCCTTCCATACTCTGCAACGTGGTGCCCGTCACCGGATCGATGTAGCGGATGGCTTCAATTTCGTCGCCAAAGAACTCTACCCGAATGATTCGATCTTCGTACGCAGGACCAATTTCTAGCACGTCGCCCTTGATCCGAAACCGACCGCGCCCTAGCTCTAAATCATTGCGAGTGTATTGTACGGAAATTAGATCGCGAATCGCTCCCCGCAGGTTAATTTCTTCGCCCACTCGCAGAGGAATCGCCGCTTTCAAATATTCAGAGGGGATGCCCAGACCATAGATGCAACTAATAGACGCGACCACGATCACATCTCGCCGCTCAAACAGCGATCGCGTTGCCGAGTGCCGCAGCATATCAATTTCTTCGTTGATCGATGAGGTTTTGGCAATATAAGTATCGCTAACTGGAATGTAGGCTTCGGGCTGGTAATAGTCGTAATAGCTGATGAAATATTCAACCGCATTGTCGGGAAAAAACTCGCGCAACTCATTACACAACTGCGCCGCCAACGTTTTATTGTGTGCCAAAACCAAGGTCGGTCTACCCAACGTGTCAATCACCCGCGCCATTGTGTGGGTTTTGCCTGTGCCCGTTGCGCCTAGCAGCGTGGTGTAGCGGTTGCCAGCGTTGATCGACTCCAGAATTTGGGCGATCGCTTTGGGCTGATCACCTGCTGGCTCGAATGGTGCTTGAATATCGAACTGCGCCATGTTTCAAAAAATTCTAAAGTAGCGGTGAAACACAAAATACGGAGTTTGGAGTTCAGAGTATAGCCCTGTCAGGCATTTCAAAAAGAGAGTTTTTTCTGTTCCCTATTCCCTTATCCCTGCCTAATTCTTTTCCAGTGTAACGATTTCTTAGTGTGTTCGAGAAACCAAAACTTTTCGGAAAACCGAATTTTCTGCCTCTAGGATGATTGGCTTGACGGCAGAAATTGAGTAAAACAGAACCAGGGATATTTACTACCTGGAGATGGTTATGTCTGCAAAAACGCCGCTTGAAGGCACCGAGTTGGTCGATTGCGCCCGTGCCAATGCGAAACAAGGAATTGAAACTGCTACGGAATTATGCGGGTATGGCAAAGATTTAAACCGCTTTAAGCAGGCTGTGAAGCAGGCTTGTGACCACATGGGCGTACAGTTTAATGAATTGACCGACCTGACGAAAGAGGACTCCAGCCTTTTGGAAGCAGAGGGTGAAATTGTGGCTCCTGATTCTGCGGGGCAACTTTGATCAAGTTTGTCAGGGTATCGTTTCTGTCACCGCGATTGGCAATCAGGAAATGCGAAGTGCCCGATCGCCTAGATATCTTAGATGTCAATGAAACCAAGCCGAGATAGAGGGGATGGTTCGGAATATATCCAACTTCCTGTAGGGCAGACCAATTATTTACACATCACCTATTGCCCCACAGGGATTTGAATCGTAAATTCAGATCCTTCCCCTGGTGACGAACTGCAAGACAACATGCCGTGGTGCCGTTCTGTCACAATCTGGTAGCTAATGGATAACCCCATTCCGGTGCCTTTCCCTATGGGTTTTGTGGTGAAAAACGGGTCAAACAGTCGCTCGCGAACCGCTGCGGGTATTCCTGCTCCATTATCAGCAATGCGAATGAGAATCTGATTGTCAGCGTTTATTTCAGTATGAATGGTGATGATAGGTAAGGGGCAAGAGGCAAGAGGCGAGAGAGAATCTGTGGTATTTATTGCACGGCAGGATGCATTTTCAATTTGCTCGTTGATCGCGTCGATTGCGTTGCTCAAGAGATTCATAAACACCTGATTGAGTTGTCCGGCATAGCATTCTACTTGGGGCAAGTTGCCATAGTGCTTGCTAACGGTGATTTCGGGGCGATCGCTATGTCCTTTGAGTCGGCTTTGCAAAATCATCAACGTGCTATCAATGCCTTCGTGAATATCCACCGCTTTGAAATCTGCCTCATCCATGCGGGAGAACGTTCGCAGTGAGGAAACGATTTTTTGAATGCGTTCAGCCCCAACCCGCATCGATACCAGCAGTTTAGGCAAATCTTCGAGAACAAAATTCACGTCGATCGCATCTGCTTCGGCTTGTACTAAGCTGACTGGATTGGGATAAGCCTGCTGATAAACCTGAATCAGCCGCATTAAATCTTGAGCATATTCGTTTGCGTGGAAGAGATTGCCAAAGATAAAGTTGACTGGATTATTGATTTCATGAGCAACCCCTGCCACCAATTGCCCCAAGCTCGACATCTTCTCGGTTTGCACAAGCTGTGCCTGTGCCTGTTGCAGTTCACGCAGAGTTTGCTCCAGTTGCTCGGTTTGTTGACGAAACCGGGCCTCTGATTTTTGCAAAGCAATTTCAGCCAGTTTGCGTTCGGTGATATCTTCGATCGCGCCCAAAATACCAATCACATTGCCCTCAGCATCATGAATCGGGATCTTGTTCACATCGATCCATGCTTCTTGTTCATCGGCATTATGACGGTGTTCAATCAGATGCAAAACAGGCGTATCCGTTTCCATCACCTGCCGATCTTGCTCGCGGTAAAGGTCGGCTTCCTCTTTCCAAATCAGGTCATAATCCGTTTTGCCCACCACTTCTAGCGGGTTTTCAAGACCTGCCGCGCTGCCCCAGTTGCGGTTACAGCCGAGATATACCAAGTCTCTATCTTTCCAAAACAATGACTGAGGAATATTGTCAAGCACCAATTGCAGAAGTTCGGCGCTTTTATTCAGTTCGTCTGCCCGTTGGCGATCGCTAATATTTTCAAACATACAAAGAATTCCAATCACCTCACCAGCACTCCCTTGAATTGGAATTTTGTTACCGTTAAACCAAATTTGCTCTCCATTGACATGCAGCCGAGAAGTCAGCAGATGAATTTGGGGTGTTCCCTTAGCGATCACGTCTTGATCAAACGCTCGATAGCTCTCAGCGTCTTCTCGGCTCCAAGCAAAGGAGTAATCTGTTTTACCCACAATTTCGTGAGCTTCGGCAATGCCTACCAAATCTGCCCACTGGCGATTACACCCCTGATAGACCGACTGGGCATCCTTCCAAAAAATGCACTGGGGCATATTATCCAAAACAGTTTGCAGCACCGCTTCTCGCTGCCGTAGCGATTCTTGAGCAAGGTTGCAGGAGTTAATATGCCGGATTAACGACAACAGCCGCGTTTGCGCCCTCCGCAATACCTGGTCAATCTGTTTTTGCCGTAGCTGAGCAGCGGTGACATCCTGTCCTAGGCTGACGATCGCGATAATGCCATTGGCATCGTGAATTGGCGTGTGGGAAAACTGATAAAAACGAGTCTCCTGTTCCACAATAATTTCGTGGAGATGCTGAACTCGCTTACCCGTTTGCAACACCTGCTCTAAACAAGCTGATAGCTCTTGAAAAAAAGATAGATGCCGTAAAAATTCTAAATTTTGGGCAATCCATTCTTGGCTAGTTTTGCCAATAAAATCCTGCGGCAAGATTTCCAACAGGGAAACTCCGGCTGGATTGATGGCTAAACATCTGAGCGCTGGGTCATGTTCAAGGATGACATCGCTAGAACAATCAAAGAACGCTTGTAAGTGGGACGGTGAGGATAGTGTATCAGTACCCTGAGTTGCCGTTTGATTCATATCTGCTGTGAAAAACTCCGCGATCGCTGCTCGGCGTTTCCAGTATGCCCCGCATGATACCGTCAATCTCCATCAATGCTAAACACATAAGATAATAATTGACAAGAGAAAAATATTAGATTAAATTGCTTTCAAGGCGTTTGCTGAGGAAATATGACAGAGATGTAGAGGTTTAGTGATGGATCAGGTTAAAAAAGAGCGTATAGAGGCGAAGGGTTGGAAGATTGGCACAGTTGCCGATTTCCTAGAGCTAACTTCAGAAGAAGCTGCTTTGATTGAGATCAAGTTGGCACTCAGCCAATGTCTAAAGGAGCGCAGACAGAAAACGATGACCCAAGCTGATAGCAGAAAAAATCCACTCTAGCCAGCCCCGGATTGCGAATGCCAAAAATGGTGATGCCTCAGTTTCCATTAGATTGATCTTAGCTGAGACAGTATTGGCAGTGGGCGCTAAGATACAGTTCTTGGTAGCTTTTTCAACCTCTATATCAGGTTAAGTAATGCGGCGACAGGAAGCCCTGGCAATATTGGCAAACCATCAGAACATGCTGAAAGATTTTGGCGTGAAGTCTCTGGTGCTGTTTGGTTCAGTAGCAAGGGATGAAGCGCGAACAGACAGTGATGTCGATTTGCTAGTAGAGTTTGATCGTCCGGTTGGGTTATTTACGTTTGTGCGCCTGAAGCGCGATTTGGAAGAGATTTTAAAAAGCTCCGTTGATTTGGGTACGCCCGACTCACTTAAACATTATCTGCAAGAATCTGTTTTGCGAGAAGCTATTTGTGTCTTCTAGCAATTGGCAAAATAGATTAAGAGACGTGCTAGCTGCGATCGCAGAGATCCAAGAGTTTACAAACGGGATAACATTTGAGGAATTTCAAGCTGATCGAAAAACGATCAGGGCAGTGTTGTACAACCTTGCAATTATCGGTGAAGCAGTTCATAGTATTCCGCCTGAGGTAGAATTTTCAAACCCCGAAATTCCCTGGAGCGATGTGCGTGGAATGCGAAACATTGTAATTCACGAGTATTTTCAGGTAAATCTCACCATCATCTGGTAAACAATTCAAGACGACCTTATTTTATTAGAATCTTCACTTCGCCAACTAATAGATTCGTATTCTTGAAGTAGGGCAATCATTTTCTAGTGAGCATGAAAGTTAGCTTGTCAGACCCAAAAGCCGAAGTTAGGTTTTAGATGCGATCGCCCACTTTCTCTTTCACTCACTCCACTGCACCGCTAACGGGGAAGCGATCGATTAGTTGAATGGCTCGAACGGCGTTTCGTTTTAGCTCATTCGGCAAGTAGGGCACATGGGGAATTTGGGAAAGAAAATCTAACGTGCGGCGCAAAATTCGCACCACGTCGCCTTCATCTGATTCGCGCGTC
>ENA-OFCE01001487-OFCE01001487.1-metagenomes-genome-assembly--contig:-NODE-1487-length-11798-cov-3.612450_pt1 | contig 11798 bp, 16 predicted proteins | sample MGYA00153388_OFCE01 | MGnify analysis MGYA00153388
CCCGTTCGGCGCGCGCAATTGCTCGCTCGACCTGGATGGCGATGGCAGTGTACTCGCGACCACCGACATGCTGATCGGCACCCGCGTCGCGCTCGGTATCACCGGCGGCGCGGTGATAGGCGGCATCAACTTTCCGGTCGGCGCAACTCGCGATCAATGGGGCAGCAACACTTCACGCGACATTCGTAAATTCTTACTCACCCAGTGTGGAATGGTACTGCGATGAAAACGCCAAACAGTTTTTGTTGGACTCATTACGTTCGCCCTTCGCCGTTTCACCGCTCCGACATCGAGTGTGTGCTTGTTCCGACGTCCTTATCTAACCTGGGAGACCCCATGAACCGACCTTTGCGCGCGACACTCGCTTTGCTCGCGAGCTTTATTCTCACTGCTTGTCTATTCGCTACGCCTAATTTTGCTACCGCGCAGGCAAGCCATGCAGGCGGCACGACACTTAAAGGCAACGCGGCATGGGACTCACCGCAAGGCAAAGTGTTGGCCGAATTCCTGCGCGCCGCGCGTGCTGGTGATAAGTCTGCACTCAAAAAAGTCATGGCGACGAGTCAGTCCGACACGCTTGACGGCCCCAACGCTGCGTCGTTTCTTGACTTTCTTAAGTCTGCACTTGACCCGAAAGTTGCAACCTTCGACAGCCTCGTAATGAATGCGACGGGCACCAGCGCATTGGCGACGATTTCCGGACGCTATGCCGGATCTGGCGGCAACAGCGGCGGTGAGGTCACCAAGCGCTACACGATCAACAAAGCCGACGACGGTTGGCGGGTGACGATGTGATGGGCCGAAACTATTGCGAGCGCTTGCATGAAGCTCCCTGATCCTCTGAGCCAGGTCGGTGACCGACGTGCGACCTTGTGGGCACCGGTTGGCGCATGGGTTTCGTCGCTACGTCAGTCGCGGTGCCCACCGATGGCTTTGCCAGTGATAAGCCACCAAGATCATACCCACAACACGATCAAGATCGTCAGCGGCTGTAACGCGGTGGGTGTGTATACGTGAGCGCAGCGCAAAGGCGTCGAACGACAGTGTTAAACGTTGAACGGCATATCCGAGCGCTCAGTGCGCCAGCTGCGCCGTGATCTTAGTTTTGTTCCGACGCTGGTGGTTGCGAAATGTGCAACAGCATCGCTGTGAGCTTGCTTTGTGACCACGCGCCAAGGCGAGGCGCGTGTAGCGCGGACAGCGGCGCTGCCGCCAACGACGGATGACATCTCCGCGCACTTGGTTCGTTGGTGGTCCATCGCTGCGCTGTTTCCACTCGGGATCGGCTTTCTGATGTATTTCGTGCAGAACAGCGACGTCGAGAAATACACGCTCATCAACCCGGTGGCCGCAGTGGGCGAATTCTCCGGCGCCGCTTGTCAAACCTATCGCAAGGCTGGCGCTTTCACCAGCCCGCACTACATGCGTGTGACGTATACGTTCAACGCCTTCGGGGCGCAGGCGTATGACGCAGCCGGTGTGCCGACACCACGATCTACGCAACCGATCAAGACTTTCACGATGACCAACGACGTGAGCTATCGCTCATGGGCTGAGTGCGCGGCAGCCCTACCGGTGACGCAGGCGTTGCGAGCACCACGGCCGCTTTTCTACGAGGCGAGCAACCCGCATTCAGCACGAAGCTCATTGGATAGGCCCGACAGTAAAGTGTATTTGTGGCTCGGGCTGTTGGGTATACCGCTCGCGATATACGCGTGGCTACTGGGCCTGCTGCGGGCTCGTCAAACCCAAACCGTACGGCAGGCTGCGCTCGGTGTGGTGGCAACCGGGGCAGGCGATCGGCTGCAATGGCCCCTGCGGTTCGTCAAGTTCACGCAAACACCGTTCGCCAGAAAAGCGGTGGTTTATCTCATCTTCGTCTTGCTAATCGGTGGCTTCATGGGCCATTTTTTCTGGGGCATCGAACTAGAGAAATCGGGCAGGGAACGTGTTCGCGAGGGCGCTGGCCGAGCAGGGCAGTGACAGCGAACAACGCAACTTTATTTGGAGCTTGAGGTGAATCTAATGAATCAATTTCCGTGGGTACAACTGCTCGCCATAACGGCATGTGCAGCAATGATTTTGCCGACGCAGGCGCAACAAACCTGCCCGTTCGACGACGGCAATTCGTCGCTGATGGTGGAGGGCGTGATCCTCACTCGCTACGCGCTGGGCATCACCGGCGCACCACTGGTGATGAGCACCGGTATCAACGCGGTGGATGCGCCAATGGTAGAGGCCGCTATTAACTGCCCAGGTTGCGGCCTCAACATCACCGGCAATACAACGCTGACCGCGGCTGACGCGACGATCATTTCGAGAAAGCTTGCTGGTTTCTCCGGGGATGCACTGACCAATGGCCTTGCACTCGGCAGCGGCACGCGCAACACTCCCGCTGCGGTGCAAAGCTTTCTGCTCGCGGGATGCGGCGCAACGGGCGGCACGGTGACCAGTATCGCTGCGGGTACGGGGCTCACCGGCGGCACCATTTCAACGAGCGGTACGATTGCAGCGGACACGACGTACTTGCAGCGACGCGTGTCGCTGGGCTGCATCCCCGGGTCTGCGATTCGCGCCATCGATGCCGCTGGCAATGTCACGTGCGGTGCGGTTGGGTCCGGCACGGTGACGCAAGTGCTGACCGGAGCAGGGCTCACTGGCGGACCGATCAGCACAGGCGGAACGATCAATCTGGCGAGTACGCAGCTCTTGCCGACGACTGCGTGCGCCACCGATCAAAGCCCGAAATGGAACGGCAGCGCTTGGGCATGCACCACACCCGCCGCCGCGCTGCCCAACTGCTTGACGGGGCAGGTGTTGCGCTTCGCTGCGTCAGGCTCGTTGCAATGTAGCAATTTGCCAAACTTGGTTGCGACGCATGCGGACGGCTCGACGTCATACAACGCCATCGCGGTAGGCGCTGATGGCCGACCTGCTGTGACGTATCGACATGCGCTCCCTGCACCCGGATCAACCCTTTATTCCGCTCGTGTGCTCAAGTGTGGTGACCCTGCTTGCACGTCTGGCAACGCAGTTTCAGTCGTCGACGACATGGCGTCGACCGCTACCAACCTATCCATAGCTATTCCCGCCGATAACTTGCCGGTTGTCAGTTATCGCGGGGTAGGCAACATCGGACTCCGCGTCGCCAAGTGCGGCAATGCATCGTGTTCAAGTGGCGTCGTGAGAACTACCGTTGACTTGAGCGCGGGTGCCGGAAGCTCAATCGCAGTAGCCATTCCTTCGTCAGGGCGTCCTGTGATCAGTTACGCCGACGACTCCAGTCAACTGGTCAAGGTGGTTCGATGTGGCAATGCCGCGTGCACAAGCGGCAACACGATTCGCAACGTCGACACGGTCGCGGTCATTGGCACATCCATTGCCACCGGCAACGACGGCTTCCCCGTAATCGCGTATTACGACAGCAGTAATGTACGACTCGTGGTCGCCAAGTGCGACGACGCCAACTGCTTCAGCAGCAGCACATTTGCGGTTGACGACTCACCCGGGGTGGTCGTCGGGATGTATCCGTCGATCACTGTGCCACCCGATGGTCGCCCGTTGATCAGCTACTACGACTCGACCAATGACCGCCTCAAAGTCGCGCGTTGCGGCAACCCTGCCTGCAACTCTGGCAATGTGCGCACCACCGTGGACGCGTCGGCGAACGTCGGTGCGTTCACCTCCATCGCGATGGGTGCAGACGGCTTGCCAGTCGTGAGCTATCGAGACATAACCAACCAGGCGCTCAAATTCGTCAGGTGCGGAAACGTCACTTGCAGCAGTGGCAATCAAATCACCACTGTCGACGCTGGCAACGGGACGAGCGTGGGCAACAACTCATCGGTTGCGGTGCCCGACGATGGGTTGCCCGTGATCAGCCACCGCGATCAGTCCAATAACACGATAAAGATCGTCAAGTGCAGCAACGCCGCGTGTGTGTATCCGTGAAGCGAGCGCAGGCGCGTCGAACGATCAGTGCTGCGAAAGAACGTAGTTCACGGCAATTTTTATCGACTTTACGCATAAATGGGCCTTATGCCCAAACACGCTGGGCTTTTCAGCTTGGAGCTGTCACGCGAGCGGCGCAACTGAGTAATCACTTGCGTCCTTACATTTGCAGCGAACACGATCGCATGCAACCGAAATTTATCTGACCACTAAGTCACCGAGAAATAATAACTTGAACATTTGCAATCTTGCATACGAGCGCCATACGTCGTCACAAATCGCTTGTGTGGCCAGCCACACTGCGCGCTTTGCTCCTAGTCTGGCATCTTGTCTGCAAGCCGCAAATGTCCAAGTTGATCTTTCTCGGTTCCTAAGCCAACGGAGACATCATGAACGGATACCTTGCGACGCTGAAAAAATACGCGGACTTCAGCGGACGCGCCCGACGCACGGAATACTGGCTGTTTGTCCTGTTCAGCATGGTCATCGCCATGTTGCTGGCCGTGGTTGACTTCGTACTGGGGAGCCCCGGCATCATCGGCATGCTGTTCGCGCTCGCGATTCTGATTCCGAGCATCGCCGTTGGCGTACGCCGTCTGCACGACACCGACCGCAGCGGCTGGTGGCTGCTGATCGCGTTCATCCCGATTATCGGTACGATTGCCCTGCTCGTTTTCTTGCTGCTGGACAGCAACTCTGGCGAAAACCGGTTCGGCTCAAGCCCGAAAGCGGTGGGCGTCTAATCAACAGGTGCACTGAGCGGTGGCGACAACGTCCTGGTCGAAAGTGAATCAATGACACCCATCAACAACGACAGCAAGAAACCGATTGCCGATGCGGCAACGGCGGCGGCGTTTGCAGCGCGCAGTGAAAAGACTTTTGCCATCGTTGATTTTGCGATCAAAGTGGTGTGGGTCAGCGTCGTGGTGATGGGCGTCATCGCCGTCGCCATCGCGCTGTCCGGCGTGGACCTGGGGCGACTCGATGAACACGAAATTTTTAAGTACCGAATGGTCGTGGCACCAGCGATTGTCGTTGCCTATTTGCTGGTGGATTTCATGCTGGCCCGTCGTCGCGGACGTCGCGCTACCGATGCAGTTAAAGCACGCAGCCCCATTGTCAGTGCGGAAAACCGGTTTGCTCTGAGCATCGACCCGACCGCAGATCGTCGCGCTGCCGGTGCGCTCGCCGCAAGTAGCGTTAAAGCAATTCAGCCGACTCGTAGTTACGCCGCCGAGTTGATGGCGCTCGCGTTCGTTGCAGCAGGCGGTGCCGCTTTCTGGCACGACCACATGAATAACGAGATTGCCAATCCGGTGGCCGTTCCCGCCAAATTTGTCAGTGCCAAGTGTGTCGACCGAACCATCCGCCGTATCGGAGGCAGCGTCAGCTCACACATGTTGATCGGATACGAATTTCCGAGTCAGTCGACCAGCGTGCGCGTGTCCGGGATGACGTGCTTGCTCGACAACTGTGAACCGGAAAAGAAACCAGCGCAGTACATGGACACCGCTTCCAAAAAAGTTTTCTACATGTCCTTGTCAGAATGCAGCGCCGCGCTGCCCGCCGTACTCGCGTCGATTGCCGCCACCACCGTATGGACGGGTGACAAAGACCCCTATGCGTCGGTACGGGCACGGTTCACGCCAGAGCGCGATTCGCCGCCTTATTTCCTGCTCTGGTTTCCGTCGGTCGTCGCTGCCATTGTGTTGCTGATTTCGGGATTCGTGCGAACGCGTCGCGCGCGTGCAAATTGATTGATCACAACGTCTGTAACGCCGTCGATGCTTGACTCGTCGGTTCTCGTCCACTGCTAGATGACCCTGAAGCAAATCGTAATTCACCCAGGAGATTGAAATGAAACTGATCAGAAACACGCTGCTTGTATTGATCACGCCATTGGCGTTGGTGTCCGTTACGTCGCATGCACAAACGCCCGAGGCCATGTGCGCGGCAATGATGCCCACAGAAAAACTGCAAACCGCCATCGGCAAGGGCATGAAGTCTGCGTCCGCTGAAATCGAAAAGTCGGGCAAAGTCGCATGCGCATGGATGCGGCGCACCCCTGATCCGTTTGCAACGGTCTCGATTGAGTATTACGACAAGAAGGCTATCGCGTCGTCGGCACCGGACAACGCGGGCACCGCCGACCGGCTCTACGAAAACATGATTACACCGCACGAAGAACGAACCAAACTCAAACGCGAGCCCATTGCCGGTCTAGGAAAGCGTGCTGTTCTTGTGCCTGCCGATCCGCAGCGACTGGTGGTCATTGAGCGTGACGGTGCGGTGCTTCGTATCGTAATGAATGGCGCGAGCAAGGCGCAGGCAAGCGCCGTAGCAAAAGCGATTGCAGCGCCTTGATCAAGATGCACTGAATTTTCATTCTCAAAATTATTTGAACGGGAGACCACAATGATTTTTTTCAAGCACCATAGGTTCGCTCGGAATGCCGCATACATGGCGACGATTTTTAACCTCATGTCCGTTGCCACAGTGGCCACCGTATCGGCGACAGCAATCGCGCAGAGCATCGCGCCGAACACCGCTCAAGGCAGCATTACGGTCAACGGCCAAAAGACTGACTTTCGTTACGCCTATGCGGTTACGCGAACTTCCCTGAGCAGCAAGAAGCTCGAGACGGTTCTGGTCATTTCGGACAAGCCGGTCGCCCCTAATGCGGTGGCGGACGACACCGAGCGCATGCGTGCGCAGCAACGCGATGACCTCAAGATGATTGAGATCAAGTTTGACGACAGCAAGACGGTTGTCGGCACTAATTTCGAAGTCGCACCCGTTGTAGTCAGCGCGTTTTCAACCGAGTTCAAGATGACCGTCGAAAGCTTCACCGACAAGGAGCTGAAGGGGCGTTTCAACAGCGCCAGGGAGCACAAATTTCGTGACAATGCGTATTCGTTCGATGTGCGTTTCAACGCTGTGATGACTGCTCCGCCTGCCTCCCTGGCGGGCAAAGAGGCGTGGGCAACGCCGCAAGGCAAAGTGCTCGCGGAGTACCTGCGAGCCTGTCGTGCAGGGGACAAAGCGGCGATCAAGCGAGTGGTGGTCGCCGAAGTGAGGGCAGCGCTCGACGGGCCAAAAGGCGCGGACACGATCAAATTCCTGAAAGCGGATGCAGCAGATCCAAAGACAGCCGAGTTCGGCAGTCTGACCGTCGATGGCAACATCGCGAAAGCAAAAATCATTAAGCGTTTCAAGGATGGTTCTGAAACTACCGGCTACGAGCTGCGCAAAGTGGGCGACGTCTGGCTGGTTAATCCGTGACGTTCGACTGGCAAGTTTCAGCAAAGGCCAATTTTCTATCAGCAAATTAGCAGGCTGATATGAGGAAGACGCTCGTCAAGAACGAAGTCAGAACACCTTCGTGGTTGGTCGCCGGTCCACTGGTTCTTGCTTTCGTTGCGAGCATCATCTGCAGCCTGGTGAGTGTGGTTCCGCTGGTGCCAGCGCTGCTCATGGCATCTGAAATCGACGACTATCGACCCGCGCGATTCGTGGTGGAGGAGGTGGTGTATCTGAAGTACCGGCACAACTTATATCGCTACTATGCCAAAGGCCGGGTTGACGGACAGCCCGAGGTGTTTGAGCTCTACGACGTGGCTCCCATTCTGGAAACCCGCGAGGCACTGGAAAAGCACTTTGGCCAGCAGCCGGTGACCTTCGACGTGATGTACAACCCCACCCGCATGCGGGCACAAAGCAACGACGGGTCGATGCGAACGAAGCGCGAAGACGGATCTACGCGCGTACTGCCAGCGCGCGAGGGTTTCGCTGAGTCCTATCGCCGCGAGGCATGGCGGGCGGGTTTGATCACACTTGGATCATTTGTCGTCGCTGCATTGGCGTTGATGACATTTCTATGGATGAGTGAAGGGCGCAGGAAAAAGTGAGCGGCAGCCCGAGCGACCGCTACACATCGCCTGCACCGCGGACGCGGGGCGAACGCTTTATGAAACCCTCGCAGTGGTACGGTGCCGCACTGGTGATGCCGGTGATCGGCTTTTTTATGGCGATGATGGAGTCCAGCGGCGTGGCGGACCGTCGCCTGCGCAATCCAGTGCCAGCAATGGGCGAATTTCTGAAAGCCGAGTGCGTGACCCATACACGGCGCGGCTGGGTGCAGCGAGAGGCGATGCACATCACCTATGAATTCGTCGCCATCGGTTACGTGAAACCTGCGCAGGGCAGTCTGCCAGTACAACCGTCGCCAAAATTCACCACGCTGGGGTCAATCGCTCATTCCACGCGCGCTGAATGCGAGGCGGCACTGCCTGCGGCCCTCGCTGCGAAAGCGCCGAAGCAGGTATGGTTTGAACGCGACTACCCGTATGAAGGGACACCACGCTTGACGAGCCGAACAGCTGGCGACTACTGTTGGTCGGACTGTTCGGCATTCCGTTTTTCATCATCGGCTGGCTGCTGCGCCGCCACCAGCGAAGCAAGGCGCAGGTAACGCGAGGCGGCACACCATGAACTGGTTTTTACTGATCATTTTTGGCATTCTGCCGTTCGTCGGGGCGTTGTTTGCGTTCAGAACATGGCACTTGCTGCGGTACGGGGAACGCGTGACCGGCACCATCACCAGCCATGAGCGAGTGCGCGTTACGGAGCACCGTAAAACGTTTTACATGCCAACGGTTGGGATTTGCGACAGCAACGGAAATGCGCACACGATTACCATGAGAATGTCCGAGACACCTGATCGGTCGGGCAAACACGAGTCCCTCACGGTGATCTATCCCAAAGGCAAACCGGAGACAGCGCGGCTGAAGCGATTCGCATCACTGTGGCTCATTCCGCTGTTTCTCTGCGGCCCGGCGATTGTGCTTGGCGCGATCTTTGGCGGGCATCTGCTGTGGTTCCCGATCTCCTTTGCTACGTTGGTGCTGTTCGTGTGGCGGCGATACGCTGGCAACGCGCGACGCACGCCAGGTTGAGGGCGCCCGTTTGGAGTCTGCCGCATGAGGGCACTCCTATAAATCCGTTTTTCGGGCGAATTGCGTCGTTGCGCGGTGCTCGCAATCCTCATGTACCAGGGCGTACATTCCGGTTGCTGTGCGCCGCGCGCCTAGCACTTCATCCCGAAAATTCGAATTTATAGGAGTGCCCATGAATAAACCGCGAACAAAAACGCACGCGAAGTCCAGGCCAATGAGCCCGTCGAATGCTGAGGCGTTGCAGAGCGCCTGGTCGTCGCCGTATCGCTGGTATCTTGCTTCGCTGTTTCCTGTGGCGATCGCCGTCTTTATGTACGCGCTGGAGGCGGACGGCGTGGAAAGCAGCCGCCTGCGAAATCCGGTGCCTGTCACGGGCGAGTTTGTAAGCGCTGAATGCATTACCCATCGCAAGGGTTCGAATCGGAACTACATGTATGTGACTTACGAATTCATCGCCACAGGCTTTGTGAAGCAGGGGTATGAGCGAGATGTTGAAACCTCGCAGATTTCGCCAAAATTCACGACGAAGGGTGGGGTCAACTACCCCTCGCGCGCTGGTTGCGATGCCGCATTGCCAGCCGTACGGGTCGCCAAGGCACCGCATGCGATATGGTTCGAGAAAGATCAGCCGTTTGCGGCCAAAACCACGCTCGACGAACCCGACAGCGCACGCTTTCTGTGGATTTGCCTCGGTGCGATACCCTTGATCGCAGTCGGTTGGTGGATGAGCGTGCGGCGGCGAACCCAAGCAAAGCTCACCACCTTGTAAGACGGGAGGCAGGCACAATGAACTGGATTGGACTCACGATTTTCGTTTTGCTTCCGGCCATCGGCGCGATCTTCGCGTTCCGAAGCGTGCGATTGTTGCAGCAAGGTGTGCGTGTGACTGGAACCATCACGGATTACGCAGCCGTGAGCGAAAGCAGAGAGAACGGCCCCGGCTAAAGTACGTTCCACTTTTCGGTGGTGCGGTTTCGAGATGCCGGAGGCAAAACACACACGGTGACCCTGTCCGTATCAGAACGACCCGTTGCGGAGACCAAACGCAAGTCGGTCAAAGTAATCTACCCGGAGGACAAGCCGGACGCGGCGCGGATCGCGAATTTTGGGTCGTTGTGGCTGTTGCCGCTGGTTTGCTTCGCACCCGCGCTGATACTTGTAGCGCTTGTTGGCGTAAATAGGCTTCGCTAACGTACTTATGGGACGAGTACAGAAGAATCGCGCACGCGAAATCGTCACGGAAGACGAATTGCTGGCGAAAGAGGCTGCGGAGGAGGTTCGCGTCGTTGCGAAGTCCGCCAAGGCTGCCGAATATCTGGACAGCGTGTCGCAAACCGCGCCGCCACGAAACCCGATTACCGCTGGCACGGCGCTGCTGCAGCCCGCGTGGGTGTGCGGTGTGGCGCTCTACGGTTTACTGGTGGGCGGCTGGTCGCCCGCCAGCGTGATCGTGTGTTTCTGGTTTGAAAAGCTCACACGCGTGATTCTGATGGCAGCACAAATTTACATTCATCGAGCCACCACGCAAAAGCGCGGCCACTTTCGCATGCAACACGATATTTTTCAGGGTGGGCCGGAGCGCACAACGAAGCGCGGGCGAGCCGTCACCGGGAGCCAACAGGCGCTACACGTTCACAGCGGCGATGACTCGAAAGCAAGCACCCTGAAAACGACGTCCGGTTCGCTATTCAGTCAGTTTGTGGCGGTATCAGTGGTGGCCGAAGTGCTCACGCTGGGCGTCATGCTCTGGGTGTTGAGCTCGATGGATGAATGGACGCAGGCGGCCGGTGGGTGGGCGTTTGTCAAGCAGGAGTGGCTGGCGAAAGCGTGGATCATCGTACTGCCCATGGTGCTGCATTTCGTCATCGACACGATTGCCCACTTGCGCCAACGCAGCTTCGTCGTCGTCAAAACGCAGGCCATGGCGACGTACGGCAAAGCAAGCCTCATCATCCCCGTGTTCCTGATCGCTATGTGGCTCGCAAATTACACAGAGCAGTCCAGCTTGGTCGTGCTCGCCTGCGTGCTGATCGCGGTGAAAACACCTTACGAAATCGCCTACATCGTGTTGGGGCAAAACTGGGAACTGCGCGCAAATGACCGCGTGACGGCAAAGCTTTACCGAAATGATCCCGGCTATGCGCGGTACGCGAAAAAAGAGGCGGAACGGCGGGTTCGGGATGAGGAGCGCATGCCACAACGCTGAACATCAGCTTTGCGTGGTGTTCCCTTATCTAACTGGGGCTAAGTTGGCAAAAGTCAACTTATCGACTTTCGCAAAACAGTGCCTTAAGCCCTAGTCAAGTATTGAATACAAGAAAAAGTTGATACATCCAAGTCGGAACTATCCGCGCCTATAAACCTCGCGCCGATGGCCGACCTTGATGATTTTTACCACGATTTCACCGTCGTTCACGGTGTACACAATCCGGTAGTTGCCCACCCGCAAGCGCTATGCAGCGTTGCGTCCCGCAAGTTTTTTGCATGCGGGCGGGCGCGGCTCAATGGCGAGGCTTTGAATGGCGTCAACAATCTTGCGCCGCACTGACGCGCCATCAATGGCTTCAAGCTCTTTCGCGGCCGACGCTTAAATGCGCAGGGCGTAGGGCACTTCCGAACCAGTCAGAGTTTGCCGCGAAGCTGCAATTCTGCGACTACCGATTCAAAGCTCAGTGCTGGCTCACTCGCCCGCGCGTTGAACGCCGCGAAATCCTCTGCGTCCTCCGCCAACGAGACCTTCACGGCCTCGTTCACCAGATCAGAGACGCTTGCGCCTGCGACTGCTGCTTTCATTCGCAGCGCTTGATGGATTGCTTCGTCGAAGTAGATGGAAGTGCGATGACCCATAAATGAGTTTTAGCGCTATGGCGCTCTTATGCTCATTTCAATAGC
>ENA-OFCE01001488-OFCE01001488.1-metagenomes-genome-assembly--contig:-NODE-1488-length-11798-cov-2.070510_pt1 | contig 11798 bp, 7 predicted proteins | sample MGYA00153388_OFCE01 | MGnify analysis MGYA00153388
CCGTGGGTCCGGACGCCCGCTACCAGCGCTGCGGCGACGGCTTCATGACCGGCTTCGACCGGGACGGCAGAGAGCGTGATCGCGCCGAGGCGGCGGGGGCGGCGCGCCGACACGGTGCCGGTAGCGGGGTCGAAGCTCAGTGCCTCGCGAGTTTCGATTTGGGGCGCAAAGAGCGTTTCGACGGCAGCGGGATCGAGCGCCCGGAAGAATGCATCGGCAATCGGAAGACCCGCAACAACGATAGCGTCACGGCTGTCCATGAGCCCCATGAAACGCGCATCGGCCGGGATCACGGCATCTGAGGTGATGTCACGCGGTGGACTGCCCAGATCCTCGGCAAGCGTTGCAGCGACGAAGGCATCGAGATCGAAGCCAGCGAGCGAGAACGGCATCGTCACGCTAATCAATCGCCCGAAATCTTGACCGGCCCCAAGTCCCCTCGACCGACGGTCGCGCCGGCCATTTCGAGCATCCGGTCGAGCGACTTCTTGGCGCGCAGGCGCAGCCCTTCCTCGATGAGCCGGGTCAGCCCGGTTTGCTGCTGCGCCGCCAGCGTTTTGGCGTTGGCAAGCAACTGGTCGTTGATGTTCAGCATGGTCTTCGAATGGGGACGATACAGATTTCTGTATCTCGAATGCAAAGGCGCTTCGCCCACGCCCGGAAACACCGTCAACATCGACCTGGACCTGCCTGCCGCTGAGCCCGGGCACCTACTTCTCCGACTTCGGGTCCAGCGCGTCGCGCAGGCCATCACCCAGCAGGTTGAAGGCCAGGCTGACGACAAAGATGGCGGCTCCGGGCGCGGCGGCCACCCACCACTGGTCGAGCACATAGGCGCGGCCGCCGGCGATCATGGCGCCCCACTCGGGGCTGGGCGGCTGCGCACCCAGGCCCAGGAAACCCAGGCCGGCGGCGGTGAGGATGATGCCGGCCATGTCCAGCGTGACGCGCACGACAACGCTGCTCAGGCACAGCGGCATGATGTGTCGCAACACGATGCGCCAGGGGCTCGCGCCCAAGAGCCGCACGGCGCTGATGTAGTCGGCCTGCCGGATGGTGAGCGTTTCGGCACGCGCGATGCGGGCGTACGGAGGCCACGATGTGATGGCAATGGCGATCACCATCATGGTCACGTTGAACACCGAATCCCAGGTATATCGGCGCGACGTACCAAGAATCTGACCGTTTACCCCCGTCGACATATCGACCAGTTTGCCAAAACCCAGCCACAACACCACAAAATAACCCGCTTTGTATTCGGGCCTGAGAAACTGAAAGATATTGGGCAGGTTGGCAGCAATTCCCACAAAAGCCAGACAGCCGATAACGAGCTGACTCAAGCAACTTTTCTCGTAAATCGAGCGGATTATGGTCGGCTTGTCCTCTTTCCATGCATCGGCAATCACCACGCCCGACACCTTGTAGAGCATGGTGGCCGGAGCACCGATAACTGACCCAAACGCGGCACTAATTCCGTAAATACCCGCACTGCCCAGCCCTTTCATGTTGTGAATAAGTAACTTATCAACGTGCTGAATCAGTTGTGTGGATAACCCGGTCATCAGCGTCAGGCCAGCATAGCGAAACAGCGAGTTCCGCAGGTCGGGCGGGAGGGTGAGATGCCGGGGCGATAGCGTAAAATGACCATCGCGGATCAGGCTGGCCAGCATTAGCACCAGCGCAATCAGATAGGAGCCCAGCCATCCCATCAGCAGGATCGGAAAGCTAACCAGCCCCTGCCAATAGGCCAGTACTACGCCCAGGAAAAGAAATCGCTGTAGGAAATCTTTCAGGAACGTACCCGTCACGCTATCATAGAGCAAGCGGGCGTAATTGTCGAAAAGATTAAAGAAAAGGGTGGCAAACAGCAACGGTAGCAGCAACAGATAATACTCCGAAAACAAGGCCGACTTTGCCTGATTGGCCGCCTGTATATCGGTTTTAAACACTAATACGGCCACGGTGGCCATCGAAAAACCTAGGATCGACAGGCTTAGCGACAGCAACAGAAAGCCGCCGTGTCCCTGCTCATAATTGCGGAAATACGGGAAATATCGCCCCCCCGCGCCGTTGATTCCCAGGTTGGCAAACTGGGTCAAAATGATGGAATAGCTCATCAGCACCTGAATCAGCCCCGTTTCGTCTATCGAAAGAATATTGGGCAACAACAGCCCGGTTGTCAGGAAACCAACGATGATGCCCGCGTAGGAGAAACCAGTTCCGAGTATAGTTTGGCGTTGAATAAGGCCCATTAAAATTGGTAAGTAGGCAGCACCGTGATTGGCCGCACACGCTGTAAATTAACGGCAAAACAACGTACCTGCCACCTACAACCCGTTGGCGGTGCCCATCGCCGTACCTTTGCGCTATGAACTACATTGAACTACAGCTTATCCTTTCGCCCGATTTTGCCGACATTCTTACTGCCGAACTCGCCGAGCTTGGTTTTGAATCGTTTGCCGAGACCGACGAAGGGCTGAATGCTTACGTACCCGAAGCCGATTTCAACGCCGGCGAAGTGGCCGAACTCGTAGCTCGCTATCAGGCACAAACGGCAATAGCCTACACCGTTACTTCGTTAGAAAAGAAGAACTGGAATGCCGAATGGGAACAGAATTACCAACCTATCGAAGTGATGGCCGAAGCCGGTTCGGTGCGGGTGCGGGCCTCGTTTCATGTGCCAGACAATCGGTTTACGCACGACCTGTTGATTAACCCCAAAATGTCGTTCGGAACCGGGCACCACGAAACAACCCACATGATGATGCAGCAGCAGTTGGGCATCGATCAGGCGGGCAAAACGGTGCTTGATGTGGGAAGCGGAACCGGAATTCTGGCGATTTTGGCCGTAAAACTGGGGGCTACCGATGCGCTGGCGTTCGATATTGAGGAATGGGCGGTGGAGAACGCCATCGAAAACGCCGCCCTGAACCACTGCCCGCAGGTACGTGTCTCTGGCGGAACAATCGAAGGCGTATCAGCCAGCGAGCAGTTCGATGTGGTGCTGGCCAACATTAACCGGAACGTATTGCTGGCCGAAATTCCGGCTTATGTTTCGCATTTAAATCCCGGAGGTTATTTGTTGGTGAGCGGTTTTTACGAACATGATGCCCCCGACATTACCCGAAAAGCCGTAGAATCCGGTTTGTCGGTTGTTACCCAACTAGCGCGCAATCAATGGGCGTCGGTGCTGTTTAGGAAGTAGTTAATGACCTTTTATAATGAAGCGAATCGTCTTTTTATTCTGTCTGTTACTGCCGCTGCTGGCCCAGACTCAAAACGTCAAACTCTCAGACAGAGCCGATCAGTTCTTGTCCGATTTGCAGAAGCTCATGGCGACTGGTGGATCGGCGACGTTGCAGGTCGAGAAAGAGTTTGAATCGTTGTGGGGCGAATCGACGCTGACCGCCCCACAGCGGGAACGGCTGATGGTGCTTTGCCGACAGATGAACCAAAAACGGTATCAGCCCGCCGCGCATTTTGCGCCACTACTTGCCACGTTTTACCATATCGTTTATACGGCCAAACCGGCCGTGAACGCCCCCGACATCGACAACCTGCTGACGGTGGCCGAGAAGCAATTTGCCCTCAACGACCCCAAAGCCTTTGCCCGCGTGATGGATGCCGCCCGCGCTTTTTTGCAACACCGTGAACTCTACGCCGCCAAATTCAACCGGACGTACCTGCACGGCGGCACATTCGCCTTCCGCTTTATCGACCTGGCAGGGACAACGACGCCCAACACAACCACAGGTACGTCGGGTGTGGTTTCTGAAACGGCAACCGTATCGGTCCCCAATTTCGACGGCTGGGATGCGCCGGTTGGGGTGGACACCACCAGACCACGCGAAATAGGTGTGCTCTATAAGCCCATTCAGCGGCGGCCCATTCCGGCGGCAACGGGGGCCATGGTTACGTTGAGCAACGCCTTTTTAGCGATTGTGGCTAATGGCGATTCGGCGGTGGTGAGCAATACCTCCGGCGATTTTATGCTGAAAGAAGGCGTTTGGGTGGGCAAAGGCGGCACCTTTTCGTGGACCTTGCAGGGCCGCGACGACCGGTATGTTACCCTGACCAACTACAGCCTGGTCGCCATGAACCCCCGCCTCGTTGCCGATGAGGTGTCGCTGGTGATGGAAAAAGGGGCGAAACCCGTGTTGGGCGTATTTGAGTACCTGAGCAAAAAACGGTTCAGCAACGTATCCGATCAGTATCCGCGCTTCGCCTCGTACCGAAACAACGAAATCATTCCCGGTTTAGGGTCGGGCATTACCTACAAAGGCGGGTTGGCTCTGGCCGGTCTGCAACTGGTTGGTGCCTCGGCCGATGGGCAACCTGCTACCTTGACAGTGGCCGACCGGGCGGGCAAAACCGCCTTCAGTGTGATGAGCGGCAAATTTGAGTTCCGCGATTCGCTCATCACGGCGGCCGTTGGGCAATTTACGGGCTATATCGATGTGGCCGACTCGCTGACGCATCCGGCTATTCAATTTCGGTTCGACAAAACCACGCGTGTAGCCGCCCTCAGCCGCATCGACCGGACAAGCTACGGCCGCGTACCCTTTTCGGATACGTACCACAAGTTTTTCATCCTGCCCGAAGTGGTCCGCTGGGATGTGGCCCGGCAGAAAGTTGAGTTTTACCAAATTGGGGCCAAACGCGAGATTCCCGTTCGGTTGGAGTCGTTCGATTATTTCCAGCCGCAACGTTACTCGGATATCGCCACCGACTACGGTTTTCATCCGTTGCAGATCATTGGCAACTATATCACCAAAACCAAAAAACAAACCTTTTTCGACAGTGACATTACCCAGTCGGTACCCAATGTAAATGCACAGGCGTTGCGCGGTTCGCTGGGCCGGATGCTACTGGAAGGCTATCTGGAGCAGGACGACCGCACTAAAGAACTGCGTTTGAGCCGCAAGGGAGCACTTTATATTCTGGCTTACAACGAAAAACGCGATTACGATAACTTCGGGATAAAATCATATTTCAACAGCAACGATTCGGTTCGAAATGCGAGCATCGACTTGGTGGGGAAGGAAAAATACCTCACCGTTCGGGGTGTCGACCGTTTCACCATCAGCGATTCACTGAAACTGTATGGCATGCCCACCAACAAAACGATTCGCATTGGAAAAGGGCGGTCGCTGGTGTTTACGGGGCAAATGAAGTCGGGCAACATGCGCTACAACGGCGTTGATCTGGCGTTCGATTATGACAAATTTGCCCTGAACATGAACAAGATCGAATCGATCACCTTTACGCCCCAAAAACTGGCAGAACAGGGCCGAACCGACGAGATCGGCGGCGATATCAAGTACGAAAAGCCGGGATCTGTTTTGTTTGCCACCGCCGATAATAAATCGGGCAGGATGAAGGGCAAAAAGACCACGCAACGGCTGTTGATGCCCGAAGGTATGACCGTTTATTTCGATCAGGAAGAGCGCGGCAATCGACGTTACAACCGGAACGTGTTCTTCAAAATCCCCGCCATCGACAACGACAGTGTGGGCAAAGGCGACATTTCGTTTGTGGGTACGTTCCATTCCGATGGCATTTTTCCGCCGTTTCAAACCGAGCTGAAAACGATGCCCGACCAAACGCTGGGCTTCACCCATAAGGCCCCGGCGGTGGGCTATCCCCTCTACGGCATTCCTGCCTCGACGGTGAAGTTGACGGAAGAGCTTACGATGGATAAAAAAGGACTGCACGCGCCCGGTCAGCTAACCCATTTGGCCGCTACCCTTTCCACGAAAGACATTTTGTTTATGCCCGATTCGCTGATTGCCACCGGCGAAACGGGGCAGATCGTGGAAGCGCAGGCAACGAAAATGGCGGTTGCCAAACCCAAAAAAGGGCAAAAAACAGCTTCAAAAGCCGCACAGGGTCAAGCCTATTACCCCAACGTGGCTCTCACCAATTTTGGCATGAAGTGGTGGCCGAAGTTGGACAGTATGGCGATCAACACCCAGAAAAATAGCTTCACTTTTTTCAACGGCAGCACCCGGCTGGAAGGTAATCTGCTGGTTCGGGCAACCGGTTTATACGGCAACGGTCTGCTCACCCGGACTGATTCGGAAGTAGAATCGGGGAGCATCAAGTTTGGGAAAGATGGCTTTATGGCCGATAACGCCAAACTTAAAATTCAGTCGATGGGCGAGGTGAAAGGCGTGGCTTCCAAACCTATTTTGTTGGGAACGGGCATCGATGTTGATTTCGATCAGGTGAAAGGCCTTGTCGAACTGGCGATCAACCTCGATAACCGGGCGGTTGACGACACGCTGAGTTCAAGCATGGAGTTTCCGTATACCGCTTACCGTACCAACATCAGCCGGGCGCAGTGGAACATAAAGGGGAAGACAATTGCCATGAAAGGCGATGCAAAAAATTCGACATTTACGGCCACCGGCGAGGAGCAGGAAGGCCTGACCTTTAACGCCGGGGCTGGTTTGTATGACGTTGATAAAATGACGCTCAACATCAGCGGTGTCCCTTTCGTCAACTCGGCCGATGCCCGGATTTACCCCGAAAAAGGGCTGGTGACTATTCGGCGAAACGGGGATATACTGCCCTTCAAAAACGCCCGGCTCGAGTTGGACACCGTTTCGCGGTTTCACCGGTTGCGGAACGGAAATATTCAGATTATGTCACGTACCCGGTTTTCGGGCGATGCCACGTACCTGTTTGCCAAAGCAAAAGGCGATACGTCGGCCATCAAAATGGGTAGTTTTGAGTTCAAAGAAGCCGCTAAAGTAGCCGATGTAACAACCCGATTAGTGAATAAACCAGTTGGACGAAAACGCAATGTAACGGCCTCTCCGCAACCACTGACGACGTACTATACCGTGGCCCGCGCCGACATTGACGAGAACGACAAGTTAATGTTGACCTCGAAAATGCAGTTCAAAGGCGACATTCAGATGAAAGCACCCGAAAAAGATCTGGGGCTGGATGGTTTTGTGAAACCGGTGCTGAAAAAACGCCTCGACCTCATCAGCGGCTGGATTCCGTTTAAGGCCAACGTGGTAGAAACGATTGATATTCCGGTGGATGATAAGCTCAGAAACGAAGGCGGACAAGTGCTGGTGGCCGGTATTCAAAGCCGCTTTGGAAGCCCTGGTATTTACCCGACTTTTCTGTCGCCCAAAGAAGACAACCGTGACGATGATATCTTCCGGGCAACCGGTGTAATGCGCTACGACGAGAAAGAAAAAACCTTCGTGGTTGGCCCTAAAGTGGATACCGAAGGCTTGCAGAACGATTTCGAGAGTAACTTTCTGTTCAACGACGACAAAGGAATTATGACTTTCCGGGGGCCGATGAACCTGATGAGCAGCAAGCCAAACACGTACCTGCTCGCCAGCGGATCGGCCCGCGTCAATGTCGACAGTGCCGCTTACCGCATCAACGCGCTCCTGGCCTTGACCTTTGCTGTGCCCGAACCGATAAACGCCGCCATTGCCAACAGACTGGTGGAGGGTAATCTGGAAGAGCAAAACAGCGATGCCGCCGATGATGACCTCAACCGGTTGTCGGACAAGTTGTTGCCGCTGATTGGCCAGAAAGCAGTGGACGAATACCGGGCCAAAGCGCAGAATCAGCACGTATCGCTGGCCTTGGCCTCGCCCAAACTCAACGCGGCGATGGTGCTGGCCAACACTAACCTGCGTTGGTCAGAGAAATTCAACGCCTTTTACAGCATTGGCAAACTGGGCGTATCGAACCTTCAGAACGTAGATATTAATGCCCAGATGAATGGGTACGTTGAGATCCGTAAGGGTGGCAACGGCGACGAACTAAGCCTGTATATCGCGGCCTCTGACGAAGTATGGGTGTTTTACGATTATCATCCTACTGGCAATAGTGGGGGCGGTCAACTGGCGATTATCACCTCCGATCAGGAAACGAACGACAGGCTGACGGCCCTGCTGAACAACAACAAAGGCAAATCACCGCTCCAGATTGTGTCCGCCGCAGAAGACGAAAAGGCTCTGTTTGTGGAACGCTACGAAGCGCAGTACCGCGTTCGGGCAAAGCCGGCAGCGAAGCCCAAGCCAAAACCCGGCATCAAACCAACGGCGGCAGAAACGGCGGTAGCTAAGGAAGATGACGGGTTTGGTGCCGATGAAGAGTCAACGCTCGCCAAAAAGACAGTGAAGGGAGCGAAACCTGCACCAACCCGCGCAACGGCCAAGGCTAAGGCTAAGGACGCCGACCCCGCCGCCAGAGAATCAATGGAAGCAGATGATGCCAAAATTCCCGCCAAAAAGCGGGTGGTAAAAGGGAAGCAAACGAAAGCGGACACCACCAAAAAAGCAACGGTGGTAGCCAGGAAAGAACCCGTCAAGAAAGAGCCGAAGAAGGATAAGGAAGACGAAAAAGAAGGCTTCTGAACTTTGTTTGTAATGGTTTACAGACAGACTTCAGTCAGTGTGGCCACGAAAGTTGTAGAGCCAGCAGTTTGTTCAGATCCAGCGACCGGGTGTACACCTCGATGGCTCCATCGGCCGTGCGTGGCCATTCCTCCTGCGGACGATCCCAGTACAGTTCTACCCCATTCTGATCGGGGTCATTCATGTAAATTGCCTCAGACACCCCATGATCGGATGCGCCCATGATGGGGTAGCCTGCGTCGATCAGGCGTTGTAATGCCACTGCCAGATCGCGCCGTGTGGGGTAAAGAACAGCCGTATGGAACAGGCCCGCCGCCCGTGTTGGTGCCGGGGGTGCGTCTTTACTGTACCAGGTGTTTAGCCCAATATGGTGGTGATACCCCCCGGCCGATACAAATGCGGCCTGATCGCCATACATAGTTACCAGTTCAAAGCCGAGCAGGTCGCAGTAAAAAGCCATTGCCCGTTTCAGATCGGCTACTTTCAAATGGACATGCCCAATTCGGGTTTGGGCCGGAATCGTGTAAGGTATCATGTGCCCACAACTGAGTGCAAACAGTTTACGTTTCGGGTAGTATTCAGTGCGATAGAACCAAAGAAACTGCCGCCTCCTGCTTACTGTTAACTATTTTGCGTACCGTTGCCGGGTAGCCAGCTAAGAAAGAGCCAAGAAAAGACAAGGAAGACGAAAAGAAGGCTTCTGAAAAGTGAAAGCCAACCTGTTGACGTTTCCGCCACATACCCATACTCCATCACCATGTTGACACAGCTACGCACTCTGATTGTGCAAACCCCCACTTACCTCACCATTCTGACCGGCGTTCTGCTTATAGGCTATCAATATGTGTTTGGGATTATTCCGCTGTCTGCTCAGTTCGTTGGTTGTCTGGTGTTGCTGCTGGCTTCCGGTATTCCGCACGGTGCGCTCGATCATCTTATCGAACAGCAACGCAGTGTTCATTCCAATCAGCCGTTTTCAATGCTGTTCTTCATGGTGAAGTACCTGTTGTTGATTGCGGTTTATGGGCTTGGATGGCTAGTGTCGCCGGTGTTGAGTCTGGTTGTTTTTCTAGTTATATCGGCCTGGCACTTTGGCGAAACTGACCTTGATAACGTACCTGACACAATCTATTGGGCATTGGCCCGGTTCACTGCCGGTGGCCTGCTACTGGCTTTTATCCTGCTCACGCACAGCGCCGAAGTAACGCCAATTGTAGCGCGAATTGTTGAGCACGACAGGCTGGCTGTGCAGGTATGGGCGTTTCTGGATACACACGCCACAACAGTGCTCATCGGCCACACCACCCTGTTGCTGATCCTGGTGGGACTTGCATCCTGGCATCGGCCCGCGTTCATTGGTGGTTGGCGGTTGTTCCGGTTGGCCGTGGTGGTCGTGCTAACGTACCCGCTTCCGTTGCTGCCTGCTTTTATTCTGTACTTCTGCGGATGGCATGCTCTGAGTTCGTTCGGCACTATCCAGACGTACCTGAAATTGCCTGCCTATTCGCTCCGGTCGGCCTGGGTTTTGTGGGGACAGGCTATGCCATTAACCATTGCTGCCTTTGTATTTTTGGCTGGTTGCACCTTTGTTTGGTATAGATACGTGCCAACGCTCGACCCGGTCCCTTGTTTGTTTGTCTTATTATCGATAATCACGTTGCCCCATATCCGGGTAATGCACCATATTAACAAGGTTGTTAAGTAGTTGAAAGTAAGTTAATTAAAAATGGGACTATTTGGGAAGTTAACTGGCAGGCTATTATTTCTGAAAAGCATCCGCACATGCAATCTGTGTAAATAAAATTTGTTTATACTTCACCTTTGAACATTAAACAAATCATGCTTACTATTGCGTATACAATTGAGTACTTAATTGCAGTGTTCCAGGATTGAGTCCCGGAAATCGTAATGTAACAAGTTAACCCTATTAACACAATCCCTACCTTTATGCTTAACCAGATTAGTGCAATGCTGCTGGAGGCTCTTCAGCCAGGTGACGTAGTCGGCTTCACCTTCTTCACCGGTTACATGTCAATGTTCGCCGCGTCTGTGTTCTTCTTCATGGAGCGCAGTCAAGTGGATGGTAAGTGGAAAACATCGCTGCTGATTTCAGGGCTGATTACCATGATTGCCGCTGTTCACTACTTCTACATGCGTGATGTATGGCTCAACACCAAAACGTCGCCAACGGAATTCCGTTACATCGACTGGACGCTTACCGTGCCCCTGATGTGCGTAGAATTCTACCTGCTGATCAAGCCCTACGGTGGCAAAACATCAACCCTTTACAAACTGATCCTGTATTCGGTTGTCATGCTGGTAGCTGGTTACATTGGCGAAGCAATTCAGCCTGAGCGGACCATCATTTGGGGTATCATTTCAACAGCGGGTTACCTGGGTGTAATTTATGAAGCCACAATTGGTGACGTAAAGAAAGTAGCCGACGCATCGAACAATCCAGAAGTAAGCAAGGCCGTTCGGTTGTTGCGCAACTTCGCCGTTGTTGGTTGGGCTATCTACCCAATCGGTTACATGGCCATGCCAGGTAACTTGTTGTCGGGTTTGGGTCTGAACCTGGATTTGATCTACAACATCGCCGATGCCATCAACAAAATCGGCTTTGGTTTAGTAGTATACAGTGCCGCCATGACTTCGACTCAAAACGAGGCGAAAGCTTCACGGACGACTGTTGCCGCCTAAACCTAATTAGAATTTTACAAAAAAGGCCCTTCTCAGCCCGAGACGGGCCTTTTTTGTACCAAAAATTCATCGTAGCCTCAACTCCTTTTTATGAAACGGTACGATATTATCATTGCGGGTGGTGGTATGGCGGGGTTGAGTTTATGCTATTATCTGAGCCAGTCTCCGCTCAAAGAAAGCTCGATCCTGCTCATCGATCGTGAACCCAAAAACCAGAACGACCGCACTTGGTGCTTTTGGGAATTGGGTGCGGGGCCGTTTGAACCAATTGTATTCCGAAGCTGGCAGCAGGTTGAATTTTACGGTAAAATAACCGCGCATCGGTTGCCAATCACGCAGTCGATCTACAAAATGGTACGGGGTATCGACTTTTATACCTTCGCCCATCAACAACTGGCCAACTTGCCCAACATCGAGGTCCGGCAGGCATCGGTTGAGTCCATTCAGGAAACGGATTTGGGAGGCGTGGTCCGTTCAGGTAACGAAACCTATGTGGCCAACTATGTTTTCGACAGTATCACCCCACTAAACCGTAATCGGCCTGGTAACCAAAACCTTCTACAGCATTTCAAAGGCTGGGTAATCAACACCGAAAAGCCCTGCTTCGACCCGCAGCAGCCCGAAATTATGGACTTTCGGGTGGCCCAGCACGGCGACTGCCGGTTTGTGTATGTGATGCCGTTCGACGCGCAAACTGCTCTT
>ENA-OFCE01001489-OFCE01001489.1-metagenomes-genome-assembly--contig:-NODE-1489-length-11791-cov-4.908061_pt1 | contig 11791 bp, 7 predicted proteins | sample MGYA00153388_OFCE01 | MGnify analysis MGYA00153388
GTGTTCTTCGAGGATGCGGGCAGCAACGTCGAGCAGTTGTCGAGCTGGCTCGCCACCTCCAACACCGACCGCTTCAACGACGCGTTGTTCTGTGTCGGCTCTAGCCCGGGCAAAGCCTGCGACCGCCCGGCCCGGGTGCAGCAGCGCGCCGCCGACCTGGGCTGGAACGCCGACTGTTCGGCGCAGCCCAGTCGTCGCTGTGCGCGCGCCGATATTTTGTTCGGACGCCTCCTCAGCGCCCGGCTGGCCGACGATGCGGCCGCGACCGCCGGTTTGCCCGCTGCAGCGCCGCTGCAGCAGGCGGCGCTGATTGGGCGCTTGCTCGTGGCTGCGCCGGCGGCCGGCGGCGGCGAGCGCCTGATGCCGCTGCCGGTGATCGACCCGGCCGACGCCGCGTCGTGCCGCGACACGAAGGGTGGTTGGCATGCGGCGAACTGCAGTTCGAGCGCACTGAAGCCGCTGGTCAACGAGGCTGCAGGCCAGGGACAGGCGCGCAGCACCGCGCTCGGCGTGGCAGCGATGCTGGCGCGGCTGACCGCAGCCGCGAACGGGCTGCAAACCGTGCGCCGCCCGCATCTGGTGGAGCGCATCACGGATGCGTCGGGCAAGCCCATAGCGACGGCCGCGACGCGCAGCGCCGACGATGCCGCGGTGCCGCTGGCCCAACCCGAACCCACCGTGGTCACCGCCGACAGCGCGCAGAAGGTGCTGAGCGGCCTCGCCCGCGGCAGCGGCCCGGGCGGCACCGGCAACCTGATTTGCAAGCACGTGTTCGGCACCCGCTGCACGCAGGCCGGCACGCGCCTGGCCGGCAAGACGGGCACACCCAGCTTCGGCTTCGATCGTCTCAGCCTGACGCAGGCACGCCAGCGCTGCCGCGCCAATCCGCGCGATGAGGGCTGTCTGCAAAAGCCAGTGAAGCTCTATGTCGCCGCGGTCAAATCGGGGGCCGACCGCCAAGGCCGCTACGACAAGGTCATCGCGGTGATGAGCGAGCGAAACTGGACGCTGGCGGACCCGAAGTTGCCGGTCGCTGCGCGTGAGCGAGTGCACGGCGGCACCAACGATCTGAACAACGTCTCGACCGAGATCGCGATGCGCATCGTCGACTCGGCTTGGCTGTCCAAAGCCGCGAAACCCGAATGAGGGACCTGCCCAGCCGACCTCGGCGGGATGCAGCAAATTGCCATGGCCAGCGGCCGGAGCAGAAGCTTTGGACTTTGTGTGAGCCCACGGCCGCGAAGCCTTGGATTTCCGACGGGTGGTGGTCGTCATTTGACGACGCGCGTCCTGCTTGTGCCACCCCGCACTGCGCGCTCCTCGCCGGAAGGAGGCGCTTTGGGGGCGACGATTTGGGGGCTTCACAGTGAGGAGATTCGCCAGATCACAATGCGCCGACCTCAGCTTCCTGCCGGTGTCCCCGATGAAACGAATGCTGACTCTGCTGCTGTGCAGCCTGGCACTTGCCGCCTGCGACCGGCAGCGCATCGACAAGCTGGAGCCCGGTGTCTCGGTCGAAGCCGATGTTCGGCAGCAGTTCGGCGAGCCTGCGCAGATCACCGAGAAGGCCGACGGCTCGAGGATCTTCGAATACCCGCGCCAGCCCGAAGGCTCCACCAATTACTTCATCACGCTGGACGCCGATGGCAAGTTCCAGGCGATCCGGCAGGCGCTGACCCCGGCCACCTTCGCCAAGGTCGAGCCCGGCATGGACCAGTCCGAGGTGCGCCGCCTGCTCGGCAGGCCGGCCAGCATGCAGCGTTTTGCGATGAAGCCCGACGAGGAGGTGTGGGACTGGCGATTCCTCGACGGCCAGCAGAAGAAGGTGTTCACCGTGACCTTCAACCGCGAACATCGCGTGCAAACCAGCGTGGCCGCCGACGACCCGCGATAGACGCCAGGCGGCGGTCAGTGAGCCGTCGCGCTTGCACCCGCAGCTCCATGCGCGGTGGCACTCGCCTCAAGCCATGCGCGCCAACACCCGCCAGCCACAGCGGCGCGGTCATCACGAAGCCAGAGGTCGACAGCACGATCGTCGTCGGGCCTCTTTTTCATGCCAGCGTTAGCGCTGCGCAAAGATCAGCGCATTGCTGCTGGTGGGCAGCGGAGCCATCAGCGCGATCAACGGTGGCGCCAAGCTGCCCAGGCCGGGGCTATGAAGCTTCAGGTGTGGGCCGGTACGGCCAGGTCAGGTGACAGCGGAGCGGTCGATGGCGCATCGCCCTGCAGACTTCCGGAGGCCTGCGACCGGACTCACTCGCATACCGGCCGTTCGGTACGGGACTGGCCACGAGTTCTGACGACCGCTTTGTGGCGCTCAGCGTGAATTCGCCCGCCGAAGTCAAGCGACCGCAATGGCTGCACTGCTGCCATTCAGGTCGGCGAGGTGGGCGACCGCAGTGGGTCGATTTAAGCCAGTCGTGGATACAAAGTGAGCGGCGTGAACGCGACTGCTGATTTGAGGAGACGGACAGCCCCTGTAATGTCAAATGCTTCAGACCAAGCAGTCAGCCATAAATTAGTGTCTCGTACCAGTTCGTTTTAACAGGAGCTAAATGGCGTTCGCGCACCGGGGGGGAGGAGGCGGCTAAAAACTTTGGCGCGCTCGGACTGGAAACCGTCCGGTTCCCGTTGATTCATTGCTATTGCCCGAATCGCCGGGAAATTGAAGTTCTGGGATGCTGTAGTGCGCGCGCGACGGAACGCAAAGGCGCAATGGGGCGGGGGCGAGGGCGAGGGCGAGGGGCGGGCAAAACCTTGAGCGTTTCAAACCGTAAACCGCTCGGTTTCGATCAAATCGCTAACTTTCCATTTTTTCCCCTTTTTTTGGTTGGACTCTGCAGTGCGACGAATGGCCGCAAACCCGGATGGCAATTTAAAAACGGGGAACAAACCGGGGAACACATTTCAAAGCTGGAGCCGGAAAAGCCCTTATTACCGGGCTACGGGCTGATCAGTGTGGTTCCTGTCGGGCCACCAGATTTGTTTGCGCAGCGCCACAAGTCATCAGAAGTCGTGAGTCGATCGCCGGCAGACCTCATCACCCCGGCATCACCCCGGTATCCAGGGCGCCGCACGCGCACTCCCCCAAGTAAGCCAGTCGCTCGCGCCGCGGGTTGGAGCGTTTCAGCCCACACCGCCGGCCACCGGCCGGGTCATGACGGCAACGGCAGAGCCACTGGCAGGCCTCGTCCCGGCGAGTTCAGCAGCCTCGCGCAGACCGATCTCAATGCTTCCCCCTAGTTCAAGGGGTGTCCGGTGGCGATGCTGAACCTACGATGCATCTGGCATGTCGGTGAGTCGCGCACATTGGCGGCCGCTTGACCGGTGATTGAAAAGGGAGCGTACCGTGACGACGAACAGGATGGTCTGGCGCATGACCGCCGCGGCGCCGAAAGGCGAGTGGGTGGTTCCCAACAGCAAGTCGATAGCAGCGCCAGCGCTGCCGCCCGATGCCGAACTGCCGGAGGTATCGAATGGAGGCTGGGCGATGTCGTCGTTTGACCTGCTCAGCGGCGTGGACGTCAGCGAAGACTCCGACACGGTGCCGGCAGAGCTCTACGACGAGTTGTTTCCTCGCAAATGACAAGCGCTGGCGCGGGCGCCGCTACTGCCACTTCCAGGTCCAGATCACGTCGAGCGAGTTGTCCAGCCCCGACTGGGCGCGCAGCGTGAACCGTTGTGCGATGCGGTAGATCAGCTGCCAGGTGCCTTCGGTGGCGTTCAGTCCGCGTTCGTAGCCGACGTACCAGCGCTCGGACAATTGCTTGCCCAGGGAGATCACGGTTTCGCGAACTTCGCCGTCGGTCTGACGCAGCGACACCTCGTCCAGGCCGATCGAACGGATCAGCTGGTCGGTCCGGCTGACGCCGTCGCCCGCCAGCAGCGCCATCGCAGCTTGCTGCAAGACGGCCGTGTCAGCGCGCGACAGACCTTCCGGCGCCCGTCCCAGCACCAGCCAGGACAGCTTGTCGGTGTCGCTCATCTCGGGCTCGCTGAAGAGCCGCACGCGCGGCGCCTGCGCGGTGCCGCGCACGGTCACACCGACCCGGATGTCCAGCTTGGGACGGATCGCCTCGATGTCCAGTCGCGGGCTGTCGACCGGTCCGCTGAAGATCAGCACACCGCGTTCGATCTCGAGCTTCTGGCCGTATGCGGCGTAGTTGCCGCCGTCGGTGCGCACGGCGCCATTGATCGCCAGCCGGCCACCCGGAGCCGTCAGACGCAAATCGCCGCGCAAGCCGGTGTCGAGGCCGCGCCCGCGCAGGCGCAGGCGCTGGCCCAGATCGACCTGCAGGTCCATTCGCACGGCCCGCGGCGGGCGGGCCGCGGGCGCGCTCGGCGGCGCCTCTTTGCCCCTGCGTCCCACCACCACGACGTCGTCGGCCAGGCGCGGCGCGTCGTTGCGGGTGATGTCGAACAGGCCCTCGTCGATGTCGAACCGGCCGTCAAGCTGCAGGCTGGTGGCGTCGAGCTTCAGCTGGGCCGAGCCGGTGGTGACGATGCGCCGGTCGACCCGGCCCAGCAGCGTGAATTTGTCGGCCACCAGCTTCAGGTTTGCCTGCGGTGTGGCGCCCAGGCTGGCGTTGCCTTCGAGCCGCACGCGGCCAGTGCCGCCGCGCGCCTCAAAGCGTTCGATGCGCGCGCTCGCGCCCTGCAGCGCGACGAGCACCTCGCCCTGCTGCAGGCTGACGCCTTCGAGCAGGTTGCGCACGGTGATGTCGCTGCCACGCACCTCGCCGGTGTATTCCGGGGCGCCGAAGGTGCCGCCGATGGTCGCGCCGGTGTGCAGCGAGCCGCCCAGCCGCCAGCCCGACGGCACCCAACCGCCCCAAGCCCCGAGGTTGGTGACCCGCGCTTCCAGCACGCCCTGGATCGGCGTGCTGGAGGGCGGCCAGTACGCATCGGCGGCCACGTTCGCGGTCACGGCACCGGCGGCCACGCCGAGCGATTCGCCGGCCAGCGCCTGCGTGAAAGCCCAGCGTCCGTCGCGCGCATTCAGGGCCAGCCGGAGATCGGTCAGTCCGAGCTTTTGCGTGCCGGCCTCGTCGGTCACGCTGAGGTCGCCGCCGGCCCGCTCGAGCACGATGTCGGCATTGAAGCTGCCGGCGCTGCGGACCTTGACCGTGCCCTTGACGCTCAGGTCGCCGCCCCAGCCGAACGCCGGCTGCACACGCGCCAGCAGCGGCGCCACCGCAAGTGCCTCCATGTCGGCCTGCAGGTCCAGCGTCGCGCGTCCGGCCGGGCTGTCGCCCTGCCATGCCAGGCGGTCCCAACGCAGCCGCGCCCCGAACAACTCTGCGTGGCCGGTGTTGACAGCCACACTGTGCGCGGCCGTGCCGTTGCCCAACTGCAGCGCGACCGCGAGGTCTTGCGTGCGCAGCCAGACCGGCGCCGCGGCGCCGTCCGATGCATTGCCGCGCACGTCGAGGCTTTGCAGTGTGCCGCGCCATGCCCACGGCAGCGGGCTGGGAGTGCCGCGTGGCCACGGCCCGGACAATTCACCGCGCGCTTGCAGCTCGAGCCGGCTTTGCGTGGCACCGGTGACACCCTCGCCCTGCAGGGTTTCGGCCCAGCTTGGCGGCACGGCACGGGCTGTCGCCTGCAGGTTGATGCGGTGCTCGCGCGGACTGCCCGACAACTGCAGTTGCGCGCGTTCCAGCACCTGGGTGCCGCGCCGTGCCTCGGTCACACGGGCCTGCAATTGCAGCGCGTCGTCGGGGCCGCTGCCGAGCTGCCAGGTGGCATCGCCGCGGGCCAGGCTCAGGCCGGCAGCGCCGAGGCCGACGGCGTCCAGGCGACCCTGCGTCTGAATGGCTGGCCATCGACCGTCGACACGCACCTGACCGGTCACGGCACCGGTCGGGTGGTCGTACGGGTCGGGCAGCCCGAGCAGTCGCAGCAGTGGTTGCAACTTCGCCAACGCCGGCATGTTCAGGTCGATAGTCCAGCGGTCCTTGGCGCCGCTTGGGCCGATATCGATCTGACCGTCGGCCTTGACCAGGTTGGAAGCCGCCGCCAGCATGAGTTGCACGCCGACGGGTTGACCGCCCGGGTGGCGCAGCGCCAGGTCGCCGCGCAACGGCACGCCGGCCAGCAGGCTGTCGGACAGGTTCATCGCTGCCGAACCCTCGATGCTGAGCAGGCCCGTGAGCAGGCTTTGCGATGGCAGCGGCGAGCTCAGGGCGAGCGGCAGCGTGATGTCGGCGCTGGCCGTGCCCGTGACCCGATGCGGGCCGTCGCCGAGCAGCGGTTGCAGCGCGCCCGGAAACCACAGCAACGGGTCGAACGCGCGAAAGGCGGCCAGCGTCTTGATCTGCCAGGGTGCGTTGTCGCGCTGGCGCCTGGCCACGCCCGACAGCTGCGCACTGGCCGCACCAGCGCTGGCCTGCAAATCGCGCACGTCGATGCGGAGCGCGCTGATCGCTGCGTCGACGCGCACCTGTACCGCGCGTCCGGCCGGCTCGCGCCGGGCCGGGGCGCCGTCGATGCGCCTCGCGCCGCCGGTAGAGCCGCGGACCCCGCGGCCGGCAGTTGGCCGGTCAGATCGGCACGCAGCTCCAGCGGCACCGACGCGTCGGCGCGCCCGGTCATGCTCAGCGGGCCGCTCAGCGTGACGGCCGGCAACCGGCGGTCCAGTGCCGCGGGCTGCAGGCCGGCCAGCCGCACCGCGAGGGCGTAGCGACCGGCGTCCCAGTTTCCGCTGCCCTGCACCGAGCCGGCGTCGCGACCACCCGCAGCCAGCGTGGCGTCGAAGGCCGTGATGTCGAAACGGTCGGGCCGGTCCGGGCGTCCCTGCACGGTGAGCTCGACCGTGCGCAGCGGCAGGCGCCGCTCGTCCCAGCGGCCTGGGCGCGCATTGCGCAGGCTGGCGGTGGCCGACAGGCCGCGCTGCGTGCCGTCGGTCGGTGTGATGTTCACCTGGCCGGTGAGCGCGGTCGCCGGCGCGTCGGTCAACAGCGCCGACAGATCGAGCGCTTCGGTGCGCAGGTCGAGTCGCGGCAATGGCCAGGGGTCGAGCAGCGCCACCGTGGCACTGCCGTCCAGGCTCTGATCCTGTGCCCGCAGCGCGGCCTGCGCCTCGAATCTCGACAGCGGCCCCTTGGCCTGCAGCTGCGCGCGCCAGCCGGCCCGCAGCGACTGCGCCCACGGCGGCAGCACCAGCGTGGACGCGCTGTCGGTGGAAGGCGCCTGCGTGGCCTCGAGCTGCAGGTCCAGCGGCAGGGGCGCGCGGGTTCCGATCTGCGCCCGTCCAATCAGCTGCAACGGGCCAGCCTGCAGGCTGAGCCGTTCCAGCCGGTGCTCACTGCCGCCCGCCGCGCCCAGAGTCAGGTGCGCCTGCAGCTGTTGCAACGGCAGCCCCTGCTCGTTCGACAGCACCAGCGTGCCAATGCGCAGCTTCTGCACCTCCAGCTCGAGCGGCAATTGCAGGCTGTCGGGCAATTTGGCCGGCCCGTCGCCGGGCGCGAAGTTCAATGTCACGCGCTCGGCCGACAGTTCGGCCAGCGCGAGCCCGAACCACGACTGCGGATCGCGCGTGAAGCGCAGACGCGGCGAGGCCCACTGCACCACGTCGAGCTCGATCCGGTTGTCGCGGGCGGCGCCTTCGTCACGCACGTGCACGATGATCTTGCGGGCGCTGAAGCGCCCCAGCAACCGGCCGCTGGGCGACTGCACCTCGATCTGCGGCTGCAGCTGGCTCAGCGTCCATGCGCTGCCCGGTTCGGTGCCCAACGCCCAGCCCAGGGCACCGATCAGACCCACCGGCACGGCCAGTCCCACCAGCCAAAGCGCCCAGCCCCATCCCGGTCGCCCGCGGCGCCGGCGCGGCCGGGCAATCGACACTTCTGCCGACGCGGAGTCGGCAGCGCTGCCCGGTGGCGCGTCGGACACGGGCGCCGTGTCGGCCGCCGTCGCGCCGGCTTCGGTGGCGCCGCGACCACTGCGCGTGGCCGGGTCCGGATCCGTCGGGGGTGCGCTCGGCGGTGTCGGTGCGGTCATGCGGACTGCTTCAAAACGAGATGCCCACACTGAAATGCAGGCGGAAGGCACGCACCGCTTCGCCGTAAGCCAGGTCCAGCCGCAGCGGACCGACAGGGCTGCGATAGCGCAGGCCCACGCCCAGACCCACCGACGGGCTCAGCTCGCTCCAGGTGTCGGCCGCGTCGCCGGCGTCGACGAATCCGGCCAGCCAGATCTCCGGCCGGCCCGGCCAGGGATGCGCCAGTTCGGCACTGCCGGTCAGCAGCGTCCTGCCGCTGACCGTCACGCCGTTGACTTTGGGACCGAGGCTGCGCAAATCGTAGCCTCGCACCGAGTCGTCGCCGCCGGCGCGAAACAGCAGCGGATCGGGCAGCCCGGTGCCGTTGCGGACGAACACGTGTCCGACCTCGAGCCTGCCGGTGGCATGCCAGTTGTTGCCCAGCGGGGTGTATTGCGTGAGCCGCGTGTAGCCGCGCGAGAACGGCCCCCGGCCGGTGACCTGTGAATCGGCCACGCCGAGCGCCACCTGCGCATTGGCGGTCAAACCTTCGGTGGGCAGCAACACGCTGTCCACGTTGCGCCAGATCCACTGGTAGTTTCCCGACAGCGACTGGCTGTTGACCGTGCCGTTGTCGTTGCGAGTGGTCGACAGCAGCGCCTCGGCAAAAATCAGCCGATCGATGCGTTCGCTCTCCAGCGAACGACCGATGCGCAGGCGCGACGCGTTTTCCACCGACCCGGCGGACTCCAGCCGCGATACCGCGCCTGCCAGCAAGTGGCGGTAGCCGCCTCGCAGAGGGTGCGAGGTCAGGTCGCCTTCCCAAGATTGCTCGTCGCGGCCGAGCTGGAGCTTGTTCCTGGCGCCCCAGTAGTTGCCGAAGAATTCGCGACCGAAGACGCGCCGGTGCCGGTGTTCGACCGAGATGCGCTGCCCGGTTCGATCGCTGAAGCCCGCGCCCAGCGTGGCTTCCTGCAGCGGCAATTCGCGCAGCCGCACCAGCACCGGGGCCGCGTTCGCCGTCGCAGGGTCGGGGTCGAGCTCGACCGACACGCTCTGGAACAGGTTGGCGGTGCGCAGCCGCTCCTGAAAATCCAACAGCAGCTTTTCGGAGTAGGGCTGACCGGTGGCAAACGGCGCAAGGTTGTACACCGTGGTGACCGAATAGCGGTCGATGCCTTCGATGCGCAGTTCACCGAGGTGGTAGAGCGGGCCGCTGTCGAGCGTGCCGTCGATCGCGACGCTGCCGGTCGAGGCGTCGACCCGCGCTTCGGTGGCCAGCCAGTTCGCAGCCGGGTAGCCGTCGGCCCGCAACCGTGCCAGGCTCTGCGTCTTGGATTCGTCCCAGGCCGACTGCCGGAACGGCGCGCCGCGCGCCAGCGGCCAGCGCTTCTCGATCAATTCCAGTGTGGTGTGGCTGGTGGCGTCGTCTGCATCCAGCCGCCGGCGCAGTTCGCCCTGCACGTGCAGCGTCCAGTCGGTCACCCGAGCCTGCAGTCCCGGCGTGACCCTCAGGAGCACCTGCGGCAGGCCGGCCCCGCGGGTGTCACGTTCGACGGTGGTGGTGGCGTCGAAATAGCCTTCGGTTTCCAGCAATGCCCGCACCTGCGCGGGCGCTGCCGCGACCAGCCGGTCGAGCTCCGACGGCGTGATGGCATCGGCCTCGGTGACGTTTTGAAAGCGGGCCAGGTCGAGATAGTTGCGCAGCAGCGGGCGCAGGTCGTCGGGCGCCTGGATGTCGAGCTGATACACCGGCCGGCTGGGCAGCCCGCTGGCGTCGCCGGTCGCGCCGGGGAGGCGCGACGACGGCAACCACGAGGCGCACCCGCCCAGCGCGGACAGCAACGCCAACGCTGCGACGGTCCGACCGACCCGGCTCATTTGCCGAGCATGCGCATGGCCGCTTCGAGGCCCTGCAAGGTCAGCGGATACATGCGCTGGTTCATCAGCTGCTGCATCACGGCAATGCTTTGACGATAGCCCCACAGCCCTTGCGGCTCGGGGTTGATCCAGGCGAACTTCGGGAAGGCGTAGGTCAATCGCTGCAGCCATTCGGCACCGGCTTCCTCGTTGTTGTATTCGACGCTGCCGCCGGGCTGCAGGATCTCGTAGGGACTCATCGTCGCGTCGCCGACGAAGATCAGCTTGTAGTCCTTGTTGTACTGGCGGATCACGTCACGGGTGCTGAATTTTTCGCTGTAGCGGCGCCGGTTGTCCTTCCACATGAAGTCGTAGACGCAGTTGTGGAAGTAGTAGAACTCGAGGTGCTTGAACTCGGACCTGGCCGCGCTGAACAACTCCTCGACACGGTGGATGTGCTCGTCCATCGTGCCGCCGACGTCCATCAGCAGCAGTACCTTCACCTTGTTATGGCGCTCCGGCACCATCTTGATGTCGAGCCAGCCGGCATTGGCGGCTGTGCTGCGGATCGTGTCGTCCAGATCGAGTTCGTCGGCCGAGCCTTCGCGGGCGAAGCGGCGCAGCCGGCGCAGCGCCATCTTGATGTTGCGCGGGCCGAGCTCGGCGTTGGCGTCGTAATCCTTGAACCGTCGCTGATCCCAGACCTTGACAGCGCTTCGGTGGCGGCTCTTGTCCTGGCCGATGCGGATGCCCTGCGGGTTGTAGCCATGGGCACCGAACGGGCTGGTGCCACCGGTGCCGATCATCTTGCTGCCGCCTTCGTGGCGCTCCTTCTGCTCTTCGAACCGCTTTTTGAGCGTGGCCATCAATTCGTCCCAGCCTATCTCCTTGATCGCTGCTTTGTCGGCTGCGCTGAGCTCGAGCTCGAATTTCTTTTGCAGCCAATCGAGCGGGATGTCCTGCGTGAAATCGGTCAGCAATTCGACACCCTTGAAGTAGGCCGCGAAGGCACGGTCGAACTTGTCGTACAGCGCCTCGTCCTTCACCAGCGTGGCGCGCGCCAGCACGTAAAACTGATCGACCGAGCTGTCGATCACGCCGGCGTGAATGGCCTCGAGCAGCATCAGGTACTCCTTGACCGAGACCTTCAGCTTGGCGGCGCGCAGGGTGTAGAAGAAATTGATCAGCATGTCAGCTCTTTGCTCCCAGCGCAGAGGCGACGGGTGCTTCAACCTATTTTGACGGCGTTGGCCGCGAAGGCGCTGACCGACATCGTCAGCGCGGCTTGTCCAGTTGCCAGCGCAGGTGGGCGCGCACGGTCGGCCACTCGCTTTCGACGATGCTGTACACGGCGGTGTCGCGCAACGTGCCGTTGGCGGCGCGCTGATGGTTGCGCAGGATGCCGTCCAGCGATGCGCCCAGCCGCTCGATCGCCTGCCGGCTCTGCTGGTTCAGCCGGTGCGTGCGGAATTCGACCGCGATGCATTCAAGCGTCTCGAATGCGTGCGTCAGCAGCAGCAGCTTGCACTGGGTGTTGACGGGCCCGCGCTGCGCGCTGCGGGCGGTCCAGGTCGAGCCGATCTCGACCCGCCGGTGCACCGCATCGACATTCATGAAGGTGGTCATGCCGACCGGCGTGCCGCTGGCATCCAGCGTGGTGAATGCCAGCATTGAGCCGACCGCCTGCAACTGCAGGCGCCGCTCGATCTCGGCGGCCATGTCCTCGGGCGACGGCACGGTCGTGTACCAGAGCTTCCAAAGCTCGCCATCGCGCGTGGCACGGCACAGCGCGTCGTGGTGGCTGGCGGCCAACGGTTCGAGCGTGGCGTGCGGGCCGACCAAGCGCACCGGCGCCAGCCAGGCCGGCGCGGTAGTCATCAACCCGGTGCCTTCAACGGTTGTGGCGCTGCATGAACACCAGCTTCTCGAACAGCGTCACGTCCTGCTCGT
>ENA-OFCE01001491-OFCE01001491.1-metagenomes-genome-assembly--contig:-NODE-1491-length-11784-cov-6.849348_pt1 | contig 11784 bp, 6 predicted proteins | sample MGYA00153388_OFCE01 | MGnify analysis MGYA00153388
TCCCGTGGGTGTTTTCCACCATGACCAGCTACTGGTCGCAGGCCTCGGCCATCCTGAACTGGATGGCCACGAAGGAAGGCGGCGTGGCCAACCTCAAGGGCAAGAAGATCGCCCACCTGCACCTGGACTCGGCCTTCGGCCGCGAGCCGCTGCCGGTGCTGAACCGGCTGGCCAAGGACTGGGGCTTCGAGCTGATTCCCATCCCCGTGGCGGCGCCCGGCATCGAGCAGTCGGCGCAGTGGCTGCGCATCCGCCAGGAGCGCGCAGACTGGGTCATTTCGTGGGGCTTCGGGGCGGGTATGAACTCGACCGCGATCAACAATGCCGCACGCATCAACTTCCCGCGCGAAAAGATGGTGGGCGTGTGGTGGGCAGGCTCCGAGGAAGACGTGTTGCCGGCCGGCGATGCCGCCAAGGGCTACTTCGCTGCAGCCAACGTGCCCAGTGGCAAGCAGTTCCCGCTGGTGCAGGACATCGAGAAGGTGGTCTACGGTGCCGGCAAGGGCAACCTGTCGGACCCGAAGCGTCTGGGCAACATCTACTGGAACCGGGGCGTCACGGCCGCCATCTTCTGGGTCGAAGCCGTGCGCAACGGACAGCGCCTCGCCAACAAGCGCGGCCAGACGCTGAACGGTGACGAAATGCGCAACGGCTTCGAAGCACTGAACCTGACGCCCGCGCGGCTGAAGGAACTGGGCATCGAAGGCATGCTGCCGTCTTTCAAGCTGAGCTGCAGCGACCACGAAGGCGCGGGTGTGATCAAGATCATTCAGTGGGACGGCGCGAAGTGGAACACCGTGACACCGGACTGGGTGTCGTCCGACCGCAAGATGATCCGCGAGATGGTGGAAGAGTCGGCAGCAAAGTACGCTGCCGAGCAGAAGATCACACCAAAGAAGTGCTGAGCAGGAATTGGACATGAGCGCCCCGGCTATCGCACCTTCCCAACAGGCAGCCGCCCCGGCCGGGGCCATGCCCATCCTCGCGGTCAAGAACATCGAGGTCATCTACGACCACGTGATCCTGGTGCTGCGCGGGGTGTCGCTCGAAGTGCCGCAAGGCAAGATCGTGGCGCTCCTGGGCGGCAACGGCGCGGGCAAGAGCACGACGCTCAAGTCCGTGTCCACGCTGCTCGCCTCGGAGCGCGGCGACGTGACCAAGGGCTCGATCGAGTTTCGCGGTCAGCGCACCGACCAGCTTTCGCCGGGCGACATGGTCAACATGGGCATGGTGCAGGTGATGGAGGGCCGGCACTGTTTCGCCCACTTGTCGGTGGAGGACAACCTGCTCACCGGCGCCTTCACGCGCAAGATCAGCAAGGCCGACCGGCGCGACGCACTCGAGCGCGTCTATGCCTACTTTCCGCGCCTGAAGGTGCGCCGTACCAGTCTGGCCGGCTACACCTCGGGCGGTGAACAGCAGATGACGGCCATCGGCCGCGCGATGATGGCCAAGCCCAGCATGCTGTTGCTGGACGAACCGTCGATGGGCCTGGCGCCGCAGATCGTGGCCGAGATCTTCGAGATCGTGCGCGACCTCAACACCAAGGAGGGTGTGAGCATCCTGCTGGCCGAGCAGAACACCAACGTGGCGCTGAAGTACGCCGACTACGGCTACATCCTGGAAAGCGGCCGCATCATGATGGACGGGCCGGCGCGCGACCTGGCCGAGAACGCCGACGTCAAGGAGTTCTACCTGGGCCTGTCCACCGAAGGGCGCAAGAGCTTTCGCGACATGAAGTCGTACCGCCGGCGCAAGCGCTGGCTCTGACGTAAAACGCGGATCGCTTACCGCAGATCGGGGTCAGTCCACCGGCGTCAGCTTGGCGATTGCCAGTGCCAGCCACTTGGCGCCGTGGCGGCCGAAGTTGACCTGCGCGCGCGCGTCGCTCCCGCTGCCCTCCAGCGTCAGGATCACGCCCTCGCCGAACTTGGTGTGGAACACCGATTGACCCAGCCGCAAGCCAGCCGGACCCGGTGAACTGCGCAGCATCGGCGGCGCGGGCGACGCCAATTGGCTGCGCCCGGCGCCGACGATGCCCGACAGCCCCGAGCCTCGCGACCAGGCCTGCTGATACTCCCGCGCAAAGCCCGATCCGAAGCCCTGCGCCCGCGGCGTGATCCACTTCAGCGCGCCCTCGGGCAGCTCGTCGAAGAAGCGGCTTTTCACGTTGTAGCGGGTCTGGCCGTGCAGCATGCGCGTCTGGCTGAAGCTCATGTACAGGCGCTGGCGCGCGCGCGTGATGGCCACGTACATCAAGCGGCGCTCTTCTTCCACTCCGTCGGCGTCGCTGGCCGAGTTCTCGTGCGGGAACAGGCCTTCTTCGATGCCGGTGATGAACACGGCGTCAAACTCCAGCCCCTTGGCCGAGTGCACCGTCATCAGCTGGATGGCATCGGCACCCGCCTGGGCCTGGTTGTCGCCGGCTTCGAGCGAGGCATGCGTCAGGAAAGCCGCCAGCGGGCTCATGATTTCGCCAGTCTCGATGTCGGGCACGGGCAGCAACCCCGTGCCTTGTTCGTCCACAGGCAGCGCCACGGCGTCCTTGCCGAAGCCTTCCTGCGTGACAAAGCTCTCGGCGGCGTTGACCAGCTCTTCCAGGTTCTCGATGCGGTCCTGGCCTTCCTTGTCGGTGCGGTAGAAATCGATCAGACCCGAGCGCTGCAGCATGTGGTCGATGATCTCGCGCAGCGTCAGCCCGCGCGTGCCTTCGCGCAGTGCATCGATGAGCGCGCCGAAGGCCTGCAGGTTCACGCCCGCCTTGCCCGGCACGGCGCCCACGCTCTGCGCCAGGCTGCGGCCTGAGCTTCTTGCCGCGTCCTGCAGCTGTTCGATGCTGCGCGCCCCGATGCCGCGCGCCGGGAAGTTCACGACGCGCAGGAAGCTGGTGTCGTCGCCGGAGTTCTCCAGCAGGCGCAGATAGGCCAGCGCGTGCTTGATTTCGGCGCGTTCGAAGAAGCGCAGCCCGCCGTACACGCGGTACGGCACGCCGGCGTTGAAGAGCGCGCTTTCGATGATGCGGCTCTGCGCGTTGCTGCGGTAGAGCAGCGCGATCTCGCTGCGCGGCATGCCGCCGCGGTGCAGGCTCTGGGCTTCTTCCAGAAACCACTGCGCCTCGGCGTAGTCGCTGGTGCTTTCGTACACGCGCACCGGCTCGCCAGGGCCGGCGTCGGTGCGCAGATTCTTGCCCAGGCGCTGCGCGTTGTGCGCAATCAGATCGTTCGCAGCGTCGAGGATGTGGCCGCTGGAGCGGTAGTTCTGCTCCAGCTTGATGACGCGCTGCACCCGGTACTCGCGCTCGAAGTCGGCCATGTTGCCCACGCGGGCGCCGCGGAAGGCGTAGATGCTCTGGTCGTCGTCGCCCACGGCGAACACGCCCTGTGGCGGAACGTGCCCTGGCGGCGCAAACATCTTCAACCACGCGTACTGCAGGCGGTTGGTGTCCTGGAACTCGTCGACCAGCACATGCTGGAAGCGGCGCTGGTAGTGTTCACGCAGCGGGTCGTTGTCGCGCAGCAGCTCGTAGGTGCGCAGCATCAGCTCGGCAAAGTCGACCACGCCCTCGCGTTGGCATTGCTCTTCGTACGTCTGGTAGATCTCGACCTGCTTGCGCGTCTGCTCGTCGCGGATGTCGACGTCGCGCGGTCGCTTGCCGTCTTCCTTGGCGCCGGCGATGAACCAGGCCTGCTGCTTGGGCACGAATCGCTCTTCGTCCAGGTTCATGCCCTTGACGACGCGCTTGACGGCGCTGAGCTGGTCGGAGGTGTCCAGGATCTGGAAGCCTTGGGGCAGCCCGGCCAGCTTCCAGTGCGCGCGCAGGAAGCGGTTGCACAGGCCGTGGAAGGTGCCTATCCACATGCCGCGCACTGCAACCGGCAGCATCGTGCTCAGGCGCGTGAGCATCTCTTTGGCGGCCTTGTTGGTGAAGGTCACACCCAGCACACCACCGGGCGAAAGTTGCCCGGTCTGCATCAGCCAGGCGATGCGCGTGGTCAGTACGCGGGTCTTGCCCGATCCAGCGCCGGCCAGAATCAGCGCGGGCACCGCAGGCAGCGTGACGGCGGCGAGTTGTTCGGGGTTCAGCCCCTGCAAAAGACGGGATTCGGTGGGCAGCGCAGAGGTCGGGTTCATCCGACCGATTCTAGGAGTCGGCCCCTCCGTGCAGCGTCCGTGTATCCCGTGTATCCCGTGTATCGCTATCGCTCAGCCGATGGCGTCCAGCTCGACGGTGATCAGCGTCGGGTCCGGGTGTTCGCCGTAATGCAGCCGGCGGTGCTCGACGTTGCGCAGTCGCTGCGTCAGCCACGCGGCCAGGTCGGCCGGCGGCAGTGGCCGGCTGAGCAGGTAGCCCTGAATCTCGTCGCAGCCCAGTTCGCGCAGGATGTCGGCCTGGGCTTGCGTCTCCACGCCTTCGGCCACCACGCTCATCTCCAGGCTGCGGGCCAGGGCGATGATGGCGGTGGCGATGGCCACGTCCTCGGAGTTCTCGGGCATGGCCGCGACGAAAGACTTGTCGATCTTGAGCGTGTCGATCTTGAAGCGCTTGAGGTAGCTCAACGACGAGTGGCCAGTGCCGAAATCGTCGATCGCCAGGCGCACGCCCATGCGTGCGAAGGTGGCGAGCATGCCGCGGTTGGTTTCGGTGTCTTCCATCAACAGCGATTCGGTCAGCTCCACGTCCAGTCGGCGCGGGTCGATGGCGTTTTCGCGCAGCGAGTCCTCGACCAGTGAAGCCAGGTAGAGGTGCCTGAACTGGCGTGCTGACAGGTTCACCGCCATGCGCAGCGGTGGCAGGCCGGCCTTGTCCCAGGCCGCCAGCTGGGCGCAGGCGGCGCGTATCACCCAGGCGCCCACGGGCAGGATCATGCCGGTGTCTTCCAGCACGCTGATGAAGCGGTCCGGCGGCACCATGCCCTGCCCCGGGCAGTACCATCGCAGCAGCGCCTCCACGCCGGTCACCTCGTTGGTCGCCAGGCAGGCCTTGGGCTGGTAGTGCAGATGGAACTCGTTGTTCTCCATCGCCTTGCGCAGGCCGCTTTCCAGCGTCAGGCGCGCACTGATGGCGGCGTTGAGGTCGTCGCTGAAGAAGCTGTACGTGGCGCGGCCCATCGACTTGGACCGATACATCGCCATGTCGGTGTGGCGGATCAGCGTGTCCAGGTCGACATCGTCGTTGGGGTACATCGAGATGCCGATGCTGGCCGACACGACGAGCTCGTCGTCGCCCATCTTGAAGGGCACGTTCAGGGCGTCGAGCATGCGCCGGGCGATCAGCGTGGCGTCTTCGGCGCCGGCAATGGCCTCGGCGATGATCGTGAATTCGTCGCCGCCCAGCCGCGACAGCGTGAAGGGCTCGCCCTCGGCCTGGCGCGCCACCGAATCGGCACCGCGCAGGCAGGCCGTCAGCGTTTGCGCCACATGCTGCAGCAGCCTGTCGCCGGCCTCGTGGCCGAGGCTGTCGTTGACGATCTTGAAGCGGTCCAGGTCCAGGAACATCAGTGCCATGGGCCGACCCGTCCGCTGCGAGCGCGTCATCGCCTGGCCCAGCCGGTCGCGGAACAGCACACGGTTGGGCAGGCCGGTAAGGCTGTCGAAATTGGCCAGGTAGCTGAGCTGCTCCTGCGTCTGCTTGCGGTCGGCCATGTCGCCCAGGTAGACCAGCCACTGCCGGCTGGGGCCCGTGCCCAGCGTGGCCACGCGAATCTCCAGCGGGCGCTGCAGGGCCTTGCCGTCCAGCGCCAGGCTGTCGCCGGTCTTCAAGGGAAAGCTGTCGGGAGCGTCGGCCTCGCGGTGGTTGCGACGGTTGATGTGGCGCCCCAGCAGGCCCGCCGGCGTCTCGCTCATCGCCGAGGCCGCAGACTTGTTGGCCAGCAACACCTCGCCATGCTGGTTGCACAGCAGGATGCCCTCGGTGGCCGTCTCCAGCACGGCGCGAATGCGCCGCTCCGCGCTCTCGCGTCGGACCCAGTCGTGGCCAGCCAGGTGCCGCACCAGGCGTTGCCGCCAGCGCACGAGCAGACGAGCTACCCGGGACGGGGGCTCGGCCAGCGACGTGGGGGGAGTGGAGTCGATCGGGCGCATGGAAACTGAAGTCGATGGCTTGTCTTCGGCCCGCCTGGGCCTAGCTTGAGGGCTGTTTTCATGCCGCTGACCGACCCGTCCCCCGCGTAGAATTTTTCCGATCATGGAAATTTTCGACTGCGACAACATTCTGCTGCTGCCGCGCAAGTGCGTGGTCGACAGCCGCAGTGCCTGCGACGCCTCGGTGGAATTCGGCGGGCGCCGCTTCGTCTTGCCGGTGGTGCCAGCCAACATGAAAACGGTGATCGACGAGGCGATCAGCGTGCAACTGTCGGCCAGCGGTCATTTCTACGTGATGCACCGATTCGATCTGGACGCCGTGGCCTTTGCCGGGCGCATGCGCGACCAGGGCCTCATCGTCTCGCTCAGCTCGGGCGTCAAGCCGGCCGACTTCGCAGTCATCGACCGCCTGGCCGCAGAAGGCGTGGGTGCCGACTACATCACGATCGACATCGCCCACGGCCATGCCGACAGTGTGCGGCGGGCCATCGAGCACATCAAGACCGTTCTGCCCGCTGCCTTTGTGATCGCCGGCAACGTCGCCACGCCCGAAGCCGTGATCGACCTGGAGAACTGGGGCGCCGACGCCACCAAGGTCGGCGTCGGCCCGGGCAAGGTGTGCATCACCAAGCTCAAGACTGGTTTCGGCACCGGCGGATGGCAACTCAGCGCCTTGAAGTGGTGCGCGCGCGTGGCCACCAAGCCCATCATTGCCGACGGCGGCGTACGCCACCATGGCGACATCGCCAAGAGCGTGCGCTTCGGCGCGGCCATGGTCATGGTGGGCTCGCTGTTCGCGGGCCACGAAGAGTCGCCCGGCGCCACGGTGGAGGTCGACGGCAAGCGCTACAAGGAGTACTACGGCAGCGCGTCGGACTTCAACAAGGGCGAGTACAAGCATGTCGAAGGCAAGCGCATCCTGGAGCCGATCAAGGGTGTGCTCGCCGACACCCTGCGCGAAATGCGCGAGGACGTGCAGAGCTCCATCAGCTACGCCGGCGGGCGCGTGCTGGCCGACTTGAAGAAGGTGAACTACGTGATCCTGGGCGGCGAGAACGCAGGCGAACACCTGTTCATGTAGCGCCCGGCGGTCGCTCGCCACACTACCGTTGCACCTGGTACTGCGGGCCCGCCACCATCAAGTAGGCCGCTGTCTTCACACGCTGTGCCGGGTTGGCCGTCGGCACGGCCGACACGGCATTGACGATGGCCTGGCGCGACTGCGCCGGCAGGCTGGCATGCAGCAGCAGGGCGCCCAGGCCATCGACCAGCCGCGCAGGCTCGCCAGCCAGAGGCTCCCACGCCGCGAGCGACAGCTGCGTGCCCACCGCGCCGGGCAACGTCGGGTCCGGCGGCACCGGGCGGCCAAAGATCAGACGCCAGGCGAAGTCGACCCGCTTCAGGCTGGTGCTGCTGTCCACGATGGCCAGCTCCGGCGCATTCATGCCGCTGCCGCTGAGTTCGTAGTCGGGCGGGAAGAAGTTGAACACGGTGGGCGACACGAATACGTTCTGCTCCATGCCCGCGCTCAGCGCGACGAGGTCCACGCCGTCGCTGCGTGCGCCCAGGGCGCGCATGACACCAGTCACGTATAGCACAGGCTCGCGCAGCTTGCCGAAGTGCGGGCCGGACGGCACGTCGCCCCGCGCCTCGGGGTCGAGCAGGATGGCGCGCACGACGGCGCGAAGGTCGCCCCGGACGCCCCGGCCGTTGTCGTCGAAGGTGCGCGAAACGCGGGCCACGTAGGCCGCTGACGGGTGGCTGGTGGTGAGGTGCTGGATCAAGCGCCGGCCCACGAACGGCCCCACGTTGGGGTGATGGAAGATGTTGTCCAGCACCTGTACGAGCTCGGCCCGCGGGTCGGCGTTGCCCGTGATCTGCCGGCCCTGCAACAGGCGCTTGGGGCCGGCGTCGTGCATGTCCGCCACGGGCACCAGCGGGCCGTCGAAGTAGCCCGGGTTGCGTCGCTGAAGAGCCGCACCCGGCCTGGGGGCGTAGGTCCAGCCCGTGAAGGCGCGGGCAAATTCGGCAATCTCGGGCGGGCCGTAGGTGGGCAGGGGCCGTCCGTCGGCGCCGCGCTTCGGCGCGCCGTCCGCTTCCAGCAGCACCAGGCCCACCGAGAACAACTGCAACACCTCGCGGGCAAAGTTCTCGTTCGGCGGAATGCCGCGGCGCGGGTCCAGCCGCTCGTTGTTGGCCATGTCGAGGTACTGGCCCATCATCGGGCTGAGAGTGACCGCCTCGAGCACGTCGCGGTAGTTGCCGAACGCGTTGTCCAGCAGCATCTGCTGGTAGCGCGCCATGGCATAGGCCTTGTTGTTCTTGCGCGCCGAGACGACGAATATCTGCCCCAGCGCAAAGGCGACGCGCTGGCGCAGCTGGTCGGGCTGACCCAGGGCGTTCTGGAAGAATCGGGTCTGCAGCATGAACTGCGAGTAATGCTCGCGCCGGCACAGGCGGCCGGGCTCGGCCAGCGGGCACTGCTTGTTGACGTCGTTGTCCACCACCGGCAGCTCGGGCATGCGCGACGTGGCCAGTCTGAACTGCTCGTCTAGGTAGGCCACGTGACCCTGCCGCCGCACACGTTCGACGGCCTCGGGCGTGGGGCCGAAGCTGGACTGCTCGAGCAGCCTCACGGTGGCGGCCACGCTGTGCCGCGGCGAGCGCCAGGCAGCGACTTCATCGGGCTGGTCCGGCCGCGGCGTGGCACAGCCCGCCAGCACCAGTACCAGCACCAGCACACCCGCCGACGCGGCCAGAACAACCCGGGCGGCCGCCCTCGGGAACAGCCGCGTCATGCCAGGAAGCCCAGGTCACGCCGGTCGAAGCGTGCAAGATTCGGTGTGATGCCTGCCAGTGCCGACTCGTCGGCGCCGAACCAGCGTGCCAGCGTGGCCACGTATTGGTCATAGGACGTGCTGGGTATCCACCGCCCTTCGCGGCTGGCGTCGTCGGCGCCGCCCAAGACCAGTTGCGGGTAGTTGCCGTAGGTCTGCCGCCCGCGCACCGCTCCGCCCGACACCAGGTGGTGGTTGCCCCAACCGTGGTCGGTGCCCGCGCTGTTGTTGACCTTGAACGTGCGCGCAAAGTCGCTCATCGTGAATGCGGTGACTTGCGGTCCGATGCCCAGGGCCTGCACCGCGTCGTCGAAGGCCTTCAGCGCCGTGGCCAGTTCGGTCAGCAGCCGGTCCTGTTCAGCGCGCTGGTTGGTGTGGGTGTCGAAGCCGCCCAGCGACACGAAAAAGATCTGCCGGCGGTTGCCCAGCAGGCTGCGGGCCTCGATCAGGCGCGCTGCCCGCAGCAGTTGCTGGCTCAGGTCCGACCGCAGTGATGCAAAGGGCGTGGTCACCGGCGAGGCGGCGGCCCCGGCCGGCGGGTTGATGATGGGATTGACGAGGCCCGCTGCATCCAGCGCCGAAGCCACGATGTCGCCGGCCTGGCGGCCCAGGGATGTCGGGTCTTGCGCCCACAGCGCACGCAGGGCGTCCACGCGCGTGGCGCTGGCGGCGTCCGGGCCGCTGCCCGTCAGACCAAAGTTGCCACGTGCCGGCAGCACCAGGCTGGCCCGCACGTCTCCGCGCAGGAAGCCCTGGTTGCCCGCGAGCGAGATCATCGACGGCAGCCGGCCCGTGCCCCCACCCACAGGCCTCACGCTGCGCGCCAGGCGCAATCCCCAGCCAAGGTTGCCGGGGCTGTCGCCGCCCAGCGCCTGCGCGAAGTCCTGCTGGTCGGAGTGAGAAAACAGGTTGTCCGGCTTGCGGCCACCGCGTTGGTAGCTGCTGCGCGACAGCGGCTCCACCAGCGCCCCGGTGTTGAACAGAACGGCCAGCCGGCTGTCGTTCCACACCGGCAGCAGCGGCGCCAACGCAGGGTTCAAGCCGAAAGCTGCAGCGCTGTCCGCGCCTGGCAACGGCAGCAGCTGCTCGCGGCTCAGTGCCAGCGGCGTGCCAGCGCGCACCTTGGCTTGATCGCCGAGGCGGTCATCCAAGGGCACCAGCATGTGGTTGCCGTCGTTGCCGCCGAACAGAAAGACGCAGACCAACGCCTTTCAGTCGGCGGGCGCCAGTTCCTGCGCTGCGCGGGCTGTCTGCGCCAGGGCCGAGAGCAGGCCGGCGGCGCCCAGGCAGTTCAAAAGGTGTCGACGACGCATGACCGGAATCTCCAATGCAAACGCTCAGTCGCACAATGGTTGAACTTCGCGCCGCGCCATCGGCTGGCATTCGCGGCGAGTATGGCCTCGTTGCCGGCTGACAGGCACCGGCACCGCGTCGGTCGCTCAGTGTCTCGCCCTGTCGCGACAGCACCCTGTCGCGCCGGTAGGCCCACCTACAATTCCGGCTCCTCGCGCGCCCTGGGCAAGACACCTTCCAGCGGCGGCGCCAACGCCCATCGCAGCACCGCCACCATGACCGAACTCGCTAAGTCCTTCGAGCCCGCCGCTATCGAGGCCCGCTGGAGTCCGGTCTGGGAGACCAGCGGGGCCCACGCCCCGACGCTGGACCCGTCGCGGCCCTCGTTCAGCATCCAGCTGCCTCCCCCCAACGTGACGGGCACGCTGCACATGGGGCATGCGTTCAACCAGACCATCATGGACTCGTTGACGCGCTACCACCGCATGCGCGGCTACAACACGCTGTGGGTGCCGGGCACCGACCACGCCGGCATCGCCACGCAGATCGTGGTCGAGCGGCAGCTGCAGGAAAACGGTCTTTCTCGCCACGACCTGGGGCGCAAGAACTTCGTGGCCCAGGTGTGGGACTGGAAGCACAGCTCGGGCGCCACCATCGCGAACCAGATGCGACGCATGGGCGACAGCGTCGACTGGTCGCGCGAATACTTCACGATGGACGACAAGCTGTCCAAGGTCGTCACCGAGACCTTCGTGCGGTTGTTCGATGAAGGCCTGATCTACCGCGGCAAGCGCATGGTCAGCTGGGACCCGACGCTGAAGTCGGCCGTGTCCGACCTGGAAGTCGAAAGCGAGGAAGAAGACGGCTGGCTGTGGCTGATCCGCTACTCGCTCGAAGACGGGTCGGGTTCGCTGGTAGTGGCCACGACACGGCCCGAGACGTTGCTGGGCGACACCGCACTGATGGTCCACCCCGAGGACGAACGCTACGCCGCGCTGGTCGGCCAGCGCGTGCGCCTGCCGCTGTGCGAACGCCTGATCCCGGTCATCGCCGACGCTTACGTCGACCGCGGGTTCGGCACCGGCGTGGTCAAGGTGACACCGGCGCACGACGTCAACGACCATGCGGTGGGCTTGCGCCATGGCCTGTCGGTGATCGGCGTGCTTGACCTCGACGCGCGCATCAACGACAACGCGCCCACGGCCTACCGCGGCCTGGACCGCTTCGTCGCGCGCAAGCAGGTCGTTGCCGACCTCGACGCGCTGGGCCTGCTCGTCGAGACCCGCAAGCACCGCTTGACCGTGCCCCGCTGCGCCCGTACCGGCCAGGTGGTCGAGCCGATGCTTACCGATCAGTGGTTCGTGGCCATGAACAAGCCCGGCGCACACGGCCGCAGCATTGCCCAGGGTGCCATCGACGCCGTGTCCAGCGGACGCGTGCGTTTCGTGCCCGAGCAGTGGGTCAACACCTACGACCACTGGATGGACAACCTGCAGGACTGGTGCATCAGCCGCCAGTTGTGGTGGGGCCACCAGATCCCGGCCTGGTACGGCACGGCCGGCGAGCTCTTCGT
>ENA-OFCE01001492-OFCE01001492.1-metagenomes-genome-assembly--contig:-NODE-1492-length-11777-cov-2.892083_pt1 | contig 11777 bp, 8 predicted proteins | sample MGYA00153388_OFCE01 | MGnify analysis MGYA00153388
CCTGCTTTGCGAGGCGTTGATCCACGAGTTTCCACAATAGTGACTAAGACAGCTTTTTTACCCTCATTCTGCATTTCGCAAATTCGGTTAAGGATTTCTGAGTCCATAGTCTCCCTCCCTGGGCCCACTTAATGATCGACCAGACCCACCGCCGCGAAAAACACCAATTACTTCAGCAACAATACTCACGGCTATTTCTACGGGCGTTTCTGCTCGAATGTCAAGACCAATCGGAGCCTTTAGACGCCCTTCAAGGTCCTCTGCTCTTCCTTCCTCCCGCAAAACAGCAAATACTTCTTTTACCCGTTTCTTGCTGCCAATCATCCCCAAATATCGAGCTTTACTACCCATGGTAGCACGCAAACATTCCAGATCATATCTATGCCCGCGGGTTACAATAATCACAGCGGTATCACTGCTTATGACCAATTTCTTAAAAGCTTGGTCGAAGTTTTCGCAAATGATAGTATGAGCTCCTGGAAATCTGGCCTGATTTGCAAATTCAGGGCGATCATCCACTATTGTCACAATAAAATCCAATTGGATAAGCATTTGGACTAAGGGTTGACTTATATGCCCGCCACCAAACACAATCGCATGGTATTTAGCTGTCATCCTATCCCAAAAAATCCGATACGTTTCTCCTGATTGATCTTCAAGGGAAAGTGTCATGGCTTTGCTCCATGGCAGATTTTTCACCGTATCTAATACTTGCTGCCTAATCATCCCTTCCAATTGACTTTCTATTCTTCCGTCTTGATGGATGATCAGCATTTTTCCAATGTCATTATCAAGACTACTAGCAATAACAGTAAAACAGTCAGCGGTTCTGCCACTATTTTGAGCTGAAAGCAGACTACTAAATATCATATAAATCCTCCTTTATCCGGAAGGTTATATCATCCTTCACTGGTAATCTTCACCACATTTATCTTGAAATTGCATTGGGATTCAATTACCATATAGAATGAGTGGCAACGTATTTATTTTTTCCGGAGGTTGATACAATGAATGACAGCAATAACCCCCAGTGGAAAGAAAAATTCACTACTTTTTATAATGATATGCTAAAACAACTAGCTGATCATCATAGGGAAAGCTATGGTGAACTACTAACTCTGCAGCAGGAATTACATACTATATATCTTGATATCACCGCTAAACATCTTGAGCAATGGTCCCAAAAATATGGTTCAGACACTCCCGCTGAAAGTAATCTTTTAGACAAAATCGAAGCCGATTCCGTTGTTGTCGAAATCATCGACAATAATACTGGCAGGGTTTTTAGGCGTAGCTTGCCAATCAAATATCTTGAAACGGATAATGGCTTACTTTTGACAGGCGAAACAATGGAAGGCAATCCTTCCCAAATCGTTTTTCTTTCAGAAACAGCCATCACCAAAGTAAATGATCTCTTAGGCAAGGGGCCAGATATCCCTCGTTGCGGCGATAAATCTTAATCCTGCTCGGCATGTTAAACATCTCAAGTGAGATGTTTATTCTTTTTTTATCTTCGATTTCTCTAAAGGCAGTAGCATACGCTGAGACATTTTACAATTCGGACAAAGGCGTCCTTCACAGGTTTCTGTACATTCCCTGCAATATACGGTAAAACAGCGCACACATTTATATAGAAGAGTATCTATCAGCTCATTCTTACATCGGGGACATGCTTGAATATCCAAATTGCACCTCTTTCTCACGAACCTTTTTCCGCTATCAGCAAATAATAGCCTAATCCAGGTATTTTTTTATCCAATTTCTTTTTTCCTGTACATTGCCAGAGTTCTTCTATTGAGCCATGCTCCATAATAAAACTTGCGACAAATTCTTTTAGAAAAGCAGTCTGATCCTCAAAGACGTGTATATTAAAATCATGCTTCTGTAATATCTGAAAAAGATCACTGTGAGTCATGATGCTGGGTATATCAGATTCTCCTTCTCGGATATAAAGATCCGTTATGGCAAGCTTTCCTCCAGAAACAAGAATACGATTGATTTCAGTTAAAACCTTAGAGACATCAGGCATAACTGATAAACTACACTCAGCCAGAACACCATCAATAGAATGATCGGCAAAAGGCATGTCTGCGCCTGGTGACTGAATGAGCCGTAAATCAGCCTTACGTTCTTTTCCCTGCTGCAATAATGGAGTGGACAAGTCAACACCCAGGGCATGCACTCCTCGTACATCCCGTAGATACTCTACAGTAGTTCCCGTGCCACACCCCATATCAACAACTATAGAACGATGGTCAAAGTTACAGTAATCAACAAGTCTCCGTGTTAATTGTAATCCCCCTGGACGGGCTCCTTCGACCATGTTAGCAAAAATCTTATTTTCAAATACATTCGAACTACATTCATGCAGATCTGTAGTAATACGATCATTATGTTGGCCCATCATTTGTCCTCCAGTGCTTTTTCCACCTGGTCCATCTTCCCCTTTGCTAACTCTTCAGGAATATATACCAACCCGCATTGCGGGCATTTATAAAGTTCAACAGGAAACTCATTCCCCAAGTAGGCTAGGGTTACCTTTCCTAATGCAAGAGGAATATCGCAAGTATTACATATAATGATATTCTGAACTTGCTTATCCATAAAGTCACCTCATGATCCTTTTATCTCTAATCTGTGGCTATAGGCATTATGCACTAGGAAGCCATCTTCCTGAGGAGAATACTCTACCCAATACGTTACACTGGCAGGTTTAAAAGATGCAATATAAGAGTTATTTTCCATGTTTTTAAATTTAGTACCAGTATGTTCTGCCTGTGAAATCACAGCTATAATATCACTATCAAGAATCATCAACTCTTCCAAGGTCTGCCGTACATTCTCTGAAATGATCAACTTAACGTTGCACTGTTCTTTGTCTGCCAACTCTCCCCACACCTCTTTTTGCAGCGTCCTTTTCAGCCTTGCCCTATTCTCCTGTCGCTCAGAATAGCCGGGACCTTTTTTGCTAGCCACATCTTGCTGCCTTGTTGGAAAAATCAAGTCCAAGAGGTGATAGCTCTGCTTTCCTTGACTGGCAAAATTATCCCGGCACATTGCACAGTAAGTAAGAAAATCATTTTCACTCTGTTGACTGCGCTTTTTTATCATCTTATGGGCAATTTCTTTATTAGCAAACAGCATAAGACCGCCATAACCACAACACTCTGTAAATTCATTACTGTTTTCCAATTCCTCCACTTGGTGGCCAAGTGTATGCAAAATTTTTCGTATACTTTGCTGTAAGGCAGCTTCATGCCTTGTGGTGCAAGCATCATGTACCACCAATTTTAATGACGTATGCGGCTCTTTTCTTTGATCTGGCAGTCCAATTTTATCTAATACTGTCCATATTGACTCAACATCCATAGAAGGCCATTCACGCTTAAAAACACTATAGCAAGTAGGACAGCCTGTGATGACCCTGGGAGAACCCAACTTTCGCCAACTATCTTCGATGGCCTTAATTGTTTCTTTAAATAAATTTTCTTGTCCTGCCCAGTCAGCTGGAACACCGCAACAGCCCAAAATTAAACCCACGCCATCAGTTATTTTTTTGCAAAGGAATTGGTACATGCTTTTTACATGTTCCGGCGAAGAGGCACTGAGCTGGCAACCGGGAAAGAATACGGTACTGCTTGATGCAAAACCTGGTTGATGTCTGCTAAATGCAAACTTCTCACTGGTACTAAACTGCATGTCTCGTAAAGCAAAATCATGGACTCTTGGTGGCATTTTCCCTTTTTCGACCATAATCCGTCTTGCTTCTTGGCAAATTTCTCCCATATTCAAATTTCCCGGACAAACCTGCTCACATAAACCGCATAAATTACAGGCATTAATCATTTTATTAGCATGGTGAACGCCCATCACAATGGATAAATTATTATAAACTTCCCGCACATACCGCTTTGGATAAGCGTGAAAATGAGCTAGATATTCACAAACCTTAACACACTCCAAACACTCACATAATAGGCAGCGCTTCGCCTCCTTTACTGCTTCTTCCGTCGTATAGCCTTTATTGGGATCAGCACTTCGTACCCTCGTTTGCGGTTCTACTCCAGCAATATTTGTGTAAAGTAAAGAGGTAAAAGATCCTTCCTTTTCCCGACTGGCCGTAAGAGAAGCATTTTGTAAGAAACGATCGATTGAATTTGCAGCTATTTTCCCATGAGAGATTGAGGTAATTGGTGACTTATGATCAGGTCCCAAGTAAAGACTGCCCCCAGCAAAAACGTTGGGCACGCTCGTTGCCAGCGTTACAGGATGAATGGCAATCCCTCCACCCACGTCAAGAGCAAGTCCCCAATCATGGGGATTTGTTTCTATGCAGCCTGTTGCTAAATAGACAGCATCAAAAGTTGCACTTATATGATCTAACGATGTCTTTGAGTTCTTATGATTATTCACGATAATATTTAAGTTAATTTCTAATGGTATTCTTTTTAATATGGCAAAATCATCAGCAATATTCTGCCTAGGCAGCCGATGTTCGGGAATGTTCCATATACTCCCACCTAATAATTTCTTTGCCTCAAAAATCACAACATTATAGCCCTTTTTGCCTAGTTCAACTGCCGCTGTTAAGCCACTTAATCCAGCTCCAATAATTGCGATGGTTTTATCCTTAGGCGGCATTGGTGTGATTTTAAGAATCAATTCATTACTATTATCCACGCAGCTTGTTTCCAGCTCATTCACTGCAATAGACTCATCTATTTCTTGCCGCTTACAGGCCTGCTGACAGGGTTGATCACAAATTCTACTAATGATTCGCGGAAAGGGTACCATTTTATATAATAATTGCACTCCAGCTTTATAGTCCTCTTTTTGAATAGCAGCAACCATGCCTCTTACATCAACGTGAACTGGGCAGGCAGCTGTACATCCTGGAGGCTGCTCTTGAACACATTGCTGCTCTCTTTCCTTTAAGACTTTTTGTTCCATACTATCTCCCTTTCCTTCATAATATACGCCAATAAAATTCGTATATTGGAAAGCCTAAAACGAATTGAATTTACGTTTTCAATTCGTTTTAGGTTACATATATAGAAACTCTTATTTTTCCCTTGTGGATAGTGCTGCCAGTCCGGCTTTTATTTTTTCGGGCAGTGCAGGAATTGCATAAATACGTACACCACATGCATTATAAATGGCATTAAGAATCGCAGGATGTGGAGCACTCAGGGGACCTTCGCCTGCACCTGCTGCACCGTGAGGTCCATGCTCACGAGGAGTAATATTATAGATAATTTGAATATCATCTGGTACATCATAAATGAAGGGTAAACCACAATTAACCAGGTTTGTGTGTTTCTTAAGATCTTCGAAGTCTTCTGTAAGAGCAAGACCAATACCTTGCGCTAAACCACCATATATCTGGCCATCACAAGCTGTTTTATTCGTAATCGTTCCCATATCAGCAACAGTGGTAAACTTAACGACTTTAGCCTTCCCGGTCTTCATGTCAACTTCCACTTCAGGCATAAATAGTTCATACATGTAGATGGGGAAAGGTTTTCCTTGACCCGTAACTGGATCACAGTCAGTACACATAGATGCTGTCCATTTACCATCGTAGTGTAGAGGAAGATTTTCGGCTATCATTTCATCATAGGAGCGGTAAGTACCGTCCGGCTTACGCATAGCATTTAATAACATTTCACAAGCAACCTTTATCGCGTTACCAGTCATGACGTTGGATCGGCTGCCGCCAGACGGTCCACTATTAGGAGTAAAGGCAGTGTCGTTCATCACAAGCTTGATTTGCTCTGCTTTAATACCAAGAGGACGCAGAGTTTCGTGAGCATGGCTTAAGGTTCCTATATCTGCACCTTGCCCATGATCTTGCCAAGAATCTCCAACGGTTATGCCGTTCTTTGTCAATTCTACCCAAGCTTCTGAACTATCTGGGCCATCAAGACCACAGCCGTAAATACCAAGAGATAAACCCACGCCACGTTTTTTCTCCGACGTTGAGAGCTCTTTACACCGTTTTTTAGCTTCTTCCCATAAAGGACGGAGAGTATTAATCATGTCTTCAAAACAAAATACTTCAGGCACTTGCCCCGTAGGTGTAGTAGCTCCTGGACGGTAAATATTCTTAAAGCGCAGTTCTAATGGATCTAAGCCAAGTTTTTCTGCCAGTTCATCCATGGCTATTTCAGAGGCTAAAAAGGCTTGAGGCGAACCATATCCACGAAATGCCGATCCCCAGGCATGGTTGGTGCAGACGGTACGACCTTTGCCCCGTATACGCGGTATATCATAGCCAGCGCCAGTAAATTGAGCTTGACGCAGAGTCAGCAAATCACCGAACTCAGAATAAGGACCATGATCAATAAACCAGTCCGTTTCCATAGCAAGAAGTTTTCCGGTTTTATCAGCAGCAAGCTTACATTTAACAAAGCCAGGAGAACGTTTACCCGTATACGTAATATTTTGATACATGGTGAAATTAAGGGAAACAGGTTTTCCTGTTGCCATGCAGGCAACACCAAGCAATGCTTCAATGGTCGGGCTGAATTTGTAGCCAAAGGTACCGCCAGCAGGGTTTTGAACAATGCGGCATTTTTCAGGTTCAATGCCAATCCCAGCAACAATCATGGCATGATGTAAATGAAGGCCGATACTCTTAGAGTGAATGGTCAAACGACCTTCTTCATCAAAATAAGCACATCCACAATCTGGTTCAAGAGGCAGATGGGGCTGACGACTACAATAGGTATCCACTTCTACAGTTACAACATCTGATTGTTTCATAATGGGCTCTGTATCTTCGCCTTTTATAATACCCTGTTCAAAATAAATATTAGGTACGCCGGGATGTATTTCAATCGCATCCGCAGCCATTGCCGCAGGTGCACTCATGTAAGAGGGCAAAATTTCTAAATCAACTTTAACTTTCTGGGCTGCAGCTTTAGCATGTTCTTCCGTATCGGCACAAACAATTGCGATAGCATCACCAAACTGAAACACTTTTTCATCGCAAAGTATGGGCCGATCCCAGCCATCCCCTTTATTGGTTGGAAACGTAATCAGACCAGTAATACGATTTTTGCCTTTAACATCTTTATGAGTAATTACCTTATATACCCCAGGCATATTCTCAGCTTCTGCAGTATCAATACCCATAATATTGGCATGGGATACTTCCGCTTGCACCAAAGCCATTCGCAATGTACCTGGAGGCATTTGCAGCGCAACATCAGCGCCATAATCCCAAGTACCAGTAACTTTACGCAAAGCAGAAGGACGATGATATGTCGTTCCATAAATTTTATTGCCAACAGGTTTATATAGTAAATCTTCTTTGTGCATTTCGCCCCGCATTACCTTAGCTGCTGCCATAACAGCATCTACCAGTGGCTTGTAGCCTGTACATCGACATGCATTACGGTTCTTTTGAAACCACTCACGGACATCTTCTCTCGTCGGAGCCGAGTTAGTATCCAGCAATACCTTAGCCGATAGAATGAACCCGGGGCTACAGAAACCACATTGGGCACAGCCGTATGCCATCCAAGCTACCTGCAAGGGATGGAGATTCTCTGGTTTGGCCAAACCTTCAATGGTAGTAATGTTTGCTTCATCCGGTACTCTCTTCATCTTGACAATGCAGGAGCGAACTACTTTTCCATCCATGATAATCGAACAAGTGCCGCATTGCCCCTGATTACAGCCCACTTTGCAGCCCGTTAATAAGAGCTGCTCTCGAAGTACACTTGCCAGGCTGGTTTCTGGATCTACGATTAAAACTCGCGGTAGTCCATTAACATGCAATACCTTCTTTTGCATTTCCTACTCTCCTTTATGATTTCATATTATTTCAGAGGAAATATCCCCTAAAATCCCTTATTGTTCAAAAACGTATTAAATACTAACCTAGTTACCTTTACCAAAAGCACAGTGAGGATATTGACAGGAATCACAATTGGTACACAAACCACCATGAGCTAAACGTACAATATCTTTGCGATTAAGCTCATCTCCTGCTAAAATGCGAGGAATGATCAAATCAAAAATGGTAGTTTTGCGATACATTACACAACCTGGTAAGCCTAATACTGGAATACTGCCAATGTAGGCCAGCATAAACATAGAACCTGGAAGTACTGGCGCTCCATAAGCAACAACTCGCCCCCCAGCTGAGCGAATTCCTGCTGGGGTTACATCGTCAGGGTCTACTGACATCCCCCCAGTCGTTACGATCATCTCAACACCATCTTGTATTAATGTTTTGATGGCATTATCAATCATGTCGATAGCATCGTCAACAATGATCTGCCTTAACACTCGGCTGCCCAATGCGGTTATTTTTTTATCTAAAACGGGACCAAATTGATCTTGAATACGCCCATGATAAACCTCACTGCCAGTTGTAACAATACCTACTTTAAGGGGTTTAAGAGGTTTGATTTCCATGATTGGAAAGGATAATCTACCGATATTTTCCACATTGTTTATTTTGTTAGCTTCGATAACCAGCGGCACCACGCGACAGCCTGCAACTATTTCTCCGACAGAGACTAACTGATGGGAATGGATAGAAGCAACAATAACTTCATTAATATCATTCAATTCTTCCAAGGCATCGATATTAATTTTTAACATCCCAGGAATTTGCGCTTTTAGTTCCACCTTGCCTTCCATTGGTGCTGTTAAAATAATTCCTGGACCTGCCACGGCTTTAGCAATTCTCATAGCCGCATCATTTTCATGTATAACATTCTGATTTACTTCCCAAACATAAAGATGCTCTTTTCCCAATTTTAATAGTTTGGATATATCTTCTTTTTTTACAACATGACCTTTCTTAAATGCTCGCCCAGCTACTTTACCTGGAATAATTTCTGTAATGTCATGACACAATACTGTACCTTCCGCCTCCCATACTGGTATGACTCTCATCTTCTCACATCCTCATGCTATAAGTAGACCCAACCACAATATCGCTGCGCACGCAGCAAAGCAAAGCGTAAAAAGAAAGACAGCGCTTTGCATTTTTTACCCCTCTGGCAGCACTGTATTCCTTTTTTCACCTGACCCATTGAATAAGGTCATGAACAACTGAGACTTTATCTATTCCAACATCTCAGCTTTAGTGTTATTTTTATTAATAATGCAAATATTGTGCCAATTATCGTTTTATCAATCACTATTAATAAATTAAGTCTCATGATTCAGTAAGAACATTGAATATACGTATCTGGAATGCTAAACTATTTTTTTCTTGAGCAATAGAAAAATACCACCTCCAAGATAATTAGGAGATGGTATTCTTACTTGTGTCCTATTTATGTCCTATTTGTGTTAATCAAATGTGACATAAATACATTTTTTTAGTTCTGTATCGCATATAGGTGCATTTTACGATAGAGAGTGTTACGTGAAATCCTTAATTGCCGTGCTACTACACTTACATTACCGCCACACTTGGATAATAGCGCTAAAATTTCCTGACGCTCCGCTTCAGCTAATAATTGCCGTCGCTGTTCCCGTCCAAAATGTTCATTCAATGATGGAAGCAGTGATAATTGAGCCTGACTCCGAACTACTCTTTGAGGAGCATACACTTCTATGGGAAGATGCGCTATCGTAATGAGTTCTGACTCTGCTAAGCTCACTGCTCGTTCGACAACATTCTGAAGCTCACGCACATTTCCAGGCCAGTCAAATTTCTCTAAACAGGTTAAGACGGCTGGGTCAACATAATATATAATACCCCGATCTTTTGCTATTTTATCTAAAAAATATTTAAACAATAAAGGAATGTCCTTCACGCGATTACGCAAAGGCGGAATCGTAATTGAGATCACATTTAAACGATAATACAAGTCTTGACGAAAGTCTCCTTTTTCTACCGCTTGGGATAAATTTTTATTAGTTGCACAAATTACCCGTACACTAACAGGAATTACTTTATCACTGCCAATACGCATTACTTTTTTTTCCTGTAACACTCTAAGGAGAGCGATTTGCTGTTCCAGAGGCATATCACCAATCTCGTCAAGGAATAGCGTACCTCCTGAAGCCAATTCAAATTTTCCTGGTTTGCCTCCCCGTATCGCTCCCGTAAAGGCACCTTCAACATAGCCGAATAGTTCACTGCCGATTAGCTCCCGTGGGATTACACCACAATTCACAGCTACAAAAGGTCCATTGCGCTGTTCGCTTCGATTATGAATAGCTTGAGCAAAAATTTCCTTACCAGTACCGCTTTCACCTTGCAGTAAAATGCTAGATGATGTTACAGCGGCAAGAGAAGACACCCTTATAACTTCTAGTATTTCTAAACTTTCTCCTACAATGTCACTAAATTGCAAGGTTGCGCAATAACCACTATAACGATTGACTAACTTTTGTATTTGTTTGATGGGACGTAGAATAATAACGCCGCCAATCACTTTTCCTTGCTCATTTGTCAAAGGTTCACCAGAGGCTAAACAATGAAACATATTTTTTTTAGTATTTACCATAAATTCCATATCTTCATAGGGTTCTTTATTTTTTAACATACGCTGTGTAACAACTGTTTTACTTCCAAATATCCGGTCAATAGACATTCCTAATACTTCCTGCTCCGTTGTATTTAGAATTTCCTGGGCTGCTGGATTTAATTGGCTGACAATACCACTGTCATTCACCATTAATACTCCATCTGACATTGTATTAAATATATTGGTTAACCAGCTGTTGGCATGTGATAACTCTTTATTTTTACGCTGAATATTAAGCTGTGCCATGATGGCCTCAGCAGCTGCTACCACCATTCCCAAGGTATGTAAATGGGATCGATACGATGCACCTGACATATTCAATATACCGATAATTTTCCCCTGATAATCAAAAATCGGAGCTGCTGAACAAGTCAAACAATGAAGCCTCTGACAATAATGTTCAGCACCTGAGACTTGGATCGGTTCCTTCATTACCAATGAAGTACCAATGGCATTTGTACCTGATTGCTCGCTCCATAAAGCGCCCTGAAAAAAATTGCTGGTCATTGCATTATTTAGTGTATCCTCATCTCCAAACATTTCTACAATATAGCCGCGTTCATCGGTTAAAGCAACCACAAAACCCGAACCCTCAACAAATTTATAAAGATTCATCATAAAGGGCTTGGCAATCTTTATAAACTCTTGCTTCTCTAATAACATGGTCGACATTGAAGCATCATCTAATTTACTATGAGTATTATAATCATAAGGGTTTATACAGGCTTGATAACATCGAACCCATGATGCAACAATTTGCGGACGCGTAGAATATTGTCTCTTATCTCCATTAATAAATCTTTCCCAGCTAGGAAGAGTATCATCTTGATAACTATTATTAATATTCATGGCAACCACCCTCATCAATATTATAGTGATGAATTTCGCCATTACTTTACTGAAACCTGCAATCATAGCAGATACTCTTTCAAAAAAAATCACTCCTTACTGTACAAAGTAAGGAGTGATTTCTTCTCATTTTATAGTTAGCCCACATAACCTAAAATACGAGAAATTCGTAATGTGCTATCTAATAGTTTACTGACTACTTCTTTTACAATGAAATCCAGAGAGAATCGAGTGGCTATTCCCGAGACACTAATCGCCGCAACCACTTTCCCTGACTTATCGTAGATGGGGGCTCCAATACATCGTCCTTCCATTTCGCATTCCTGCTGATCCAAGGCATAACCTAACTTACGAACCACTTCCATCTCCTTGAGATAATCAAGAGGTTTTGTTACTGTATGTTCTGTTCTTTTTTCCATGCCTTCC
>ENA-OFCE01001493-OFCE01001493.1-metagenomes-genome-assembly--contig:-NODE-1493-length-11775-cov-2.536007_pt1 | contig 11775 bp, 10 predicted proteins | sample MGYA00153388_OFCE01 | MGnify analysis MGYA00153388
CCTTTGTGTTCTTTGTGTCCCGTAAGCGGCTTTGTGTCTTTGTGTTTCAAAATTGTTATGTTTTTAAAAGACGCGCAATATTTTTGTTATCCATAGGTTAATGGAGGTATTATGACTTGGCAAGATGGAGAATTTCTAATAGAATAAGGAGAAGTAATTTATTGCTTTAAAAGAGGTTATTTGGCAACATTAATCGAACAATAAGATATAATAAGTGATGATGTATTTATGGGAAAGGCAGGATAATATAGTGGTTACAGTGATTATACCAGCTGCAGGGCAGGGAAAAAGGATGATGAGGGGAGGCAATAAAGTATTTTTGCCGCTCGTTGATATGCCTGTATTATTACATAGTGTGCTAACTTTTTCAGCCTGTTCTGAGGTGGATAATTTAGTAGTCGTCGTTGCCCCTGATGAAGTGGATCAAGTGCAAACGATGCTATGTAATTTGGCAGGGATTAAGCCTTGGAAAGTCGTGGCAGGTGGTAGAGAACGGCAACATTCTATTGCAAATGCTATCAAGGTAGTTCCTAGCACAACAAAAACAATTCTAGTGCATGATGGTGCCAGACCTCTTATAACAGAAGAATGTATTACTAACGTCATTCAAGCTTCTGTTGTTCATAAGGCGGCTGTAGTTGCTGTAGCTGTAAAAAATACAATTAAAACGGTAGATGAAGATGGCTGGGTTACGGGTACGCTAGAGCGTCGCAAGTTGTGGTCAGTACAAACACCACAGGGGTTTGATGCTCGTTTATTACGTAAAGCATATGAGCAAGCTGAGCAGGATAACTTTGTTGGTACAGATGATGCTTCTCTTGTTGAGAGACTGGGCGTAAGGGTTAAGATTGTATGCGGCTGTTACGATAATCTAAAGGTTACAACTCCCGAGGATTTAACAATAGCTGAGGCATTACTAAAGGAACGAAAGAGTATGTTGGATAGTAAAGGTTGTGACAATAACGAAATGATGCGTGTTGGTATGGGATATGATGTCCACAAATTGGTGAAGAACCGCAAGTTAATACTCGGTGGTGTAGAGGTACCTTACGAATTAGGATTAGATGGACATTCTGATGCAGATGTATTGCTGCATGCGATAAAAGATGCTCTTTTAGGAGCGGCAGCATTAGGTGACATTGGCAGGCATTTCCCGGATACAGATATGCAATATAAGGGAGTATCTAGTCTCTTCTTGCTAAAGAGAGTGGGAGAAATTATTGCTGAACATGGTTATCTTGTGCATAATTTGGATGCAACCATTGTGGCCCAAAGACCTAAAGTGGCAATGTATATTCCAGAAATGAATTGTAATATTGCTGCTGCTCTTGGGCTTAAGATTGGGCAAATCAATGTAAAAGCCACTACAACAGAAGGATTAGGGTTTGCAGGTAAGGGAGAAGGCATCGCTGCCTATGCTGTAGCATCGATCCTGCAAGTATAATAAACATAAAACTGCCAGCCTGATAAAAGGGCTGGCAGTTATTTTTCCTAATAGGGAAATTATTGTTCTCTAAGGAGAACGTTGAAACACAGAGCACACAGAGATCCACAGAGGCATGCTTATTATCCCTCTTTGTGTTCTTTGTGTCCGCGTAAGCGGCTTTGTGTCTTTGTGTTTCAAAACGTCTATGTTCTAAAGGGCGCGTCAGCGCTTCTTTTATTCCCATAGAGAAGCCAACATTTTACTGTGCAGCAGGATGTTGGCTTCTCTATGTAAATAAATAATTGAAAGCGATGAAACATATGGGTATAATGAAAATAAACTAAAATCATCCTTTGTGTACAATGACGTACCGGTCGGATGTGCTGATGCACTCTGGAGCCGGTTTTAATTTTAGGTAAGAGAAAAAAGTTAGTAATTAAAAACTAGAAAAACGGATATTCTGTAAATGACCAGGTAGCAAGAGGGAGGGAAGGATATGGAGCAAATACAACTGACGATGACAATTGGTGAAATTATTAAGAACTATCCTGAAACGCGTGAGGTCTTTATTAATAATGGTTTTGCTATTTTTGCCGATGATACGGTAATACAGCAGCTGGGAGTGGTATTAAAATTAAAGACAGCATTAAAAAGTAAAAATATAAATGAAGAATCTTTTATGAAACTGCTGCAAGGAAAAATTGCAGAAACGGGCAGATATAAGAACTTACAAACGACAGTGCTTGAAAATGACTCAAACCACTTAAATATGCTATCCCTATTGCCTTGCCCATTAAAAGTTCCCATGCAAGGGGAATTAAAATTATTTCTGGACTATTTGCGTGAAGAAAAGAATCTGCCCTTGAATTACTGCATCGAATCTTTTTTCAATGATCATTTGGATTATGAGGATTATCTGGAGCATTTTGAAGAGCCAGATGAAATTCCAGATATTATCATGACTGCCGGCTACGGTTTTTTTTATAAAAAGTTCATGGATCGCTTTGTTGCCAAAGGAATCTTTGCTGACGTGATCAATCGCCCCGTAAATTCTCGTCTGGCTGAGGCTGGTATCATTGATCCTGATGGACATTTTACAGTGATTGGAGCCAATGTTCTTGTTATGGTAGTGGATAAGAATCGCTTAGGAAACATTCCTATGCCTAAGACCTGGGGGGATTTATTAAAACCTGAGTATGAAAACAAAGTAGTGATGCGCGGGCATGGTGATATTTTTTGTGATGTTGTACAGCTTAACTACTATAAAGATTATGGGGCAGCGGGAGTGGAGCAATTAGGACGGTCTGTAAAGTATGGACTCCATCCGGCACAAATGGTAAAAGAACTTACCAGCAGCCGTAAAGATGTACCGCCGATTCATATTATGCCTTACTTTTTTTACAAAACCATGAAGGAGTCTGATCATATAAAAATCCTATGGCCCGAAGACGGAGTCTTAACCTATCCGATATCTGTGCTGATTAAAGCGGATAAGATGCAGGAATTGCAAGAATTAGCGGAGTATCTGACAGGTCCAGAAATTGCACGGATTTGTGCAGAAGCGTATTTTCCGGCCACCCATGGGGATGTGAAGGTGAACCTTCCTGAACATGTGAAATTAAAATGGCTGGGCTGGGATTTTATTAAAAATAATGATATGAAATACCTTGTGGAAACCATGAATGATACCTTTATGCGGGTATATCGCGGGGGAGGAAAAGAAGTATGCAGCTAATTACTGTTGCCGGACCACCCTCGGCGGGTAAAACTTCCGTTATGTTAAAGATCATTGAAACTCTTCAGGAAGAAACGCTGAAAGTAGGTGTGATCAAGTTTGATTGTTTGTCTACCCAGGATCAGATTCTCTATCAAAAAAAAGGCATCGAGGCAAAGATTGGTCTGTCGGGAAATCTTTGTCCAGACCATTTTTTTGTGAGTAATGTTCAGGATTGCTTACTATGGTCGAAAAAAAATAATTTGGATATGTTAATTACGGAGAGTGCTGGTTTGTGCAATCGGTGTTCTCCTCATATTCGTGATGTCATGGCAGTTTGTGTAATTGACAATTTAAGCGGTGTGAATACCCCAAGAAAAGTGGGTCCTATGCTGAAATTAGCCGATATCGTCATTATAACGAAGGGGGATATTGTTTCCCAAGCGGAGCGGGAGGTCTTTGCTTTTCGGGTGAAACAGGCAAACCCAAGTGCAATCATTGTTCATGTAAATGGTATTACTGGCCAGGGTGCCAGGGAAGTTGGCCAACTTTTTAAAGGAGCGCAAAGTGTGGATAGCCTTACCGATTATCATTTGCGTTTTTCCATGCCGGCAGCTACTTGTTCCTATTGTTTAGGACAAACTCGTATAGGGCAAAACTTTCAAATGGGAAATGTTCGCAAAATGGATCTTAGCTAGAAGCAGATCGCATCATAGTAAGTAGGTTTATTAGGAAGGTGGAAATGCCATGTGGGATCGTTTGTCTGTAATGACAATAAAGCAATTATTTAGTTCGTATCCCTATGCAGCCGATTTTTTTTCGTCGCTGCCGAATCTGGAGCAAAGTGAGGAGTCTTCTGTTGGAGCGTATTTCGCTGCAATCGAGGAAGATACACTGCAAGATTTAGGGATTGGCCGACAAGAGTTTCTGGATCAGTTTCTTTCTTTTATGCTGCAAATGGAAAAATTAAAAGAAGACAAGGTTAAAATTGAGTCCATTACTATTATAGGCGGCAAGGACAAGCAGGGAAAAGCTGAAGACATAGAATTAACGATCCATGCGGGAGAAATTGTCTGTATTGTGGGACCTACTGGCTCCGGCAAGAGTCGATTACTTGCTGATATTGAATGGGTAGCACAACACGATACACCAACTAATCGCAAAATATTGATTAATGGACAGCTGCCTGATATGAGATGCCGATTTTCTGTTGAACATAAGCTAGTAGCCCAGCTTTCTCAAAATATGAACTTTATAATGGATCTATCTGTAGAAGAATTTGTCAGTATGCATGCAGAAAGCAGGATGCTAGAGAATATAGAAGAAGTAACCAGTCATATTATCGCCAAAGCCAATGAATTGGCCGGAGAACAATTTAACCCCGATACACCTGTTACTTCCTTAAGTGGAGGTCAGTCTAGGGCTTTAATGATTGCCGATACAGCCTATTTAAGTTCGTCCCCTATTGTATTGATTGATGAGATCGAAAATGCCGGTATTGATCGTCAAAGTGCTTTGCGGCTGCTAATTGATAAGCAAAAAATCGTATTAATGGCAACTCATGACCCTATATTGGCATTAATGGGGGATAAGCGAATTGTGATTAAGAATGGGGGTATCAGTAAGGTTATTTTAACATCTGAAAAAGAGCGAGGGAATTTAATCCTGTTAACGGCAATCGACCGCAAGATGTTAGCCATTCGAGAAATGTTGCGCAGTGGTGGACATATTGATGAAATTCCAATGGCGTTGGAAGAAATAATCTGATAATAATAAGAGTGGGAAAATAGTTGTAATAAAAGCAAATAAACTACTTTTTTTAGGTATATTTATGTTGAATATGATGTAGAATAATGCTAGAATTTGGAATAAGGAAGTCTGTCACTTTCAGGTGAGTAGATGTTAAGAGAGGAGATATTACTATGAAAATTAGCGGCAGAAACAAATTGCAAGGCATTGTCAAAGAAGTGGTTAAAGGCGCTGTAATGGCCAAGGTTGTGGTTGACTATAAAGGTGACGAAATTGTATCTACGATCACTGTAGATTCCATCGATGATTTGGGATTAAAAGTGGGTGATGAAGTAACGGCATTAATTAAATCCACGGAAGTTATGATCATCAAATAATACCCTTACAGATAAGAACAAATGGATATAAGAAATAAAATGGCCACCATCAATATTGATGGTGGCCATTTTATTGCGGCAATGTATCTCATGATTGCATTTGCAACACTCGTGAGGTCAACCGTTTCTGGTTAGACAACCTGTTGGGCTGGCGTGCGTGTATCGAGCACATCAGTCCTTTTCTTATATTATACTAATAAAAGTATTGGAAAGAACTTCTTGTCGTCTTGCCGTTTCCATTCATATTCCAAGAAGGTGGTGGCTCGGACACTTGCTGTCCTTGGTGGAGAAATAAGACTTCGCTGCCTATTGCCTGGGCTTCTTCTGGTGAATGGGTGACAAGGACGAAGGGAATGTTCCAGATTTCCTGCAGTCTTTTTAGCTCATCCTGCAATTCGTAGCGACTTTGGGCATCTAGAGCAGATAAGGGTTCGTCGAGTAAAAGGATCTGAGGCTCAGCCATTAATGCACGAGCCATAGCCACCCGTTGTTTTTCACCGCCAGATAATTGGCTTATGGAGCGGTGGGGTAGATGTTCGATTTTTAATAAAGTAATCAGCTTTTCGTATAATTCATTGGCCTCTTGGCTGGGAGTTTTTACTCCATACCAAATATTATGCTTAACATTCATATGGGGAAACAGTGCGAAGTCCTGAAACATATAGCTGACATTTCTCTTTTTAGGTGGTAAATGAATTGCTTTCGTAGAAGAATAAAAAACAGTATCATTAGAAACAATACTGCCTTCATCTGGTTTCAGTAAACCTGCAATACAGCGCAAGATGGTTGTTTTACCACAGCCGGAAGGACCAAATAAAACAATGGTTTTATTAGGAGCAGTAAAAGAGATATTCAGAGTAAAATCAGATAATTTTTTTTTGATATCTACTGTTAGCATGATGTGCTCCTTCCTTTTAGTGCAAAGTAATGTTTTTTCCTTTCCAATGGTTTAATCCAAAAATAATAGAAAAGGTGATTACGCTGATAATGATTACATACATCCCTGCTGTTATTAAGTCATTTGATTCTGTGGCAAAATAAATTGCCAATGGAATGGTTTGTGTCTTACCGGGGATATTACCGGCAATCATAATGGTAGCGCCAAATTCTCCCAAGGTTCTTGCAAAGGATAGTACCAAACCGGACACCAGTCCCGGCCAGGATAATGGCATGGTAACCGTCCAAAATACCCGCCATTCGCTAGCTCCTAAAGTACGAGCAGCATCTTCTAGTGGTTTATCGATACCTTCAAATGCTGCCTTAGTGCTCTGGTACATTAGCGGAAAGGATACAACAGTACCTGCCAGAACAGCTGCAGATTGAGTAAAAATAATCTGCATGTCAAAATATTTCGTTAGAAGAATTTCTACGGGTCCTTGTTTACCAACTAAGATTAACAGTAAAAATCCAATGACGACAGGAGGTAAAACCAAGGGAAGAGTAAAAAAAGATTCGAGAGCTGCTTTGCCTGGAATATCGGTGCTGCGCATGACATAAGCCGATAATACGCCAAGAAAAAATACAAAGAGCACTGAAATAGATGCAACCTTGATTGAAAGAATAACGGGCTGCCATTCGACCATACGTTTTCACCTGCACCATCTTGTTAAATTTGTATTATATAAAACGCACTAAGGACTGCTTATATCTGGAAAGTGAAAGATACTATCGCTCTTTGCGTAACGTCTTTTTTACAATATCCTGACGGCTAATCGTTAGTGCGTTTGTAACTGATTATTTACTCATGGTAAAACCGTATTTTTCAAAAATAGCTTTGCATTCCGGAGTGCTTAAATAGGCAAGAAAATCGGCAGCTGCTTTTTCTTGTTTGGTTCCTGATAAAACTGCCGCTGGATAAAGAATTGGCTGGTGAGAACCTTCTGGTGCAGTAGCTGCGACTTTCACTTTGTCACTGGATACGGCATCCGTTTTGTAAACGATACCCGCTTCTACGTTGCCTGTCTCTACATAAGTTAAGACGGTACGAACATCTTTGGCAAGAACCGCTTTACTTTGTATTTTATCCCAGATTCCCAATTTTTTTAGAACTTCCTGTGCATATTGTCCTGCTGGTACCGATCCTGTTTCACCAATACTTACTTTTTGAACATCGTCCTTTGTTAAATCTTCATATTTTGTGATGTTGAGGGTGGAGGCTGTAGGAACGATTACAACGAGTTTGTTCTCTACTAAGTTTTTGCGTGTAGCCTTATTCACTAGGTTTTTTTCTTCTAAGTCATTCATCTGTTTTGGTGCTGCGGAAATAAAAATGTCAGCGGGAGCACCTTGTTCGATTTGCTTTTGTAAAGCACCTGAGGCTCCAAGATTATAGACTAGCTTAACATTGACATTTTTTGTTTCATAGTTCTTTTGGATTTCAGCAAGAGCATCCTTTAAACTGACTGCGGCAGAAACATTTAGCTCAACTTTCTGCGGTGGTGTGGCTGGAGTTGCTGGTTTCTCACTGCTGCAACCTGCCAGGAAAGATGTAATCAAAAGTGATGCCATCATAAAAGAGAATAAGCGGTTTTTCATAGTATTTCCCCCTAGTGTTTCATTTTGTTACTTCCCCCAAAAAAAATCAACTAACGTAGCTCAACCGAACTAGATTAGCTGATACGTCTTTGTATCACAATGTAAAATTAGAACAAAAGGATACAAGAAAGTCTTTTAGAAGTAGATACTTGTATTAACATTAAAATACTACAAATTGAAACTAGAGTCAATATAAAAAAGTTAAAAACTATAACATAAAAGAATTAAAATAAACCAAACATAGATGATTGAACTGATTTTAGTTTATTTTAGTTTATTCTAATTATGCTTCATACATAATAAAGTACCTACTTGGGTGTTTAACACGAAGCAAGCCGGTACTTTACTTATGTATGGTGATGATCGGATTAGACTTCTGCTATGATATCACCCATTTGTGATACATCATAGCCGCCCATACCAGCTATTTCATTACGAAATGAAGAAGAACGCAGTATGGATAATAAGACCTTAAAATGAGGCTTTTCCAAGTCATGACGTAACATGACTAAGTCATAACGTTCTTTTTGTAGAGGAATAAATTCTACATTCTGTACCTGCATCGCTGCTTTTTCAATCCCTAATCCTACATCAGCTTCACCTCGAGCCACAGAGCTGGCGATGGCAAGATGGCTAGTTTCTTCTTGGCTATAGTTTGGAATGGTTCTGGGATCAATTTGCAACTGTCGGAACTTTTCATCGAGCAGTACTCGGGCTCCTGATCCTCGCTCCCTATTAATGAAACGAATTTCTGGATTGATTAAATCAGGCCAGTCTTTTATATTCTTAGGATTACCGAGGGCGACATAAAATCCCTCTTGGCGATATACTAAATTAATAATGAGTGCTCGCTGTCCCGGCAGCAGGCGGCGAACATAGGGAGTGTTATAATCTCCTGTATCACCATCCCAGAGATGAGTGGTGATCAAATTTGCAGTACCGTGATACAACGCGTTTAAACCATCCATACTGCCGTTATAAGAACGGAGGAAACGAACATGAGGCATCTGTTTTTCTAGATGCCTGGTTAATACATCAAGAGCAGCATCTTGCCCGTAGATAATCAAGCCATCTTGAATAGAAGATGGGATATTGTTCATTTGTGTATTAGGCTGGAAGGATGGTTGGCTTGCGCCTTTCCCCTTTTTCATGAAAATATCCAAATCCGGTGCCTCGATACGCAATTTACGTCCGATGTGATAAGCGGTCAATTCACCACGTTTGATGAATTCATAGACGGTAAAGCGTGAAATTTTAAGTAATTTTGCTACTTCCTCCGGGGTATAAGATATAGTATCAGACAAGTGATATCACCTCATCGTTTCTTATGTTGTACTCATAACAGCATATCTTATTTTTAACAAATTCACAACGGACAATCAATCCTTAAACGGCTATTTTTATATCACTCTTAGCTATGCTATGATATATGTAAGGATATTCAAACTATAGTAGGCTAAATATCGGATAATTAGAAAAAAATGAGGTTTAAAATCGTATGGATAAAGAACGTGTGGACAAGTATGCTCTTAGTAAAGAAATAGCACAGGCATTAGAGGAATTAGGGTACGAGATACTTACTAAGGTTCAGGAAAAAGTCATACCCTTGGCTCTTGCCCAGAAAGATATTATAGTGAGATCCCAAACGGGCAGCGGTAAGACAGCTGCTTTTGCTATCCCGATTTGTGAAAAAATAAGAGTAGAGCAAAAAAATCCTCAAGTGCTGGTTCTTACGCCAACACGAGAATTGGCAGTACAGTTAAAACAGGACATTGCCAATATCGGCAGATTTAAACGAATCAGATGTGCTGCTGTTGTTGGCAGGCAATCAATGGAAATACAAAAAAGGGAATTGAAGCAAAGAGTGCATGTGATCGTTGGTACTCCCGGGAGAACCTTAGATCACCTAGAAAGAAAAAGTATGAATGTAGAAGAAGTACAGTACCTGATTATTGATGAAGCAGATAAAATGCTGGATATGGGCTTTATTGAGCAGGTGGAAGCTGTCATAAAAATGCTGCCCGACGATAGGGTTACCATGTTATTTTCTGCGACTATGCCAGAAAAGATTCAGGAAATATGCAGACAATACCTGAAGAATCCGATAAGAGTAGAAATTGATTCGGAGAATTCCAGTTTACAGAATATTGAACAATGGCATTATGAAGTAGAAGAAGATAAAAAACTTACTCTGATTACGCAAGTACTACAGATAGAAAAACCGGGCACCTGTATTCTCTTTTGCAATACAAGAGACAAGGTGGAAATGCTGTTGACAAAGATGAAAGAGAAAGGCTGCTCTTGCGGCAGCTTACATGGTGGTATGGAACAAAGAGATCGTTTGGACTCCATTCAAAGTTTTAAAAGAGGGGAGTTTCAGTTTTTGATTGCGACGGATGTGGCGGCAAGAGGTATCCATATTGATGATATATCCCTTGTGGTTAATTATGATATGCCACTAGATAATGAAAGCTACGTACATCGAATTGGCAGGACAGGGCGGGCTGGAAATGTAGGCACAGCTATTACTTTTGTAACGAGAATGGAATATAGGGATTTGCAGAGAATAGAGGAATATGTTCAGTATAAGATACCCAAAAAAGAACTGCCAACGATGGCAGAAATAGAAGAAGGACTGCTAAGTTCGAGTATCTATGATGGAATGGAGCCTACACTAAAAATTAATAAAAGTGAGAAGTTAAATAGACAGATTACGAGAATTCGGATCAATGCTGGAAAAAAAGCGAAGATGCGTCCAGGAGATATACTAGGAGCCATCGCTGCCATTCCAGATGTTAGCGGGAATGATATTGGTATTATCGATGTTCAAGATACCTGTTCCTACGTTGAAATTCTCGCCGATAAAGGCGATCTTGTAGCAGAGGCGCTTCAATCTACAAAGATAAAAGGGAGAATATATACTACAAAGAAAGTGAATTTTTCGAGGATGTAATAGGGCGCCTAAATCTGTCAATTGCGAACAAAGTGAAGCAATCTCTGGTAAGCAGGGGATTGCTTCGCTATGCTCGCAATTGACAAAAAACACGAAAAATACATTATAAATAGATCCCTTGTGTACTTTGCGTCTTTGTGGTTCGATTGGTTTTATATGTTTTAAAGGACGTGTCAGCATTTTCGGGGAGATAAAAGGAGAAAGAAGACATCATGAGTGATAGTGTATTAACAGAGAGAGAGTTCGCCCAAATCATTGCGGAAAATGGTGGGCGTGTATTTAGAGTCGGTGGTTGTGTCCGGGACAGTTTTATGGGCATCACGCCGAAAGATATTGATTTCAGTGTTGTTGGTATGGTTAAGAAAAATTTTAAAATGCTATTTCCGAAGGAGGAGGAATGTGGTAAGTCCTTTCCGGTTTTTCGCCTGGCGATAGACGGTGTAAAGCGTGAAGTCGCCTTTGCCAGGACAGAGTGGAAAGTCGGCAGCGGTTATAAAGGATTTAGAGTATCAGCCAAGCCAAAGATCACCATTGAGGAAGATCTTTTTAGACGAGATACTACCGTCAATTCCATGGCGCAAGATAGCTTAACAGGAGAAATTATTGATCCTTTCCAAGGGCAAGAAGATATAAGGGCTAAGGTATTACGGGCGACTAGTCAGCATTTCTCCGATGACCCAATGCGCGCTCTGCGTCTTGCTGGTCAATCCGCTCGGTTTGGTTTTGCAATAGATCCAGCTACGTTGCTTCTTGCTAGGGATGTCAAGGAAGAGCTGATTCATGAGCCTGTGGAACGGATGATTGCGGAATTGGGCAAGGTTTTAGCTGAGGCGTCCAAACCAGGTCGATTTTTTAAAGTTCTGGCAGAAACGCAGTTATTGGAGGTTACCTTTCAAGAAATCGCAGAGTTGTCTGTAGACGATTTTGAAAAGGCAATGGCTGGGCTTAATTTAGTGGCAAAAGCTACAGCAAGCTCTAAATTACGATTTGCATCCCTGGGTTTAGTGATGGATCAAATACG
>ENA-OFCE01001494-OFCE01001494.1-metagenomes-genome-assembly--contig:-NODE-1494-length-11766-cov-2.723252_pt1 | contig 11766 bp, 10 predicted proteins | sample MGYA00153388_OFCE01 | MGnify analysis MGYA00153388
ATTATCACTCCCCATAATCTCATCATACAAATATCATTATAATCATAACCTATAGTTATCATACCATGATTATTCAATATTTCAATTATTTTCATAACAGGAATATAATAAAGATAAACATTTAGGTATTCATTATACTGTATTTTAATACATTCAAAGGAGAAGATATACCCTACTGTGGTGCCTTATAGGCACGAGAAGCAGAGAGTTTTTCAAAGAAGAATTTATAGCTGCCATATCACTATCTATCAGGCTTTTAAAGCCCTATCGCAACTGAGTAATACAATATTTTATAAGTTATGCTTATTTAGGAGGATTAATTATGTCATTAGTCAAGGTAGAATTCTTAGAAAAAGTGGGCATTATTACGCTGAATAATACCCAGAAACTAAACGCATTAAGTGCCCAACTCGTCGATGATATTATTGAAGCACTTGATAATTTTCAAAAACAGAAGATACATATCATTATTTTGCGTGCTCCGGATGGATCTAAGGTATGGTCGGCAGGTCATGATGTTAAAGAATTACCGTCAAAAATGAGAGATCCTTTAAGTTATTACGATTCACTTGAAGTACTTTTACGGGCTGTGGAAGAATACCCTGGTCCGGTTATTGCAATGGTACACGGCAGTGTCTACGGTGGTGCTTGCGACTTAATAATGACTTGCGATATGGTGATCGCCGATAAGACGGCTAAGTTTGCCATGACTCCTGCTAAGCTTGGGGTTCCATACAATTCTACAGGTATTTTACATTTTATGAATCGTTTACCGATTAATATTGCTAAAGAGATGTTTTTTACTGCTGAATTAGTACCTGCGGATCGGGCTTTAAATGTAGGCATTATCAATCATTTAGTTGCAGAAGAAGAACTTCTTCCTTTTACATTAAATTTAGCTGCGACAATTAGCACCCGGTCAATGTTATCGATTGAGGTAATTAAAGAACAGTTCCGTGTTTTATCAAAAGCATATTCTATCACTCCATCTGCTTTTGAACGAGTACAGGGGATGCGGCGAAAGGTTTATGATAGCCATGATTATGAAGAAGCGATTACTGCATTTTTAGAAAAACGCCCGGCACATTTTAAAGGCGAATAAGCTTTCTTCACATAGCGGCGATGTTTTACCAAAAAAGACATTTTCAATACCTATGTTCCAAACAAAGGGACATTGGGACAGGTTCATTGTCCCAATTAAAAAACAATACTTCTAAATTGTCTTTATCTTATTGATATGTCAACTAAAAGAGAAGCTGCCCATAAATTTACTAACTAATTTATTATGGGTAGCTTCTCTTTATAAATGCTAAATCCTTCTATATTTAAAAATCACAGGAAAAATCACAGAGACGGCTCTTGATTTGAATTATTTGGGACACAGGGACATGTTATTTGCCCCCTTTATATTTATCCCTTGGCATCCATTTTAGCAATATCATAATAGGAACTTGCATCATACTTTTCCACGGCTTGTATTCTTTCTTGTAAATTATTATTAGAAAGTGTCGCCGTTGCTGTCAGTTGATGCCCCATCAATGTTTGATCATTATTCATAAGTGCCTGAACGTTCTTGTTATCCGCAGCTTCCGTTTTTGACGTATCTTTATCTTCGTCCTTATTCTTAGGAACCCTGCCTATCAAAACCTTGAACTTTCCTATAACTACATAAGTGCATTCATAGTTTCCTTCTTGTTCCGTAACGTATTGTCTTTTATCCTGATTACTCTTCACATCACTCTTATCACTCTGATCAAGTCTAGACTTACTTGGTAGAGAAAAAGAAATCCCGGATATATCCAAATTCATAGCTAACCATCATTCCCTTCATCAAATTTTATTTAAAAAGCAAATAATCAATGCCTCTCACTATTTTTCCCTGACCTGATAGCGTTAAAACAATCATTTCACGTAAAATGACTTGATACCTTCTATTATTACTATCGTATAAAATGCGTACTACCTTTACTTCTTTGCAAACTTTTGCATGGAGCCAAGTGACTAAATTACCTTTATTATTCCATATTGAAGTTTTGCCAACACTTTCAAAATTATCACAATGTCCAATACAATTAGCCATTAAAACAGTCATAGAATATTTACTTGCAATGTCAGAGAAGTGTCTTAATGCTTTGTCAACTCCATTTTGAGATTTTGCAATATTTGCTAACATGTCTCCCTTAATTGACCTCATTTGTGCTACAGAAATTTTCATTACAATGCCTCCTCGCATATATATGGGACACGGGGAAAGGTATGCCCCCTCATCTAATTATAATCAACTATTTTTTAACTCTCGCTCTTTAAATTCTAATACATGAATTCCTTTTAATCTGGACACTCTATTAAAATAGTATCCAAAATTTATTCCATACTACACTGATTAGATTTCATATAAAAAATAAATTTCTGCAATACATTAAATTTTTGCAGAAATTTAGAGATCTTCTATTTTATCGTTTACTTTCATCCACGAACAATAAGAATTTCATCAAGAAAGTGTCAATAACCCCGTCCCCTCGACACTCGTCTTATTGACACAAATTACCTTTTATAACACAATTTGAACTTTAATTATTGACATATTCATGGTTCTTGATATACTTCTTTTAGAACGAAGTCCTGTTAATCTTTTATGAGACTATACGAGGTGGAATGAATATGCAATATTATTACATTAACAACAACTCCCATCCGCAAGCTATTAATGCTGGGTTAATCTGGCTGACAAGGCAATGTATTTATCATATCCCGCATCATGGCATCTTAGCCGGCGTTCAAAAAAGTACGCTGGAAGCCGCCTTGCAAGATACGGAATTAACTCAATTTCAGATTCGAGAATCCATCCTTGCCGCTGAATTTAAAATCGGCACCGTCACACTTAAAATTATGACCACCAAGAATAATTTCCCGGTCGATCATACTGGCAGCGTGCTGGCCATTCATCCCAATCCGGTTCTTCTCAATCAAATCGATCAAATGCCTAACCTCACCAATATCCTAATCATTCCCGCCGCACCGGCCGAATGCCAAAGCTGGATCACCGCGCACCAGGCTCAGGAAATTCCCGTATAAAAATATAGGGATAGGTACATTTAATGGGAATTGGGACAGGTTCCCTATCCCAATTAAAAACGATAGTTCTAAATTGTTTTTATTTTATCGGTATGCCGACTAAAAGAGAAGATACCCAGAATCTACTAACAAGGTAGATTCTGGGTATCTTTTCTTTTTATAAATGTTAAATCCTTCTATATTCTTACATTATATTACCAGGAAACATATAAAATGTTCCTTCCAAAAAATACTTTAACTTATATCTTTACACTGTTACATAAGCGATCTTATTGCCATTCTGCTGGATCACGTCTTTAATGTCATCAAAAGAAACCCAAACAGTTGCCGTATTCTCATTTGGGTAAAATCCAAGGCTCTTCTTACCTATCAAATCTTTATCAAAGACTACCTCAACAGCACAATTCGTATCGTTGATTATCCCAAAAGGTGTTACTGCGCCTTTACTTAGTTGCAGGTATTTTTGCAATCTTTCTTCAGAGGCAAAGCTTAAAGCGGTAGTTCCCAGTTGTTCGCACATTTTTTTACATTTACCATAAAAATATATGGGATGCGAGTATAGGTTCCTTGTCCCAATTTAAGACGATAGTTTTAAATTATTCTTATTTTGTCGGTATGTCAAATAAAAGAGAAGCTACCCATAAATTACTAACTAAGTTATTATGGGTAGCTTCTCTTTATAAATACTAAATCCTTCTAAAATGGGACACAGGGTCTATAGGGTACATTTTAAAAATTCGTTTTACACATTCTTTTTTATTTGAAATTAACATTACCGAACTGTCTGCGGGCATTTAGTAACAATTCGGTTATTAAATTTAATTTTTCTTGAGTCGCTCGAAAATTAGGAACGCTAACGCTTAGGGCGGCAATTATATTACCGTTGGACTCTAAAGGTACAGCATAGCAACATAGTCCATTGGTAATTTCTTCATATTCTTTAGCAATATGTTCTTGTCTAATTGTTAATAGTTGACTATTTAAAATATCAAAATCCGTAATTGTATTCTCGGTGTAAGGAATTAAGCCCTTTGGATATAATTTTTTCAGCTCTTCAATATCATAGTTGCTCAATAAGGCTTTTCCTAATGCGGTGCAATATGCGGGAAGCCGTTTTCCTACACGCGAGATAATGCGGATATCCAAGCCTACTTCGGGTTCCTCTTTTAATACGTATAAAACATTGTTTCCTTCTAAAACTCCCATTTGGCAGATTTCTTTAATTTCGGCAACGACATTTTTCATTATAGACTTTGCAAATTCAAGCATATATTCATCTTGAGAATAAGAGGAACCAATACAAAAGGTGGAAATGCCTAGTTTATAACGAAAAGAAGATTTACTGAGTTGGATGTAATTCATATCGGTCATCGTTTGCAAAATGGGGTAAAGCGTGCTCTTTGGAACCGAGATAGCTTTAGATATTTCCGTAAGAGTTAATCCATCTGCATTGACAGATAAAAGATTTAATATATTTAATACTCGCTCTGTAGGTTTATGAGGCATAAATACTCCTTATATAAATAGTTTTTGTATACTACCATTTTATTGATTTCTAAAAAGAATGTCTACTTAAATATGAATTATAATTCATTTGCTAAGTATAATAGCGAATAATTAAAATTTAAAATACTATTGCGAATAATTACATAAATGTGATATTATCTAGCTAATAGTTCTTATAAGCAAATTAAGTTTGTATATAAGAACAAAAGATATGGTCATGATTACTGTAATACAATTTAAATTGTATAAAAGGAGTGGTTGACAGAAGATACTATCTCATTATGTAGGTTGTGGTCTTTGCATTCAATGAATTATAAGGAGGGAACTGATTTGTCAATGGAATCAATTTATGATGAAAAAGATGTATCTTTATATAACATCTACACTCATGCTGAGGGGCCAAAGGGAAGGTTGCCATTTAGTGAAACGTTTTTAAGGGAATCCCCAAGTGGACATATTTTTGGAATGACTTTAAATGCTGGTATGGGTTGGAATCCAGAAAGACTGAATGATGATGATGTACTCATTTTAAGTACTCAAGGGGGAATACGTGGTGAAGACGGCAGCACTATAGCTGTAGGTCTTCATACAGGGCACTTCGAATTAGGCTTGCAGATGCGTGCAGCCGCAGAAGAGTTGGCACACCATGGCGGCATACCATATGCGGCATATGTTACGGATCCATGTGACGGGAGAAGCCAGGGAACTACTGGGATGTTTGACTCATTGCCTTATCGTAATGATGCTGCAATCGTGTTTAGACGGCTGGCGCGGTCTCTTCCAACAAGAAAAGCGGTAATGGGTATTGCTACTTGTGATAAGGGATTGCCGGCGATGATGATGGCGTTGGCATCGATGCACGATTTGCCTGCTGTACTTGTTCCAGGAGGTGCAACCCTTCAACCCGTAAAAGGTGAAGATGCTGGAACGGTTCAGACAATAGGTGTTCGATTTGCTAGTGATGAAATTTCTTTTGATGAAGCGGCAAAAGTGGGTTGCAGAGCTTGTGCATCAGCCGGAGGTGGGTGTCAATTTTTTGGAACGGCAGGTACCTCTCAAGTGATAGCGGAATCACTGGGACTCGCAATTACACACTCTGCCCTAGCGCCTTCCGGGCAGCCTATTTGGGAAGAAGTTGCAAGGCAGTCTGCTAGAGCTGTAATGAAATTAAAGGAAAAAGGCATTAAAATAAGCGATATTATTACTGATAAGGCGATTGAAAATGCAATGGTTCTACATGCGGCATTTGGTGGCTCAACAAATTTACTTCTTCATTTGCCAGCGATTGCTTTTGCAGCAAATTGTAAAGTGCCTACAGTAAATGATTGGGCCGCTGTTAATAAAAAGGTTCCTCGTTTAGTAAGTGTTATGCCAGTTGGCCCAGTTAACTATCCAACGGTAAGCGTCTTTTTAGCTGGTGGAGTTCCGGAGGTTATGCTTCGGTTAAGAAAACTTGGTTTGCTGCATGAAGATGTTATGACAGTTACAGGTGAGACGTTAGGAGCTAACTTGGATTGGTGGGAGAAATCAGAAAGACGTAAAAAATGTAGAGAGCGTTTAGAAGCATTAGATGGGGTAAATCCTGACGATGTAATTATGACCCCTGCCAAAGCTAGAGAGAAGGGATTACGATCTACCGTAACATTTCCAGTTGGAAACATTGCGCCGGAAGGGTCTGTTGTTAAATCTGCAGCCATTGATCCAACGGTGATTGATGAAGATGGAGTATTCAGACACACTGGTAAGGCAAAGGTATTTACATCCGAAAAGTCAGCTATTAAAGCCATAAAAGATAAAAAAATACAAGCTGGCGATATTATGATTGTTATGGGCGGCGGCCCGAAGGGAACCGGTATGGAGGAAACTTACCAGTTGACTTCAGCATTGAAAAAACTACCTTTTGGCAAACATGTTTCTCTGATTACAGATGCTAGATTTTCTGGTGTTTCTACAGGAGCCTGCTTTGGACATGTAGGCCCCGAAGCATTGGTTGGCGGTCCATTGGGTAAGTTGCGAGATGGAGATTTGATAGAGATTATTGTTGATGGAAATCAGTTTGAAGGCTCACTTAATTTCATCGGAACAGAAGAAAAGCAGCTTTCCTATGATGAAGCCGCTGATGTATTGAAAAACCGAGAGATATATCCAGGATTGCGGCCAAATAAGGACTTGCCTGATGATACTAGATTGTGGGCAGAACTGCAGTCCATTAGCGGTGGAATCTGGAAAGGCTGTGTATATGATGCGGATAAAATCATCGAGGTTATTGAAGCTGGAAAAAAAGCTCTAGCAGATAAGAAAACACTTGGTTTCTGATAAGTACTCAGACGTCGCAGAAACCTTAGTTATTATTACTTGGAATCAGAAAAATGCTATATTTTCTGATTCCAAGTAAATAATGGTTTCAGTAAAATTTAGGAGGTAAATTCATGCCATTATTAATTGTAGCAATCGGCGTTATTCTATTAATTATTTTAATTTCTAAATTTAAACTAAATACATTTATTGCACTCCTGATAGTATCATTTTGTGTAGCATTAACACTGGGTATTCCTATGGAAAAAGTTGTTTCCACAATAGAAACTGGTATTGGCGGAACGTTAGGGCATATTGCGCTCATATTTGGTTTGGGTGCAATGTTAGGCCGACTAGTCGCTGATGCCGGTGGTGCGCAACGAATAGCAATGACCTTAATTAATAAATTTGGAGAAACTAAGATAGAGTGGGCCGTTGTAGTTGCCTCATTCATTGTTGGAATCGCAATGTTTTTTGAAGTTGGGTTAGTATTATTGATCCCAATTGTTTTCTCAATTGCAAGAGAAATGAAGGTATCACTATTATCCTTGGGTATTCCAATGCTGGCAGCATTATTAGCCACACATAGCTTTCTTCCGCCACATCCAGGTCCTACGGTAATTGCCGGGGAGTATGGAGCTGATATTGGAACAGTTTTGTTATATGGTATTATTGTTGCTATCCCCACTGTTCTTATAGCCGGTCCACTCTATACTCGATTCGCAAAAAAAATAGTTCCTTCGGCATTTGGAAAAAGAGGTAGTATCGATTCTTTGGGCGAACAGAAGGTATTTAACCTCGCTGACACGCCAAGTTTTAATATTAGTTTGTTAACAGCCATGTTTCCAGTGATTCTAATGCTGATCGCTACTGGTGTAAAGATGGCAGTCGGCAACGCTGGCACAAGTTTCGTGTTTAAAGTGATTGCATTCGTTGGCGATCCTTCCGTAGCAATGCTAATTTCTTTAGTGATTGCAGTGTATACTATGGGAATTAACAGAAATATATCAATTAAAGAAATTACCAAATCTTGTTCATCAGCAGCAGCCTCTATCGGTATGATGTTATTGATTATTGGTGGCGGTGGAGCTTTTAAGCAGGTGCTTATTAATGGTGGAGTCGGCAAGTATATAGCAGCTATATTTGCTGGGACATCGATGTCTCCAATTCTTTTAGCATGGATTGTTGCTGCGATATTGCGTGTTTCTTTAGGATCGGCAACTGTCGCGGCGATTTCAACGGCTGGTTTAGTTATTCCGATGTTAGCCCAATATGATGCTAATTTGGCATTAGTCACTCTTGCAACGGGTTGCGGCAGTGCTATTGCATCACATGTCAATGACGCTGGATTTTGGATGGTTAAGGAATACTTCGGCTTAACCTTGAAAGAAACGTTTGCTACCTGGACAATGTTGTCAACAATTACTTCTGTTGTAGGTCTGATATTTATTTTGGCATTAGATGCAATAATTAAATAGTTATCCGAATAGATACTAAATGATTTTATTTGGTAACCAACAAAGTAGATACTTAATTATAGGATATAGGAGGATTTGAAATGAATTGTAAATATATTAGTCCGATTTTGACATCTATCAATGACGATGGTACGGTAGATTATGAAACGATGCATAAGCTTTACGACACATTGATTGATGCAGGTATTGATGGAATTTTGGTTGGAGGCAGTTCGGGAGAGTTCTATGCTTTTACGTATGAAGAGATTAAGGAATTTATCTTGGATGCGATATCTTATATTGGCAATCGAGCCATTGTGATGGCAGGTACGGGGCGGATGGTATACAAGGAAACTGTGGATTTATCAAATTTGGCTTTAAAAGCAGGTGCAACGTCAGTACTTGTAGTAGGTCCATATTATAGTGCTTGCAACCAAGAAGATATATTTAACTATTATGATAATCTTTTAACAGATGTAAAAGGACCACTTTATATTTATAATTACGAAGACCGTACTGGCCATGATGTAACTGTAGACACCTTTTTGCGCCTATTAGCTAAGCATGAGCATCTGGAGGGTATGAAAGACACGCATGCTGTACTTCGACATACTCAAAAGTATATTCAACTCGTAAAATCTAAATATCCTAATTTTATTGTTTATACTGGATATGATAATAATTGCATTCCAACGGTTATTTCCGGTGGCGACGGTTGTATTGGTGCATTATCTAATGTATATCCGTCTCTATGTGCTGAGGCTATAGAATCTCTTCGCGAGGAAGATTTGAGCCGAATTGCAAAAGCACAACGATTGATTGATGAAAGAATGCGTTTCTATGAAGTCTATACACCATTTAATCCTGTGATGAAATGGGCTATGGCAGAATTAGGCACAGGTATGCAGGAAAACTGCAAAGCACCTTTGACGGCGCTGACTGAAGATACAAAAGCTTCTTTGTCTGGTTTTGCTGATCAGTTATGGCGTAATAAATAGGATCTTAGTGTATTTTAAATGATATAAAGTGAAACTTAATATGAAGAAAATAGTTTTTTATTAGATTGGAGAAAGTTTAATATTGTAACCATTAGGCGGGAATCTTTGGGGATTCCCGCCACTTTTACGAATGGCCCAGTCGATGGTGAGTTTTTTAAATTTAGTATCATGGTCTAATTTCATTACAATGTAAGCATGTTAATAATTCTTATACGCAATTATATCTTTATATCATAACTAAGAAACTCTAGCAGCAATCAAGCTAAAAACAATAGTAGCCTCCAACCATTGAACGGTTGTAGGCTACTATTTATTTGCTATTTTTTACATTTGACCGATACGGTATAATGACAAAACACCTTATTTCAATCCAATCGTTCCTACGCCATCTTTTATCATAATTTTCGTGCCAAATTCTGTCGATAAATCAGCAATATCACGCAAAATTCGTTCTCCGTTTTCTTTATCGGAAAATTGAGGGCGACCGCGACGCGCTCTACCATATTCAAATCCCAGTGAAAGCGGTTTTAAAGTAATTTCATCAATTTCCCCATCCGTAACAGCAAAAGAAACCATGGCCGATTCAAATACTTTAGGATCGACAACCAGTCCTCTTGTTTCATTGGCACTGCGAGCATCCAGTCCATCAGATACAGTATTTTCTACGCCCAAATCATAAAGGTCATAAAATTCGGTTGGCTGTCGTTCCACCGAATCATTTTGGAAAATAAAATCACCAAGGCTATAAAAAATCGGACGTTTTTTATAGATTTCAATACCTCGCCAAATATGCGGGCCGTGGCCAATATAAGCATGTGCACCGCTGTCAATGCACAGCTTTGCAAAATCACGGGCAAAATCCGCTGAACGGTCTTTCTCCAAGCCTTTACGCTCATGTGTATGATGACTTACTAAAACAACATCCGCCTGCCGTGCTGCTTCACGAATTGATCGCACAATGCGTTCGGCATCTTTGGAATTCATCTTGGTTACCGTCCCCGGCTCATCACCTTGTTCAAATCTGATATTGCCAACATAATAGCCGCCTTTAACCGGTTTTGTAAATCCTTCTTTTTCATTTAGAATTCTATTGGAATTTACCTCTGTCTGTTCAACGATTTCCTTTAACTTATTAAAATCCTCAGCACGTACCTTGTGAACCGACTGATAACGAAGGACATTCGCCCCCGGTCGACCAAGCACATCAGGTCTTTGCGCACTTGCCATCCCCCACTCCGATATCGTAGATGTAATACCAATCAGCGCAACCCTTCCTTGAGGGGTATCAAGATATCGCGGTTGCGAAGCCTCTGCCAAATTTCTACCAACACCAGCATGGATACATTTATTTTTATCGAGATGTTTCATCGTCGTTAAAACACCGTCGATATTCCAATCAATTGTATGGTTATTGGCCCAGGCCATCATATTAAAACCAAGCTGCTTGATATCTTCCAAAACTTCCGGACGTGCAACTGCCCATGTACCTCCACTTGTTGGAGCCGGATACACTTCAAAATCATGTAATAAAATCTCAAAGTTTGTAAATCGAACATCATGAGCTTCTATGTAGTTTTTCAATGCAGTGAAATGAACATCTTGCGGTAAACGCTGCGTAATAAAAGAGTCTCCTGCTGCTACAATAGTAATTTTCGCCACAACAACTCAACACCTCCTTTAAAAATTACTGTTCCAAATGAAGGGTAACAAATTCTACGCTAACAAGAATAACATACCGACAATCATAGCACCTACCATTGGCAAGCAGTTACGCTTTGCGATTTCCATTGGGTTGACACCAGCAATACCAGCTATGATAATTGTGGCACCGGCAATCGGTGACATCGTGCGCCCTAATGTACCACCTAGTGTGGCCATACTGCCCATTTGCACCACTGACATACCAAAATCTGCTGCATGTGGTGTAATAGCTTGGTTAAATGCGAAAGTTGCCGCATCACCGGAACCAACAACCAATCCCAAAATAAATGGACCAACTGCTGCACAAACCTTAACAATTGCTGGATTATTCAGCATTGAATCGGTAAAAGCTTTTACAAGTCCAATTGCTGTCAGGCCAGAAACAAATACACCTGCCGCAATGATAATACCAAGAATTTCACCATACGCTTTTCCCATACCATCGAAGAATGCATTGCTCAAGTTAACAGGATTTTTTCTAGTTACTAACAGCGCAACTAAAGAACCGATAACCATGGCTTGTGGAACATCCATCTTAAATGCCGGAACAATTGCCGTTGCACCTAAAATTAAAATTACAATCGGAAAAATCGGCATCAACGCGTATAGAAGTTTTACCTTGAAAGATGCCTCTGCCTCAAAACCTTCGGCTTTATACCCTTTATGCTCTTTTTTGTAATAAGCAATCAACGTAATCAAAATTGTTGCTGTAATCAAAGACGCAATATTCGCTT
>ENA-OFCE01001495-OFCE01001495.1-metagenomes-genome-assembly--contig:-NODE-1495-length-11764-cov-3.250406_pt1 | contig 11764 bp, 14 predicted proteins | sample MGYA00153388_OFCE01 | MGnify analysis MGYA00153388
AGAGAAACTTGGGTATATGCAACTGGCAGCACAAAATCGCGAACAAGACTTTATAGAATGGGAATTTCTAAATACTTTGATGAAGTAAAAATGGATTTGGAAGTATATGGTATGCTGGACGGAGAATGGCAAGAATTTGAGAAAGGAATAGATTACACAGCTTTTTTGGTAAGGAGAAAATAACTATTTTAGTACATCTAAAACTATCAATATGAAAACAGTACAAGAATTAAACGAAAAAAAAATTCCTATTATTCGAATTGATAATTCATTGGAAAAATATAAAACTATGCCCATATTTCAAGAAAAAGTAGATAAGGCAAACGAAATGTTAAAAACCGTAGGATTGCCAAAAACCACATTAAAATAAGCTGTAATTATAAAACTTAGTATAGCTGATTATTGTAATATTAAACAAAATTTGACACTACTTTTATTTACAATAATCTAAAATACAGTATAATATAAAATATATATGGCAATTAGTTAAGAACCGAGGCAGATATATTTTTATTTTGAACAATTTAATTTTCGAGAATTTAAATTATTAATGTTATTGAAAGAATTTGATATTGTTAAAACTTTCAGAACGATTAAAGAAAAGATCTCAAATGATATTGCTGATATGAAATCTGAACAAATTAAAGCATACTTGCAGAACAAAAAAATACGACTACAAAAGTAATTATCTTTCCCAGCCTTGGTTAGCGTCCTCAAACCGTTTTATTGCCATAAGTTATATTTAGCAAAATAAAAAAAATTGTTGTTACAGGTCGAAATAAAAAGTCTTAGAATAAAGTTTACCAACACCAAATGACCACACTCATCAACCTTGCAATCATCATCCTCACCATTATTGCAATGGAAGCATTGTCGTGGACTATCCATAAATACTTGTTTCATGGGCCGCTATGGTTTATACACAAAACACACCATCGACCCCATTCTGGCTATTTCGAATTAAATGACATTTTTAGTATAGGCTTTGCGGCTTTGGCTTTAGCTTTGATGTGGGCGGGGCGTAATAACCTGAACTACTATTTTTGGATAGGAACTGGCATTTCCATTTACGGAATGATTTATTTTATATTCCATGATTGGTTTATCCACAACCGAATCAAAGCTTTTAAAAGCAATAACCTTTATTTATGGGCTATTAAAAGAGCGCATAAAATACACCACAAATCCTTAAACAAAACGCCTTCCTCTTTTTATGGATTACTATGGGTTTCGAAAAAGAAACTAAATTTGCGTAAACCCTAATTATGCTGATCGTTCAAAATAATATCTCCCTTAAAAATTACAATAGCTTTGGTATAGATGTTTCTGCAAAACATTTTGCAGAGATCAATAGTGAAGAAGATTTGCAGCAACTGTTCCAACAAACAGATGTGGTTAAACATCCTGTTTTGATTTTGGGCGGGGGCAGTAATATGTTGTTCACACAAGATTTTGATGGATTGATTATCAGAATAAACATTAAGGGTATTGAACACCAAATAGAAAACAACAGCATTAAAGTTAAAGCAGGTGCCGGCGAAAATTGGAATGATTTAGTACAATATGCCGTGGCGCATAATTTTGGTGGTTTAGAAAATTTATCGCTAATCCCGGGTTCTGTTGGCGCTTCTCCTATTCAAAATATTGGTGCTTATGGTGTAGAGGTAAAAGATGTATTTGATAATTGCCAAGCTTATGAAATTGAAACAGGCATCATAAAAACTTTCCATAAAAATGATTGCAAGTTTGCTTATCGCGAAAGTATTTTTAAGCAAGACCTTAAAGGTAAATACATCATCACATCGGTTACATTTAATTTATCGCTTAACGCCGATTTAAATACGCAATATGGAGCCATATCCCAAGAATTGCAAAACAGAAACATAAGCAATCCCAGTATTAAAGACGTTTCTGATGTAGTTTCACATATTAGAGTTGCAAAACTGCCCGACCCTAAAACTATTGGCAATGCGGGCTCTTTCTTTAAGAATCCAATTGTTTCTAAAACAAAATCTGATAGCTTGTCGAGATATTTCCCAGATATGGTACATTTTAATGTGGGAACCAATGAGGTAAAATTGGCTGCCGGTTGGTTGATAGAACAATGTGGCTGGAAAGGCAAAATAGTTGGCAACACCGGAACTTGGAAAAACCAAGCTTTAGTTTTGGTAAACTACGGTGAAGCGAGCGGAAAAGAAATTTTTGATTTTTCTGCCTCTATAATCGACTCTGTTAAAGTCAAATTTGGGGTAGATTTAGAAAGAGAAGTAAATATTCTGTAAAAATATTTGAGTAAAACAACTGGTAAACAACACTTTGCAAACTTTTTTTATTTTGTTTAACTTTTTTAAATAAAACTTAAACAAAACTTGCAGCATTCAATTCTGCAACTTATATTTGTCTAAGAAATTTTACATAAAGTTAAACAAGATGACAAACATAGAATTCAGTACACTTGTAACTCGCCAAGCTTCCTCTTTGAAAATTTACGCTATGCGCTTCACCAAAGACGCTGATGACGCCAACGATTTGGTGCAAGACACCATTTTAAAAGCCATCACTTATTTTAATAAATTTAAAGAGGGAACTAACTTAAAAGGATGGTTATACACCATCATGAAAAACACTTTTATCAACAACTATCGAAGAATTGTTAAAATAGGTTCATTTGTGACCCAGACAGACGAAATTTCTTCTCAACAGTTGTCATACAGTGCATCTAAAAATGATGGTGAAAACAAATTTGTGATGGATGACATTAAAAATGCGTTATCAAAATTACAAAAAGAATATTATGTGCCTTTCACCATGTATTTCGAAGGCTTCAAATACCACGAAATAGCCGACCATCTTACCATACCCATCGGTACAGTAAAAACTAGGATACACGTTGCAAGAAAGTTGTTGAAAGACGATCTGAAAGTTTATGACATCAACCAGAATAAAGGAAATAGATTATTACAAGCATAAAAAAAGAGCAAAGAGAACTTTTGCCCTCTTTGCTCTAAATAAACCTAAACCTAAACTTCGAATAATCAAAATCTCTTCAATCAAAAGACTATTCCCGCAACTTTAACAAAAGCTGTACCAAAATATCCGGACTTATTTTCCATAAAAATCTGTTTTGCTAAAATCTCATAAACCTGTTAGATTAATAAGCACAAAACTGCGTAACTAAACCCGATAGCAGCAAATAGCCCGCAAATGTGTGCTGGGAAAAGCAAGGGCTAAATGAGGACTATTGCGAATAGCGGGAACCTACATTGTAGAAAGCACTAGACTTGCTTTTCACCAAATAAACTTTTACTTTTTTTTAGATGCTTCATTACACCATTTTACTTTATGTTTGCGTAAAGTAAGAAATACGCCCTTTTAATTTTAATGCTGAGTATAGACGAAATAAAACGCCCCATTGACAAGGAGATTGATGCTTTTGAAGAAAAGTTTAAAGCTTCTATGTTTAGCAAGGTTCCGCTTTTAGACCGCATAACCCATTACATAGTTAAGAGAAAAGGGAAACAAATACGCCCGATGTTTGTGTTTTTTGCAGCCAATGTTTGCGGCGGGATAAAAGAAGCTACTTACCGCGGTGCCGCATTGGTAGAACTGTTGCACACGGCTTCATTGGTGCATGACGATGTGGTTGATAATTCTTTTCAACGCAGGGGTTTTTTTTCTGTAAACGCTTTATGGAAAAATAAGATTGCAGTTTTGGTTGGCGATTACTTGTTGGCCAAGGGGCTTTTGCTATCCATCGATAACAATGATTTTTCTTTACTTAAAATTGTTTCGACGGCCGTGCAACAAATGAGCGAAGGGGAACTTTTACAGATTGAGAAAGTGCGGAGAATGGATATAAGCGAGGATGTTTACTACGAGGTTATCCGCCAAAAAACTGCTTCGTTAATTGCATCCTGTTGTGCTTGTGGTGCTGCTTCGGCAGGTGCCGATGAAATGACGATTAATAAAATGCACTCCTTTGGAGAAAAAATTGGCATTGCTTTTCAGATAAAAGATGATTTATTTGATTTTGGTGTGGATGACGTTGGCAAGCCGAAAGCGATAGACATTAAGGAAAAAAAAGTAACGCTTCCGCTAATTTACGCTTTGAACAATGCTAGCAAAATTGATAAAAAGAGAATAATCAATTTGGTAAAAAATCATAACGACGAGCCTGCAAAAATTAATGAAATCATAAATTTTGTAACCCAAAATGGAGGTTTAACCTATGCCGAAAATCAAATGTTAATTTATCAAGACGAAGCATTCAAAATATTAGATACTTTTCCAGAAAGTTCGTCTAAAAAAAGCTTGGAAAATTTAGTGCGTTTTACAACTGAAAGAAAGAAATAATGCAGAGTGAAATTATATTTTTTGGATCATTTATTTTTTTTGTAAGCTTATTGCTTGCCGTAGATTTGGGCTTATTTCATAAAAAAGACAAAGCCGTTACCTTATCGCAAGCGGCCATTATGAGCGCAGTATGGGTTACTTGCGCTTTAGCTTTTTATTTTCTTTTGAAAACCGAGGGTCACCAATTGCACAATATCAATGATATGGCTGGTTTAATGGAAATTGTTAAAGCTAACAAACACCATATAAACCTTATACCCGGAGATTTTGAACAAAGTATTAATTTATACAACGATAACCTCTCGTTAGAATTTATTACGGGCTATGTTGTAGAGTATGCACTATCTGTTGACAATATTTTTGTCATGGTGCTGATATTTTCCGCATTTAATGTTAATGAGAAATACTATCACAGGGTATTATTTTGGGGAATTTTAGGTGCTGTGATTTTGCGATTCACCTTTATATTTTTGGGAGCCACGCTCATAAACAATTTTGGATGGTTATTGTATTTGTTTGGCGCTTTTTTGATTTACTCGGGTACGATGATATTGTTCGCTAAAGATAATGATAATGCAATTGACCCCAAAAATCACAAGGTTGTAAAGTTTGCGTCCAAATATTTTTCTGTGTGGCCAGAGTTTGTAGGCAATAAATTTTTTACAAAACAAAACGGGAAACGATATATAACCCCCTTATTTATTGTGCTTTTAATTGTGGAGTTCACAGACGTTATATTTGCAGTAGATTCAATCCCAGCAATATTTGCCATAACTAAGGATCCTTATATTGTTTTCTTCTCCAATATTTTTGCGATTTTGGGATTAAGGTCAATGTTTTTCTTGTTAGTCAACATCATCCATAAATTCCATTACTTACAAATTGGGTTGGCCGTTTTATTGATTTTTATTGGCGTGAAAATGCTAGGAGAACATTGGTTAAAAGAATGGGGTTTTACAACTTCCCATTCTCTGTTTGTTATACTCTTGATATTATTGGTTAGTGTTGGGGCTTCATTGATTTTTCCGAAAAAAGTAAAACATTGATAGGTTAAAGCAATGTGATTTAGGGTCAATTTTTTTCGAACATATTATTAAACCGAGCAACTGATTTTCTCATCATTTTCAGATAAAGAAGAGATTGGTAAAGATAACCATCAAACTACCGTCGGCAACAGTTATAAGGACACTAAACTCGCCACCTGCCAGCCAAGTATTTACGCTTACTTCAATGCATAGTCCGCAAGCAATCGGGAAACCATGCTTGTAACGTTTGAAGTTTTTGCATAGCGCATTGGTATTGCATTTTGATTATGGCACAGAAACAAAAAAGCCCATTCGCACGAAGCGAATGGGCTTTCAAAAATATTATTTTTTTTATTTGCTTAATGCCTCGGGCGCTACTGGCGCTGGTGATTTTTCGGGTATCACGTTAACCAAGTCTATCTCAAAAACTAAAGGACTGAACGGGCCAATTAAACCGCCCTGCAAACCTTGTTCGCCATAAGCTAACGCTGACGGGATAATCAAAACCGCTTTTCCACCTTTTTTCATTTGCATTACGCCTTCATCAAATCCTTTGATAACTTTCCCCATACCAATCAGCATATTTAAGGTAGTGTAAGGGCGTTGCGCATTAAAAGTTTTGTTGGCTTTTGCTACATCGGCTAAACTGGTATCAAATACTTTACCGGAGGTTAACTTACCGGTATAGTTTAACATCACGCTATCGCCAACGTTTAATTTATCCCCTGTGCCTTCAACCAAGGTAGCTATTTGTAAACCCGATGGAAATTTTACAACTTTCAGTTTATTGTCGTCAATGTATTTTTTGATTTTTCCAGCCTCAGCACTTTTTTCCTTATCGCCTTCTGCTTTAAAGAATGCATTGATTTTTGTTTGAAACTCTTGCTCTTTTGTGGTGTCTTTTTTGATTACTTCCATAATTTTAAGGTTGTAAACAATATATTTTCCTTTGATGCCTGGTGGGCGAGGTTGACCTTTTTTCTCGGCAGAATCGATGTTGATTTTTATGATTGCACTATCGCCTTTGGTTAATTTCATTATGGCGTAGAACAAATCACCGTCGTACATGGACTTTGGCACCAACGTTTGCGACTGACGACCGGTTTCGTACGAATTGTACAAAACGGAATCACCTTCGGTTTTAGCCATAATGTTGAGACTGATAAAATCGCCAACTTTAATGGAATCGCCTTTGGCATCTTCAACTATCGTATATTCTAAACCTGATGGGCCTTTTTGAAGACCACCTTTACATGCAGCAAAACCTAGTGCTGCGGCTGCAATTATTATAAATTGTTTTTTCATTTTGTGTGTAATTATATTCGTTTTTATCTATTTTATTGTAACAATAAGCTTTTATATTCTGGCAATATGGATTTAAATTTTGCGATTACCGTTTCAAGAGGTTCATCGGATTGGCCTCCGGCCGCATTTCGATGTCCGCCACCTTCGAAATATTTTTTGCAGATTTCGTTGGCCGGAAAATCTCCCGTAGAACGGAGAGAAAGTTTAACCTTATCAGCACGTTCGGTTATAAAAGCTGCCAATTTTATACCGTTGATAGAGAGCGCATAGTTTACAATGCCTTCCGTTTCTCCAGTTTGTATATCAAATTGTTTGATATCGGCTTTGCTAACAGTTATCAAAGCAGTGTTGTATTCTCTTAAAACTTCCAGTTTGTTGCTGAGGCAATAGCCCAAAAAACGCAACCTACCTTCGGATGCATTATCATATACCAATTGATGGATGCGTGAATTATCTGCACCCAAATCAATTAAATCTGCAACTATTCGGTGCAAATCAGAAGTTACGGTTGGGAAACGGAACGAACCAGAATCTGTCATAATACCCAGATATAAACAAGTTGCCACATCTTTGTTAATCATTTCCCTATCATCTAATTGATTTACGATAAAATCGTACACCAACTGCGCAGCTGCACAAGCTTTTATACTCCAATGTCTGTAATCATCAAAATCTTCCGGCTCTAAATGATGGTCGATCATAATTTTCAAGGCATTCGATTTTTTTACCTCATCGCCCATTTCGTTTATCCGCGAAAGCGCATTAAAATCTAAACAGAAAATAAGTTCGGCATTTTTTATAAACTCATTACTTTGATCTTGATGATCTGTGTAAACGATTACTTCAGGGTTGTTGGGCAGCCACTGTAAAAAGTAAGGATAATCTGTTGGTGTGATAACCTTTACGTGATGACCCTTTTGTATCAAATAATTGTACAAACCTAAAGAAGAACCCATCGCATCGCCATCTGGTTTGTGGTGAGTGGTAATTACAATATTGCAAGGATTGGCTAATTTTTCTTTTAGATTTTCTAAACTAATCATCTCTGTTTTTGGTGTTGCGAAGTTAATCAAAACATCTTAATCTAATTAATGCATTTAAAAATTAACATTAAATAACTAGTTTTGCCTCATTCCTTAAATTATATAAAAATGACTACGAACAGAACCTTCACCATGATAAAGCCCGATGCTGTTAAAAATCAACACATTGGTTCAATTTTAAACGATATACTTAAAGCAGGTTATAAAATTGTTGCGATGAAATATACGCACCTGACTCCGGAAACTGCTGGCAAATTTTACGAGGTACACGCCGAAAGACCTTTTTATAACAGCTTGGTAACATTTATGTCTTCGGGGCCTATAGTTGCCGCGATTTTAGAAAAAGATAATGCTGTGGAAGATTTCAGGAAATTAATTGGCGCAACCGATCCTGCAAAAGCAGATGTTGGCACTTTAAGAAATAAATATGCTGAATCATTATCCGAAAATGCTGTACACGGTTCAGACTCTGACGAAAATGCCGCAATTGAAGGTTCGTTTTATTTTACCGCTTTCGAGAGGTTTTAATTATTAATCTCAACTCTCTGCAGCCCTATTTGGTACGATCATTACTGGACACTCTGAATGGCGGGTAATACTTTCGGCCATAGAACCCAGTAAAAAATGATCAAGGCCGGTTCTTCCGTGAGTGCCCATTACAATTATACTGGCGTCCCAAGATTTAGCTGTTTCTAAAATTTCAGATTTTATGTCCCCAGATTTTATGATTTTGGTAGCAGTTAAACCCTCACCATAATCTGCAACCATTTGTTCGAGAAGATGGGTAGCGCTGTCTTTTTGTATTTCAGCCAGTTCTGGCAAAACTATCATTTGATCCCCTAAAATAGGGTCACCACCTACATTGGTCATCATCGGAAATTCATCGACATGAATCAGAGCCACTTCGGCGTCTAGTTGTTGTGCCAGACCCATTCCGTATTGGGCGGCTTTTTGCGAATACTCTGAAGCATCTACAGCGATCAAAATTTTTTTAATACCGTTAAACATTCTCATAATAAATTTTATTGCTGATTAAATTAAAATGCTAGTAGTGTAATGTACATCTTTTGAGCCAAAAATCTTGCCAACCTATAATTATTAATTTCAGGATTGTATGTGCCACCAACTATATTATTATCTAAAAATGAAACATTGTACATTTACACAGTAAACAACCCAAACTATGCCCACAATAACTGTTCAAAAAGTTAATGATTTCAAGGATTTGGAATCCGTTTTTCACATCAGAAAAACCGTTTTTGTAGTTGAGCAAAACTGTCCAGCAGATTTAGAATTTGAGAATGAGGATATCTCTCATCATTTTTTGGCTTTTGCCGATGGTGAACCCGCAGGCACCGGCCGATGGAGGCAAACAGATAAAGGCTATAAGTGCGAACGTTTTGCAGTTTTGCAAGATTACAGAAATTATGGTGTAGGGTCTAAACTACTGGAAACCTTGTTGAATGATTTACCTGAGGATGCCAGTTATGTTTACCTACATGCACAACTCACTGCAATGAGACTGTATGCCAAATTTGGTTTTGAAGCGGAAGGCGATATGTTTGAGGAAGCTGGAATACAACATTATAAAATGGTGCGAAAAACTCCATAAAACAAAAAACCTTACCATTTTACTGGTAAGGTTGTGAAGATGTTAAATGATTTATGATAGAGATTAGCCTAAGCTAATTTAACATTTACTGCATTTAATCCTTTTTTTCCATCTTGAAGATCGAAAGTTACTTCATCATTTTCTCTGATTTCGTCAATCAGGCCAGAAGCGTGTACAAAGTATTCTTTGCCCGTTCCGTCTTCTTTAATGAAACCAAATCCTTTGGTGTCATTAAAGAACTTTACTGTTCCATTGTTCATTTTTGTGATAATTAATTTCACCAAAAATACCAAGTAAAATTGAAAAAGCAATTTTTTTGCAATATTTTTTTAGTAGCCCCTCTTATCGACGGGTGTTGAGCAATACAGAATTGCCATTTGGCTATTTTAAAGGCTCATTTATAGTTAAACAAAACCCAAAGTTTGGCCAAGCATTACTACCCTTCGTACCTAAACGGGGGCGAAGTGGCAGCCCGGAATTGTGCGCAGATTGTGCGTAAGGAGAAATGAGGACTACAACAAAGCACCCGGCTAGCCTTGAGCCAAAAGGCAGTAATTTGCTTTTCTAAAAAAAGTCCCACGTTAGCAACGTAGGACTATAAAAAGACTTCAAATTTGTACAGAAACCTATAAGGTTTTGAAAACCTTATAGGTTTAAATATTGTAACCCTGCCCGCAACATCAAAGCTCCGACGGTTACATTGGTGCGGCTATCAATGATGATTGCACCACCGTTATTTTTGTTGAACTCATAAGGGTCAAAAGCTAATTCGTCGGCGGTTTTAATTTCTACACGGCCAATATCGTTCAGACCTAAATCGTGAGAGTCAATTTTTTCTAAAGTGTTGATGTTTACCTTGTATAAAATTTCGGAAATCTTGCATTTGGTAACTTTGCTGTGGTGCTGTATCAAATACATTTGGCTGGTATCCAACGGTTTGGTATCCATCCAACAAATGTCGGCCTCAATGCGGTTGGCAACGGTAGGCGCTGCGGTGCTTAGGGCTAATAAATCTCCACGACTAATATCTAAATTATCTTGCAAATGAATGGTAACGGATGCGCCTTGTATAGCCTGTTTTAACTCGCCACCAAAAACCTCAATTTTAGTAATCACAGATTTTGTGCCCGATGGGAAAACGGTAATGGAATCACCCAATTTAAAGGTTCCGCTAGCAACCCTTCCAGCATAGCCACGGTAATCATGCAGTTCATCTGTTTGTGGCCTAATTATCCATTGTACGGGGAAACGGGCGGGCAAATGTAAATTATCCTCGGCAACTTCCACTGTTTCTAAATGCTCCAATAAATTTTTACCAGTGTACCAAGCCATTCTTAACGAACTGTTTACAATGTTATCGCCTTTTAAGGCACTAACGGGTATAAAAGTTATTTCACTAAGGTTCAGTTTTGAGGCTAAATCGAGGTAGCTTTTACGTATATCATCAAATACCTGTTGCTCATAATCTACCATATCCATTTTATTGACACAAACCACCACGTGTTTTAATGCCAATAGAGAAACCAGATAGCTGTGACGAATGGTTTGCTCGATAACGCCTTTGCGGGCATCAATCAAAATAATGGCCAAATCTGCGTTTGATGCCCCTGTAACCATATTTCGGGTATATTGTATATGCCCAGGCGTATCGGCAATGATGAACTTTCGTTTATCGGTTTGGAAATATTTGTAGGCTACATCAATGGTTATGCCTTGCTCTCTTTCTGCTTTTAGACCATCGGTTAAAATGGCCAAATCAACTGTACCGTCATCATTTTTACGATTCGAATTTTTAATGGCTTCCATCTGGTCGGCCAAAACAGAATCTGTATCGTACAATAAACGCCCAATCAGTGTGCTTTTGCCATCGTCAACACTACCGGCGGTTAAAAATTTTAAAATGTCCATCTTTAGAAATATCCTCCTTTTTTTCGGTCTTCCATAGCGGCTTCCGAAACTTTATCATCCATTCTTGCGCCTCTTTCACTGATTTTAGATTGGCTAATTTCTAAAATAATATCATCAATATCTGTTTTCTCCGACTCTACTGCAGCAGTACATGTCATATCGCCCACTGTCCTAAAACGCACCATTCTGGTGCTAACATCATCATCGGCATCAATTTGCAAAGCTTCGGCGGCGGCCATAAACTGACCATTCCTGAAAACTACTTCACGCTGATGCGCAAAATAAATAGAGGGCAAATCAATTTTTTCTCGTTTAATATAATTCCAAACATCCAGCTCTGTCCAGTTGCTGATTGGGAAAATCCTTACATTTTCTCCCTTGTGAATTTTACCGTTAAAGGTGTTCCACAACTCGGGGCGCTGGCGTTTGGGATCCCATTGGCCAAACTCATCTCTAACTGAAAATATGCGTTCTTTTGCTCTGGCTTTTTCCTCATCTCGCCTAGCTCCACCAATACA
>ENA-OFCE01001496-OFCE01001496.1-metagenomes-genome-assembly--contig:-NODE-1496-length-11759-cov-3.301008_pt1 | contig 11759 bp, 14 predicted proteins | sample MGYA00153388_OFCE01 | MGnify analysis MGYA00153388
ATAGGACTTCAGAATTTTCGCATTACAAATGCTACGATATTACCTTCGAGGTTACAACCTAGAAGAGCAGGGTAAATTTCTTGAACAATTAAAGGATAAAGAAAAAAAAGAGTAAATGAATTGGACATATTTTTTTGTAGGGGTTGGATTTCTTGTAGTTGCATACTTAATTTATCAAGCAATAAAAAGAGGCTCTGCATCTAAAGAAACTAATTGGAACGGTCCAATATTACGTTGCTCTCGCAAGTGTTAAGCTTTTTCAGCGTCACTTTGTGAGGGTAAATAAATGAAGTTTGCAACTTTTACCCCGTGGTTGGTGGCACACCAAACCCCGTTTGTCCGTAGTTTGGACGTTGGGGACTACGGATCGGCAAATAAAAAAGGGTTTGCAACCCGTAGAAAAACCGGCTCTCCGAGATTTGTAATCTCGAAATACAAATGGGAGGATTTGCTATCCGTCGACACACTAGTATTTTTGCTAAACAGTGTTTGGACGAAAACAAAAAAAATATTTGTTAAGGGGCGCTGGCGATTATTTTGGAACTAGAAAAGGTAAGTTGGAACTCAGTTATTTAGGCTAGTTTTGTTTAAGAGTTTGGATACTCTTCGATTTGTGTTTCGAGGTTATAAACTTCGAAGAGAGAGATTTTATCGGTTCTTCGAATTTGTTAAATATCTAATTGTAAACTATCAATCATTTCCTTCAGCTCATTCTGTTTAAGGTTTTCTTTTTCACCTTTATCATAAATGGTAAGTAGGTAAACCGTTTTATTATCAATGTATAAATAAGAAATGACTCTTGCACCACCGCGTTTCCCCTTTCCTTTACTGCTAATTGCCAAGCGTATTTTATAGCAATTGTTGCCGATGAAAGTGCCATTTTCAGGGTCTTTCGTAATATCTCCAATCAGTCTGGCATATTCATTTTTAAGCGAAGGGAATTTTTTAACCAATCGTTTGAGTTCTTTCTCAAAGCAATGCGTAGGGATAATCCTATAACTCATTTAAAAGTTCTTGAGCTGTCTTTAATTTTAGTTTGCCCTGTTTGTGTAAGCGAACTTGTTCAGCAGCTTCTTTTAAGTCTTCCCAAAGCCCAGCCCCATCAAAACTCATAGCTTTAGCTTTTTTAACAAAAGACAGGCTTCTTAAAACTTTGATTCCGAAAGTAGCCTCATTGTCTGGAATATCTATTAACACTTTCATATTCGAATTTTTAATCTTAGTGAAATTTATCTTCTGATAATGTTTAAATTTAGTATTTTATTTTCGTAGCTTATAAACAATTATATTTAATTAAGAGTTCTCAATTTTAGTATTTGTTATGCTTGCCAATAATTTTTTTACATTAAATACCCCCAATGCTCTACCTCTTCTATATCATTTTTTCCTTTTTGATATTGCGATTTTCGGTTACGCTGTTCAATTTTATATCCAACCCTAAATTAACTGCTTCCTCGAAACATTATCAGGATTTGGTATCCATACTTATTCCGGTAAGAAACGAGGAGGAAAACATCATTGGCTTATTAAATTCTATCGAAATACAGGAATATGGAAACATAGAAGTTATCTTATTAGATGATTCCTCAACGGATAATACATTCTCCGTTTGCGAAGAATTTTGTGCTAAACATTCACGCTTTACCATCATCCGCGGAAGCGAACTGCAACCCGGCTGGATGGGCAAAAACTTTGCTTGTCACCAAATGGCTCAAAATACTAACGGTAAATATTTGATGTTTTTGGACGCAGATGAAATTATAAAAGATGGTTTAATTAATAATGCTATCCACCGTATGGTGATAGGTAAATTGGCTTTGTTGAGCTTGTTTGCCAACCAAATCACGGTAAACTTGGGCGAGAGATTGGTTGTGCCCTTGATGCATTTTCTGCTCTTGAATTTATTGCCCTTGCGTTTGGTAAAACTGTCATCTAATCCTTCATTTTCTGCTGCTAGCGGACAGTTTATGCTTTTTGATGCCAAAATATACAAGCAACAATTATGGCATCAGCAGGTAAAAAATAAAGTGGTTGAAGATATTGAGATTATGAAAAAAGTAAAGGAGAATGGTTTGGTAGGCGAATCTCTTTTAGCCAACAAATTTTTATACTGCCGAATGTATAAGTCTTACGCCGATGGGCTAAACGGCTTCAGCAAAAACTTATTGGCTGGTTTTAACGGCAGCATTGTAGGCTTGCTGATTTTTATGTTTTTTATATTGGCCGGTTTTCCGCTCATTGTGATTTTTCTGAATATACAACTAGCATTGCTTGCCTTAACCTTAATCCTATTAACTCGTATAATGGTGTCAATGCTTGCAAACCAAAGTATGATGTACAATTTAATTTTGCATTGCGCACAAATTTTCACATTATTGTTGTTAACCATATCATCCATCTATAAATCTGTAACCAAAACCCAAGTATGGAAAGGCAGGGCTGTGCAAAATGATATTTAGCAAATCATATTTATCCAAAATATTTATTATCCTTTTTCATATAATTGGTTTTGTAGGCTTTTATTTCAACGAAACCCGAGGATTTTTCATTAGTCTGGTGCCATTTCATTTACTTTTTATGGCGGGCATTCTGTTTGCCAACTACGTAACTATTAGTAAAAAAACTATTTATGCCACAATGATTGTGGTATTGGCAGGTTATTTAGTTGAGGTTATTGGCGTAAAAACTGGTCAAATATTTGGATTTTATTATTATGGGGCAACCTTAGGTGTAAAGTTATTAACCGTGCCGTTAATCATAGGTGTAAATTGGTTTATCGTAGTTTTTTCTTTGGGAGGAATTCTCCGATCTGTTTTCAAGAGAAATAAGGTGATACGAACGTTCATAGGAGCCGCCATATTGGTGGGTTTAGATTTTTTGATAGAACCCGTTGCCATAGAATACGATTACTGGTCATGGCAAAACAACACCATTCCCATTCAAAACTATGTTGGGTGGTTTTTGGTTTCTTTGGTGATGATGGCTTTTTACAATTATTATGATTTTAAAAAAACTAATCCGGTAGCCAAAACTCTATTTCTTTCACAGTTGATGTTTTTTGTAGCCCTAAATGTGGCTCCTATTTTAAAAAAGATGGTACTTTTGTTGTAAATATTTTTCAATAATGAATTCAAACGCTCTCCCGTATAACTTATCCATAGAAATAGATTCCGATTCGGGTTTCTGTTTTGGAGTAGTGTATGCCATAGATATGGCCGAGCAGATTTTGGAAGAACAGGGGTATTTATATTGCTTGGGCGATATTGTGCACAACGATGAAGAGGTAGAACGTTTGAAGACAAAGGGTTTAAAAATCATCAACAACGACGATTTGAAGACCCTCAAAAACGAAAAAGTGTTGATTAGAGCGCATGGCGAGGCTCCGGAAACTTACAGGGTTGCCCTAGATAATAATATTATGTTGATAGATGCCTCGTGTCCCGTGGTGTTGAAACTCCAAAACCGCATCAAAACTTCGTACGACCAAAAGGAACAGATAGTTATTTTTGGCAAACATGGTCATGCAGAGGTTATCGGGCTACAAGGTCAAACTAATGGCGATGCCATAGTATTTCAAGACATTACAGAATTGGAAAATGTTGAACTGCCCAATTCTTTTACCCTGTATAGCCAAACTACAAAATCTACCGATAAATTTTACGACATAAAGGCGCAGCTGCAAAGTAAAGGTTACGATGTAAAAGCCAATGATACCATTTGTAGGCAGGTATCTAATCGAGATAAAGATTTGCCCGAATTTGCCAAAAAGTTTGATAAGATTGTATTTGTGTCCGGCAAAAAATCATCCAACGGAAAAGTATTATACGAAGTTTGCAGACGGCATAATCCTTCAACCTATTTTATTAGCAATGCTGAAGACTTGGAAAAAACTATGTTTAATGTTGGCGATAGGGTAGGTATTAGTGGAGCAACATCCACACCTATGTGGTTGATGCAAGACATCAAAAAAGTTCTCGAAACTTATTAAAACAATTACATAAGGTTTTTTATTGAAATAGAATGCAAAGCACAGCTCAAGGCCATTCTTATAAGGGTGTTTACATCGCGGTAAGCGTAATAAGCTTGTGGCTAATTAGTGCAATTTTTTTGATGAATTTACAAGTTGACTTCTCATCACCTTGGGTTTATGTTTTTGTGCTGATACAAATGCATTTATACACTGGTCTTTTTATTACTGCTCATGATGGGATGCATGGCACTATCCTGCAGGGAAATAAAAAAGTAAATTTAATAATCGGACAAATATGTACGGCACTGTATGCCGTTTTTCCGTTCAGCAAATTAAAAAGTAAACATTTTCAGCACCATGATTTTGTGCACACTCAGGCCGATCCCGATTACGATGATGGAAACTTTTTTTCTTGGTATATAGCTTTTATCAGGCAATACATCTCTTGGTGGCAAATAGTGGTAATGGCAATACTATTTAATGTCCTCAAAATTTACATTCCTCAGCAAAATCTTTTGCTATTTTGGGTTTTGCCATCGCTCATGAGCACTTTTCAGTTGTTTTATTTCGGTACTTATCTTCCCCATAAGGGAGAACATGACAATGTTTACCAATCAAAATCGCAATCTAAAAACCATTTGTTTGCATTTTTAAGTTGTTATTTTTTTGGCTATCATTACGAGCATCACCATTCGCCAGCTACCCCTTGGTGGCTGCTATGGAAGGTTAAAGAGGAACAAGTTTTTATTGGAAACGAGCATAAGTAACATTGCAACAATTTTATATGGGTAAAAAGGGAATTTTATTAGTGAACTTGGGCACGCCAGACAGTCCATCAACAGCTGATGTTCGTAAATATTTAAAACAATTTTTAATGGATGAGCGGGTGATTGATATCAACCCATTCAGCCGTAATTTATTGGTTAAAGGAATTATAGTTCCATTTCGTGGACCAAAATCCGCTAAACTATACAAGGAGATTTGGTCTAAAAAAACTGGTTCACCATTATTGCATTACAGCATATTACAAACAGAAGCACTACAAAAATTATTGGGCGATGATTATCATGTCGAGCTGGCTATGAGGTATCAGAGTCCATCCATAAAATATGCTTTAGATAAATTGAAGGATTTGCAGGTTGATAGTATCAAGGTAATTCCGATGTTTCCGCATTATGCTTCGGCGAGTACGGGTTCCGTAATACAGGAAGTAATGGAGCAAATAAGCAAATGGCTAACCATACCCAATATCTCGTTTGTTAATTCTTTTCATGACCATCCTTTACTCATACAAACATTTGCGCAAAATGGATTAAAGTATAAACCAGAAACTTATGACCATATTCTTTTCAGTTTCCACGGATTACCACAAAGGCAATTGGGAAAATCAGACCATTCTCAAAAGCATTGTCTAAAAGATTCGGCATGTTGCCAAACTATAACCGAGAATAACAAGTTTTGTTATTCTGCACAGTGTTACCATACGGCACGTTTAATAGCAGCAGAATTACAAATACCCGAAGATAAATATACAGTCTGCTTTCAATCCCGTTTAGGGAAAACACCTTGGGTACAACCTTATACGAATGAAGTATTGAAAGAACGTGCCGCAAAAAACAATAAGAGGTTGTTGGTTTTTTGTCCAGCATTTGTAGCTGATTGCTTAGAAACTGTTTACGAAGTTACGGTAGAATATGGTGAAGAGTTCAAGGAAATGGGAGGCGAGCATTTGCAATTGGTAGAAAGTTTGAACGATAACCCCATGTGGATTGAAGCTTTAAAGGAAATCGCGTTAAATTAATTGCCTTCGGTCTTTGTCCTTACAGACCGAAAATGTCTGATTCACAGAAACTCTCAAATGTTACTTGGCAAACTTGCTTTTGGACAAGCACAATCGAAGATTGGAAGCATATTTTGTCGAAAAATAAATTGGGGTGTCGGCGTTAAGCTAAATGCGATAATTTTGAAGGGTTTCAACGAAGGTGAGATTTTACCCTTACTAGATTTCGCTTTCTCCAACAAACAGGCGTTGCCGATAAAAACATTTATGAATTTAACCAAGAAAAATTATATTGATGAAGCCCACCATTACCATAGAGTATTGTCCCAAATGTAATTGGATGCTGCGTTCAGCCTTTTTTGCACAAGAATTGCTTTCTACATTTAGCGATGATGTGTTATCAATAAACTTGCAACCCAGCGAAACCGGCGGAAAATTCAATATTCGTATCAACGAAGAAGAAATTTTCGACCGTAAATCGGCCGGGGGTTTCCCCGAAATAAAAGAGTTAAAGCAATTGATTAGAGATAAAATTAACCCAGAAAAAGACCTTGGCCACTCTGACAGAAAATAAGTTTAAAAATTTATTAAGCCTACTGCTCTGCGGCGGTAAAAGCAGCCGAATGGGTTTGGATAATGGCTTTTTATTGTCCTGTCATTCTGAACGCAGTGAAGAATATCCTATAAACCATTCACCAGAGAATAAGCCTTGGAGTGTATCAGATGCTGATAAATTTACTACACTAAATATGCCGTTCGTGGTTTCTGCAAACTTATCACAAACCCATCAAACCTATTTTACTGTCGATATGCTTTGTAAAAGCCTACAACATTTACTGTACCTACCTCAAAGTAAAATGTCAAAACTCATATTTTACTTTCCTCGTATCAAAGTAAAATCTAAAAATCTATGTTTTACTTTACTCATATCAAAGTAACATCTTAAAAACCTTATTTTACTTTACTGTATTAAAAGTAAAACTTCAAATATTTTATTTTACTTTAGTGCCTTCAAAGTAAAATAGAGATTGAGTATGAAAAGAATAGAAGATTTTAAAGCCGGCAGTTTGGTAAAAATATTAGACTACAAATTTTTTATGCCCAATTTCATCAATGAAGAACTTACTTGGACAGATCAAAAAATAAATAAACTCTTGGAAGAAGCTTCTTACCAATTGGGGCAGTTGAACTCATTTGCCAAATTAGTTCCCAATGTTGATTTGTTCATTCAATTACATATCACAAAAGAAGCCGTAGTATCCAGTAAAATTGAGGGTACACAAACCCATTTTGATGAAGCGTTTTTGCAGAAAGACAATATCGGCACAGAAAGAAAAGACGATTGGCAAGAAGTAAGCAATTATACCAAAGCACTTAATAAAGCTGTTGAGGAGTTGGAGAACTTACCGATTTCATCGCGACTGTTTTTGAAAACCCATAAAATATTAATGCAGGGAGTAAGGGGAGATAAAAAAACGCCGGGCGAATACCGCAGAAGTCAAAATTGGATTGGCGGTAGCAACCTAACCAATGCTGTGTTTATTCCGCCTCATCACTCGCATTTGAATGAGCTTTTGAGCGATTTGGAAAAATATATTCACAACGAAGATTTAGGAGTTCCATTATTGATAAAAGCAGCCATTGTTCATTATCAATTCGAAACCATACATCCTTTTTTAGATGGTAACGGAAGGATAGGCAGATTGTTGATTACTTTATTTTTTATAGAGAAAAAGGTTCTGAGTAAACCTTTGCTTTATTTATCCAGCTATTTTGAAATGAACAGGGGATTATATTATGATAATCTAACGAGGGTAAGAACACAGAACGATCTTTTAACTTGGATAAAGTACTTTTTGGAAGGAATTATACAAACTGCCAAACAAGCTACCCAAGCTTTGGAGAATGTAATGTCCCTAAAAATAGAACATGAAGAATTGATACAAAAAACTTTTGGCAAAAGAATCAAAAATGGATTGCAATTGTATTACCACCTTCTGAAACAACCTTTGGTAACCACCAAAGAAGTTGGTGTCTTGTGTGGCTTAAGCCCGAAAGCGGCAGGAGATTTGTTAAGTCTTTTTATCGAAAAACAAATATTGCAACATTATAAAAGTCATGTGCGAAGCAAGATTTTTATCTACCAACGTTACTTAACTCTTTTTGATGAAGCATAAAATTTTATGGTTTGGTTTGTTGCTTATGGGCTTCACGCAGCTCAAGGCACAAACACAGTCCATTCTCAAGCAAAACTTAGACAGCGTAATTGTAAAGGCATACTTGTCTGAACAACCACTATTATCAACGCCTTCTTCAGCGTATGTTATCAATAAACAAACAATTGATTTGAAGGGCATTAACAGTTTTTTGCCCATTTTAAATGGAGTTAGTGGAGTAAGGATGGAAGAAAGATCTCCGGGAAGTTATCGCTTATCCATCCGCGGAAGCGTGCTGCGTTCGCCTTTTGGCGTTAGAAACGTTAAAATATATTATGACGATTTCCCCTTAACGGATGCCGGCGGAAACACTTACCTCAACCTTATCCCATTTTCGGGCATTAAAAACATAGAGATATTGAAAGGGCCAGATGGCAGTTTGTTCGGTGCCAATTCTGGTGGGGTAGTGTTGTTAAATTCTATGGCTTCCGCCGATGAAACCAATGTGACCCTAAAAACGGGTTCGTATGGTATGTTCAACGAAAGTGTAGGAATTCAAAATAGCAAAGGGAAAATTAAATATCTCATCAATCAAGATTTTCAACGTGCCGATGGTTACCGGGATCACAGCTTTATGCGCCGTCATTATTTGCAAACCCAAGAAAGATACAACTATGGAAAATCAAATCAAATTAGGTTTTCGGGCTTTTACAGCGATTTGGGGTATCAAACCCCGGGTGGATTAAATCTATTGCAGTTGGAAACTAATCCACGATCTGCTCGGCCAGCCACCAAAATATTCCCCAGCGCAGAAACCCAAGGTGCTGGGATTTATAACAAAACTGGTTTTATGGGCTTGGCAAACGAAATGTTTTTAACGCCATACATAAAAAATTTTACCAGCGTTTCTACCATATTAACCAATTTACGAAATCCCTTTATCACCAATTACGAAACCCGAAAAGAGAATTCGTTAGCCATAAGGTCTTATTTTGAAATTAAGAAATCGTTGAACAATGCCAACCAAATTCAAGGAAATCTGGGCTGGGAATATCAGCACACCGAAGCCGATATTATCAATCACGAAAACAATACGGGCATAAAGGGGAAAGTTACCGCCGCCGATCGTATTCAAACCCAACAACAATTTATATTCGGAAAAGTAGCTTTACAGTCGGGCTTACGCTTTAAGGCCGATGCTGGTTTAAGCCTCAACTTTTATCGTTATAGTTTCCAGGCTCTGCCACAATCTACCAGTTTCAACAATGGAGAAAAATATTTCATACCGCAATTGATGCCCCGTTTGGCGATGTCTTATTTAGTTGGCAATAATATGGCTTTGCGCACCACCATAAGTAAGGGATATTCGCCACCCACAACGGCAGAAGTTAGGGCTTCCGACGCCATCATCAATACCAATCTGAATGTGGAAACTGGCTGGAATTATGAAGTTGGCATCCGCTTTAGCGATAAATCTAAAAGGCTTTACGCCGATATTTCCGCGTTTACCTACCAACTAAACAATGCCATTGTTAGAAGAACAAAAGGTGCTGACCAAGATTTCTTCGTAAATGCGGGTGGCACTCGGCAAAACGGATTAGAAGGTCAGTTTAAATACAATTTTATTAAAAGAGAAACCGGTTTCGTCAAGAGCCTAGAAGCCGAAACGGCTATAACTTTATATGATTTTAAATTTTTGGATTATACGGTTGGTCAATCTGTTTTTTCGGGCAATGATTTAACAGGTGTGCCAGATGCTAATTATACAACATCTATTATTATGCAGTTGCCCAGTAAATTTTCGGTTTTTGCTCAACACCAATACACCTCAAAAATACCTTTGGATGACGGCAATACGGTTTATGCCACGCCGTACCACCTTTTGCAGGTAAAAGCGGAATGGAATTATCAATTTAGTCAGAAAACTAATTTTGCTTTCAATGTTGGTGCAGATAATGTGCTGAACCAAAATTACAGCTTGGGCAATGATTCAAATGCTTTTGGTGGCCGTTTTTATAATGCTGCCCCTTTGCGCAATTACTTTGTGGGCTTAAAAATGAATCTGAAATAATGTGGAGATTTATATTCGACTTTGTATAATTTTTCTAATATTTGCAATCCATTAAAAAACGGGGGATTAGCTCATTCGGCTAGAGCGCTTCGCTGGCAGTGAAGAGGTGATCGGTTCGAATCCGATATTCTCCACCAACAAAAAGAGGAAGTCATTACGACTTCCTTTTTTTGTTAAGTTATCGGTGATCTTTTCTTAAAAGTATTCTTTCAAATCATATTCGAAAAAGTATCATTAGCCACTAATTTCCTGATGGCACAATTTCGGTTGATATCCTATGGTTTAAAAAGAATTTATCGATTTTTTTTATTTATTATTGTTAACAATATCGAAAAAACACACAATGAAACTTCATACACATTTACATGTGGAAAACCTTGAAAAAACTTTAAACAATTCCGATACATACGTTAAGGATATGCTGAAGTTTTACGAAAATGGCTGGGAAGAAAGAGGCGCAGACGATAAGCAGCAGTTTGAAACTCGCATAAAGGCTAATGTGGTTAATACGTTAACTTACACAAGCGAAGTATTAAATATGCTGGTGGATTTGAAAATACAACCTAAGGCTGCTCACATAAAGCTCGAAAATCCAAGTTCCCAAAGTGTAATTATTGTGGTTTCGCTACAAGATTTTATGAGCGAGGATTTACTGAAAGTATATAAGACTACCCATAAAATAGAAAAGAACAGTAGGTCTGGTAATTATAGGGTTTCCTTTATCCTCACTTATGACGATGGTACATTGGATGCCGATTGTATGTTATCCGACGGGTACGTTAAAACTTTCGGATTTGAGTAGCTACAAGAAAAAAGACCACGCCGAACACAACGAAAAAGCGTGCAACTTTTTGCATACACAAGGGGATTACCCCGACTGGGTAGTAACTACAGCTTTTTATGCTGCATTGCACTTTGTTCAAAACGAAATTTTTCCAACAGACATTGGCGAAAAGCGATACATATCTTTCGATAATTATTACAACGGTCATTTTAACTCTACTCAAAATAAACCAAGCAAGCACGTTGCAACAATAAATTTAGTTTACAGCGAATTAAGTGAAGAAGCCAGTTATTTATACAAATGGCTTTTTGATACCTCTATGACTGCTAGGTACAGAAACTTTAATATAGATTCAAAAATTGCAGACTTGAGTAAAAAAAGGCTATTTGAATTAAAAGGGTTCTTAAATAAATAAATCTAAATCAAAAGTATTTCCAACAACAAAAAAGGAAGCCTCTATTTGGTGTTCAAGATCCCTACAACATATTTATGATATATTTACTAAAGTGATATTATTCTACAACAAAAAACGAACTTCTGTGAGTTCTTTGCCAATTTGTTGAACACCTTTAAGTATTCGGTCTACTTGTGTAGGCGAAGGTTTTTTGCCACCTTTTATGTATTGTGACAAAAGACTTTGATTCATACCTATACGCTCGGAAAGTGCTTTTGCATTAATAACTTTATAAAACTCAAAAAAACTTCGTAAATCCGGTTTTAGTGAAATCTCTTCAAATTCGTATCTCAAATTTTTATCTTCAAATGCAAGGTTTACAGCGTCTAAAATATTAATTTTTAAATCCTCTAAATCATCTCCTTGTGTGTTGATACATTTATTTTGAACTTTAACATAAGCACTATATCCATTAACTTCCTTAATAACACTCATCACAATTTTAGGCTTTTTCATCTTTTAGCGGTTTTTATCTCAGCATCTTTTAATATAGCATTTAACAGACCTTTTTTTACTTCTTTAGAAGCATGGTATGGCACTGTTA
>ENA-OFCE01001499-OFCE01001499.1-metagenomes-genome-assembly--contig:-NODE-1499-length-11743-cov-3.348905_pt1 | contig 11743 bp, 9 predicted proteins | sample MGYA00153388_OFCE01 | MGnify analysis MGYA00153388
GTACAATACCCGCGTAGGTTTTTACATTAAAAAAAACCACAGAATTTATAACGGTAATTATAAAAAGGTTCCGATTTAGCTCCTGAAAATCTATGTAGCTTATGTCAAAATTAGATTTTATAAAATACGCCAACAAAAGAGAGGACATACTTAAAAAAAGGTCGAGGGTGAAAATCATCCATCGAGGCAGAATATTTATCTTACTAAACATATTTCAAAAGGTGAGGTTGCAAATATAAGCAAATAGATTATTTATAATCCTTACCAAAAAAGGTTAGTGTTATGGTTCTATTATTTCAACTTGATAACTAGTTGGCTTACATTTAAAAAGTAATTATACAATAATTTAATGATGCAATAAATTAAATTATTGCAATAGTTGGTTACTAGCCCCTAATTTAACTGACAAGATTTCAATAACGTTGAGAAAAATATCTATGGTTTACCTTCTTGACCTTTAAGTACGATGTATGGCGACATAAATCTATTTTCAGTTCTAAAAATCTTTGACACAACCTTTCCCAGAAACCAGATAATTTTTAACACTGCCTTAGCCCGTATTGTTTGCTCTTCTTTGTTTTCTAACCAAACGCTAAAACCCCCGTAATAAAATACCTCCACATTTTTTAAACCCAATTCTTTCGCTGTTGCCGATAAATACTGTAAATCCATACACTGTATAAAGTGTTTATCGTAGTTGTACTGGTCAAAAGTTTTTTGCACCCAACCGTTTATTCCCCTAAAATTAGGCAAGGTAATGAACAAGGTTCCGCTGTCGCTTAAAAAGCTCAGGTGTTTGGCAATAATTTCTTTGGTATCAGAAAAATGCTCTATCAAACCAAAAGAGCAAACCATATCATATTTTTGCTGAGGCTGGTAGGTAAACAAATCTGCCTCTATGATATGTATTTCGGAAAGAGGCATATCATTGTGATCCAACAATTTTTTGATGATTTTGGGATGGATGTAATAATCAAAAAGCGTAGCGTCTAAATCAAAATATTTCTTTAAAAAAACGGAATAATATCCCGGGAAACCACCCAATTCTATTACCGATTTTATGTTTCTTTTCTTTATTAGATTTCCTATTAGAGCGGAAAAAGTGTAATCTGGTTTAACCTTGAAGATGAGATTCTTCTTGGATTCCCAAAAGTGTTTCCAAAAATCATTGTCTGTAAGTTGGCTGTTCATCCTTATATTATGCTATTATTCTTGCCGGATTTCCCACTACGGTACAATTATCCGGAACGTTTTTTATTACCACCGTACCCGCTCCAATTTTTACGTTGTTGCCAATAGTGATTTCGCCGATGATACAAACATTTGCACCTATATCTACGTAATTGCCAATTTTTGGGCAACCGCTTAAAGTTCCATCTTTTAATAATTTGTGGCCAATGGTAGTGGAGTTGCGCAATATGCAATAATCGCCCAAGTGTACACCCTGATTAATTACCAACGCTTGTCCGTGGTAAATTATCAAACCTTTGCCTGCCTTGGTTTTGCGGGGCAATTCCATACCCAAAAACCACTCTACCATAAGGTGATAAAAGCCCAAATAAATGCACAGCAATAAGGCAATAAAAAAATTTCTGTTGGCTAATTGAGCTAACCTGAACATAAAAAGTACGATTTTACCCTTCAAATTTCCTTTGTTTTGAGGCTGGTCTTGAAGTAAAAAAGCAATAATTCCCATATTAATCGGATATATAACAAGCTAATTATCAATATTTGATAATCTAAACCTCATTTTTAATAATTTGCAAGATATTAAAAAGATATTTTGAAGAAGCCCGAAACCAACATTTAATGAAAGTTACCCTCATCAATACAGCCGATAACGGCGGTGGAGCGGCAGTTGCCTGCAAGCGATTGTTAAAGGCCTTACAGGATGAAATGAATGTGAAAATGTTGGTGCAATCCAAGAAAACAAAAAATTCTGCCATAATAACAACCGTTAAAAAAAAAATAGATTTCTGGCTGGCGCAAATCCATTTTTTGTGGGAACGACTGCCGTTTATTGCTTTCTATGAGAAAGATAAATCGGTACGTTTTGCATTTTCTACAGCTAATGCGGGAACAGATATTTCTGGAAATCAATCTATTTTGGAAGCTGATATTTTGCACTTGCATTGGATAAACCACGGCTTTTTGTCCATAAAAAATATTGAAAAAATTTTTCAATCTAACAAACCAATCGTATGGACTTTGCATGACATGTGGGCTTTTACCGGCGGTTGCCATTATGCTGGCGGGTGCGATTATTTTATGGAACATTGCGGCAACTGCAAATTTTTAAGAAGTCCAGCAGATGATGATATTTCCCGCAGAGGTTGGTTATTAAAACAAGCTATTTATCTGCAAAATAATAAAATGGTTTTGGTAGCTTGCAGTAATTGGATGGCGCAAATGGCTAAAAAAAGCAGTTTGTTGCAAGGTTTTAGAATCGAAGTCATACCAAACCCAATTGATACTGACCTATACAAGCCTTTAAATAGAAAAGATTTGCGTACAAAGTGGGGTGTTTCCGCCGATGCCAAAATCGTGTTGTTTGGTGCCGCCAACATCAACGATAAACGCAAGGGAATTACTTACCTCATCCAAGCTTTGCATATTTTAAAAAATGATATATCGCAAGCCAAAAATATTCAAATCGTGTTGTTTGGTAAAAACAATTCCTTAGATATTTCTAACTTGCCTTACCCAGCCAAAAGTTTACCAGTCATCACTTCCGAGCAAGATTTGGTAGAGATTTACAATCTTGCTGATGTTTTTGTATTGCCGTCTTTAGAGGATAATTTACCCAATATGGTGATGGAAGCCTTGTCATGCGGCATTCCGGTAGTGGCTTTTAATCAGGGTGGCATCCCAGAAATGGTAGATCATCAAAAAAACGGCTTTATTGCTCACCATAAATCTGCTGAAGATTTCGCAAAAGGAATCAATTGGGTTTTAAATATCAGCGATGAATCCATTAAAATAAACGCCCGACAAAAAGTGCTGGATAATTATTCGGAAAATCTGGTTGTCGAAAAATATACGGAGGTTTACCGATCAATGTTAAATTAAAATGATAGAAAAACCTTTGTTAACCGTAATCACCATCGTTTACAACAACGTAAAACATATTGAACGAACGTTGCTTTCTGTTATCAACCAAACCTATAACAACATAGAATATTTAATTATTGATGGGGCATCTACTGATGGGACATTGGGTATCCTACAAAAATACCAAACCCAAATCTCCAAAATCATCTCAGAAAAAGATGCTGGGATTTACGATGCAATGAATAAGGGTTTAGCACTAGCCAAAGGCGATTATGTTTTGTTCATGAACTCCGGCGACGAAATTTACGAGACCAGCACCGTAGAAAAAATTTTTTCTTTGGCTTCCGCCGATGTTTACTACGGCGAAACTTTAATGATTAACGAAAACTTGCAGTCATTGGGGCAGCGTAGGCACAAATCGCCAGAGAAATTAGACGCCGATAGTTTTAGGTATGGAATGAGCGTTAGCCACCAAGCCATTTATGTTCGTAGAAATTTAGCTTCTTTCTACAACCCGAAATACCAACTGAGTGCAGATATAGATTGGATCTTGCAAATCCTGCGAAAGGCCAAAACTGTTACCAATACAAAAATGTACGTTGCCAAATATATGGTGGGTGGTATGTCTAAAACCAAACATTGGCAAAGCCTAAAAGAACGTTTTTGTATTATGAAAGCACATTATGGTTTATGGTCAACCTTGCTGAACCATTCCGTAATCGCAAATAACTTGGCAGCTTATTGGTTAAGGAACAGAAGGACAAATGATTGATCCCCCCAACCCCCAAAGGGGGAAACCAGAGGGTAAATCCCCCCTTCCGAGGTTAGGGGAACAAAAAAATTACATTATCACAACACCCCTTATTATCAAACAATCTGTATTTTTACAGCCATGATTGAATTGCCAGTAATTTCAGCCGTAGAATCAAAACCTCGTAAACCAGATTGGTTGCGCGTAAAACTCCCTGTCGGGAAAGAATATGCCCACGTTAGAAGTTTGGTAGACGAACATAAACTGCACACCATCTGCGAAAGCGGAAACTGCCCCAACATGGGCGAATGCTGGGGCGCAGGTACGGCAACATTTATGATTTTGGGCAATATTTGTACCCGCTCCTGCTCCTTTTGTGCGGTTTCAACCGGAAGACCTTTAGCAGTTGATCTGGATGAGCCCAATCGTGTGGCCAATTCCATCAAATTAATGAATGTTAAACATGCGGTTATTACTTCCGTAGACAGAGATGATTTGAAAGATGGAGGCTCCATCATCTGGGCCGAAACTATTAAAGCCATTCGTAAAGAAAGCCCGATTACTACAATGGAAACTCTTATTCCGGATTTTAGGGGAGTTTGGGACAACCTATATCGGGTTTGTGCAGAAAAGCCTGAGATTATTTCTCACAACATAGAAACCGTAAAGCGCCTTACCAAAGAAGTTCGCATACAAGCAAAGTACGATCGAAGTATGGAATGTCTTAAACGCATTTCCGATTATGGCCTGCGCACAAAATCGGGAATTATGTTGGGCTTCGGCGAAACCGAGGATGATATAGTGGAAACAATGCAGGATTTAAAGGACGCAGGTGTACACGTACTTACGTTGGGACAATATTTACAACCTTCAAAAAATCATCATCCGGTAATCAATTGGGTACATCCTGATACTTTTTTAACTTACAAACAAATTGGCATAGATATGGGTTTCAAATATGTGGAAAGCGGGCCGTTGGTTCGTTCTTCCTACCACGCTGAAAAGCATTTGTTTGATAACTAAAATCTAATTACAATTGTATCTCTTGACCCGCACGAAAAAAATATCAATGTCCGAGGAGGCATTAATTGAATCATTGCTTTTAAGGAAGCAGCAAGGTGCAGAAGCATTATACAGTATGTATTCTGCCTCCCTCATGGGGATAATATCAAGGGTAATTACCGAGAAAGAAATTGCTGAAGATGTTTTGCAGGAAACCTTGGTTAAAATCTGGAACTCCATACCCCAATACAATGCCACCAAAGGGAGATTGTTTACCTGGATGGTAAACGTTGCCCGTAACATGGCGATTGATAAGGTAAGGTCCAAAGATTTTCGCAACCATTCCAAAAACCAAGACTTGGATAATCACGTAAATGCTTACGACGAAAAAAGTAATACAATTTACAAACCTGAACATTTGGGGTTGAAAGATTTGGTGGGAAACTTGAAACCCGATCAGCAAAAAATAGTGGATTTGATATATTTCAAAGGCTACACCCACGTTGAGGTTTCGGATGAATTGGAAATTCCGCTGGGCACTGTAAAAACCCGTTTACGAATGGGGATAATAGAATTAAGAAAATATTTTTAAATTGGAAAATACTCAAATATATATTGAATCGGGCATATTAGAATTGTATGCTTTTGGTGATTTAACTTATGGCGAAAGGTTGGAAGTTGAAACTATGGTTCAAAAATATCCTGAAGTTGCAGCTGAACTTGAAAAAGTTGAGCATTCCATATTTGCAATGGCAGAAAATTACGCCATTGAACCTGCAGAACATATCAGAGAATCTTTCCTATCCAAACTTACATTTGATGATGATGATGAAATCGAAAGCCAACCGATAGAAAACTTAACTTCTACTGGTGAGGCCAAAGTAGTTACCATAAAGCCTTCCAATTTCTACAAGTACAGCTTTGCCGCATCTTTTGCGCTTTTGGTGATAAGTTTAGGTGCAATTTTTTATCTATACAATAATTTACAACAGAGTCAACAACAAATCGCCACCTTGCAAAGCAGCAACCAAAGTTTTGTCAACAAGGTAAACTACTTGGATAACCAAGTTAAGTTGGCTCAAAATAGCATTACTTTATATGCTAATCCTGATATAAAAGTCGTAAAATTAGCAGGTACAGCCAATTCGCCAAGCTCTAAAATGATGGTAATGTGGAACGTGAAAGAGCAAAAAGTAATGATTGATATGCAATCTATGGCCATGCCCCTAAATGATGCCGATCATCAATACCAATTATGGGCTTTGGTAAATGGCAAACCCGTAGATTTAGGTGTGTTTGATGTAAATGGAGCCTTGACTGGTATGCAAGTAATGAAAAACATAGGTGCAGCACAAACATTTGCCGTAACCCTTGAACCCAAAGGCGGAAGCGTAAACCCCACCATGTCTCAGTTAATGGTGATGGGAAATATATAAGGCCATCAAAAACTCGTAATTACCATATAGAATTCTTGAAATAATTGCCGCATTTATTGTTTCGTAGAAATTTGATAGGTTGGGTTATATTAAACAGTTTATCCCAATATTTCTTTGATATCACCATCTGTCAATGATTTGAAGAAGCTTTCTTCGGTAGTGATGAGCGATTGCGCAACCCTAAGTTTGCGATTTTGGAGAGCCAATATTTTTTCCTCAACTGTATCTTTAGCTATAAATTTATAGATGAAAACGTTTTTGGTTTGCCCGATGCGGTGCGTTCTATCTATTGCTTGTTGCTCTACGGCTGGGTTCCACCAAGGGTCTAAAATAAAAACGTAATCTGCTTCCGTAAGGTTTAAACCTACGCCACCCGCCTTAATAGAAATCAAGAATATTTTTTTTAGGGAATCATTTTTAAAATCTTCAACCACATTACCTCTATCCAAAGTTGCGCCGTCTAAGTAAGAATAAGGAATATGGTGTGTATCGAAATGATTTTTATAGATGGAGAGCTGTTTTACGAATTGTGAGAAAACCAACACTTTATGGCCACCTTCTACCACGCTCTGCAATTTGTGTATCACATCCTCGAATTTACCCGAATCCCCTTCATACGAAGAGTCCACCATTACAGGATGATTGGCAATTTGCCTCAATCTGGTTAAGCCTTGCAATACCTGTATGGGAGATTTATGATAGCTCCCATTTTCAATGGATTTTAAAATTTCGTTTCGATATTCCGATTTGGTTTTTTCGTAAAATTCCGATTGAGATTCTGTCATTTTACAATAAAACAGGTTTTCTGTTTTTTGCGGTAATTCGGTAGCTACTTGCTCTTTTGTACGGCGCATAACAAAGGGTTTAATTAAAACCTGCAAGCGTTGCGCTTTTTCATCGTCCTTCTTTTTTTCTATGGGCTCTACAAAATCTTTATAGAAAAAATTTTGCGAACCTAACAAACCGGGGTTGATGAAAGACATTTGCGTCCATAAATCGTTAACCGTATTTTCTACCGGTGTGCCCGATAATATCAATTTGTACTTGGAGCGCAGTTGCTTAACGGCTTTGAAAGACTTAGATGTAGGGTTTTTTATGTTCTGACTTTCATCCAAAATAACGTAATGGAAATAAGTTTCATGCAGTAAATCTGTATCTACACGGGTAATGCCATAAGTAGTTATCACCACATCAAAACCACTAAAAATTGAAGAATCCTTGATGCGCAAAGTGCCCGTGTGTACGTGTATCCGTAATTGTGGAGTAAATTTTTTAGCCTCATTTATCCAGTTATAAATCAAAGAAGTGGGCATCACAATTAAAGACGTAGGATGCATCCCCGTTAAACCGTGCACCTCTTTTTCTTTTTGAAGTAAGGCCAATGTTTGTATGGTTTTCCCCAAGCCCATATCATCCGCAAGGCAGCCACCAAAATTATATTTCTGCAAAAAGTGAAACCAATCGTAACCCGCTTTTTGGTAAGGACGCAACTCGCCCACAAAATTTACAGGTGGTGACATGGTATCTATTTCCGCAAAATCCGATAATTTTTGAAGTTTCCTATCCATAGTTACAGTAGCTAACTCGCTATTGGCAAAGTCATGAATAAGACCCACATGATGTTTTTTTAGTTGGAGGCTTGTACTTCCTTCAGTAAAACTGAGTAGGTTGGCGTATTGCGAAAACCATTTTTCGGGTATAATGGCAATTTCGCCATTGGGCAAAACAAATTCGCGGCGTTTATTGAGTATATGGTTTCTCAATTGTATAAACGGAATGCGGAAATTGCCGAATTGTACAATGGCTTCAATATCAAACCAATCGTTTTTTTCTTTTATCTCGAGGTCTATTTTGCTGCTGCCTAACAAGTATTTTTTAGTGGAGGTATCTTGCTCAAACTCGAAACCCATTTCTATTAAAATATGGTGGTGTTCGTTTATCCAATCAAAAACAGAAAAAGAATGGATTTCGTTATTGCCGGTTTCTTTTACCTTTAGGTTTACATAAAGTGCACTTTCGCTATCAAGACCCATCTCCAACAGTTCTTTCAATTTATTTTTCTCCCAGGTAAGAGAACGTTTTATACGGTGGAAGACATAATCGTCCCCAATTTTTTCCATCCTAACGCTTACTTGTCGTTCTGCACCTGCAGCAAAAACATATTGGTTGTACCTAAAATACAACTGTATTTCTGATGGCCCATTCGGATTAAAAACCAATTTTAGGATGGGTATGGCATCATGTTTCTCGGTATGTATCGTAAACCCTTCGGCGTAAACGTGGTGTTTTTCTATCAGTGGGCCAATAAATTTGGCAAAATAGGTTTCTTCGGATGATTTTGGTATGGATATATAACGCTTATTTAAAAAGGGTTGTAATTTTTTACCTTCCAAGTCCTGTTCAAAATGGAAAAGCATGTTTTCCAAAAGCAAATGTGCCGGTAGGTTCAGGATGACCTGCGCATCTTTAAACATGAAATCTATCCGGTTTTCCTGATATTTTATGGTTGGGAAATATCGTGTTTCTTCTTCGTTCCTTCGGAAATGGAAAAGAATGGTTGCGGGCTCGGTGGCAATGTAGATTCGTTTTTCAACAGGCCAACCCTCTTTGCTCATCAAATACAGCTCTTTATCCCTGATAAAAACCAAAGCTTCCTTTAACTTTCTTTCAATTTTCGGCCTAATGGAATCATATAGTTTTTCGTCCCAAACCTTATTGAAGAACTCTAAAGGCCGAATAAGTTTTTTGTAATATTTTTTGATGATGGCATCTTGTTCCACATCTTCCAAAAGCTTAATAAGTTTAAGGTCAGTTGCATCTAAGCAGTGCAAAAACTCTTTGGCGGTATTGCTGAATATGCGTTGATGGGTCAAAGAAAAATGGCCGTTATGGTTTAGCTGCACCACGTGTGGTTCAATTAAATAGCCTAAATACTCATGCTTTGCTAGGGCATAAACCAGTTTGCAGGGTTTGTCGTTCTCTACTCTTAACATAGCGAGTTGCCCATAAATTTATGAACGCAATTGTTTCAAAATTTCTAATTTAAATAGAGAATACGGGATTAGGAAATTTAATTCGCTTTTAATGAATTTGTAATAGTATTGTTATAATGAGGGAGGCAACCTATCACTTTCTTCGATTTGTATTATACCGATCATTCTATTTATTTAAAGCTTTAAAACTAATTTAGGATATTTGGCAAAAAGCTTTTAGTTATGAAACGGGTATTGCGAATACTAAAGCCCAACAACTTGTTTAAAGATTTTCTTGATAGCGAAAAGGCAGGTGGCTTGATTTTGATTGCTTGCACTTTAGTTTCACTAATATTGGCAAATTCCTCTTTCGGTGCAAGCTACCATAGTTTTTGGTCCATAAATTTCTATAATAAGAGTTTAGAGTATTGGATAAACGATGGATTGATGACGATTTTCTTTTTGCTCATAGGGCTTGAGCTGGAGAGAGAAGTTTATGTGGGCGAGCTTTCTAAATTTAAAGATGCACTACCTTCCGTTGTTGGCGCATTTGGCGGAATGGTTGTCCCCGCTGGTATTTACTTACTATTCAATTTTGGCACTAACACTCAATCGGGAGCCGGCATTCCCATGGCTACGGATATCGCTTTTGCATTGGGAGTTCTGTCGCTCTTGGGCAAAAAAGTCCCGACATCCCTAAAAATATTTTTAACTGCCTTGGCCGTTATAGATGATTTAGGAGCCATACTGTTGATAGCTGTTTTTTATACCAAAACGCTATTGTGGAACAATCTCTTTATTGCCTTGGGTATATTTGTTTTTTTGTTGATGCTTAATCGATTGAAAGTGAGAAACCTTATCCCATACCTTATCGGTGGCATTGCGATGTGGTTTTTTATGTTGCATTCTGGCGTACACGCTACCATAACCGGGGTTCTGTTAGCTTTTGCCATTCCGTTTGGCAACGGAGATGAAAAATCTACTTCTTACATTTTGCAACATTATTTGCATAAACCAGTGGCTTTCATCATTCTCCCCATATTTGCTTTGGCCAATACAGCGATTTTTTTGAATGGCGATATAGCTAATACCTTAACCCAGAATTACAGTTTAGGCATTGCTCTCGGATTAATTGTTGGTAAACCTTTGGGCATATTTGGTTTAACATTTATAGCGGTAAAATGCGGAATTTGTAAACTGCCCGAAGAATTGAATTGGAAGGCCATAATGGGTGTTAGTTTTTTAGGCGGTATCGGTTTTACCATGTCTATATTTAGTGCACTTCTGGCGTTCGATAACGAGCTTATCATCAATAACGCAAAGTTTGTAATCTTAATTTCTTCCTTGATTGCAGGCATAATGGGTTTTGTTTTTTTGAAAGTTGTGTTGAAAGGCAATGTTCAAACATAATTTTTTTTGGTCGTATTAGTCGGTGGTAGAGCGTAGTAGAAAGCCTTCGACTACCCTCAGGGCTGCAGATTAAACGCATTTCCCCAATTTGTGGGCAAGGAGGAAAATATTTCCCCTTTCAAAAAAATAGACAAACTATTAAATTCTAAAAACTATTTTTGAACCATGAACATTCTTTTGATTGGAGCCGGAGGCAGAGAAAATGCTTTTTGCCATAAAATTGTCCAAAGCAAACATTGCGATAAACTTTTCATAGCTCCTGGCAACGCCGGAACCGCCCAGTTCGGAACGAATTTGAATATTGATATACTCGATTTTGAAGCGGTTAAAAAATCGGTTTTAGATAATCAAATCAATTTTGTGATTGTGGGCCCCGAAGAGCCTTTGGTGAGAGGCATTCATGATTTCTTTTTGGCTGATGCCGATTTGGCGCACATACCCGTAATTGGCCCTAAAAAAGATGGTGCGCAATTAGAAGGGAGTAAAGATTTTTCCAAGCAGTTTATGCACAAATACGGCATACCTACCGCGGCTTCTCAAACTTTTACAATAGAAACACTGCCGGATGGTATTTCGTATTTGGCAAACCATAGCTTGCCCATAGTTTTAAAGGCAGATGGGCTGGCCGCTGGTAAAGGGGTACTGATTTGTACTACCGTTTTGGAAGCACAAACCGAATTGCAACTGATGCTGGCAGAAGCCAAGTTTGGCAAAGCAAGTGCAAAAGTGGTTATAGAAGAGTTTTTAAAAGGGATTGAACTTTCGGTATTTGTAGTTACCGATGGCGAAAATTATGTGATTTTGCCCGAAGCGAAGGATTATAAACGAATAGGCGAAGGCGATACCGGATTAAATACAGGCGGAATGGGTTCTATATCGCCTGTACATTTTGCCGACGCCAGCTTCTTGAAAAAGGTAGAAGACCGTGTAATAATTCCTACAATCAATGGTTTGAAACAGGAAGGGATAAACTATAAAGGGTTTATTTTTATTGGTTTGATGAATGATAATGGCGAACCTGCTGTGGTAGAATACAATTGCCGTATGGGCGACCCAGAAACGGAAAGTGTTTTGCCACGCATAGAAAGCGACTTTTTAGAATTGTTAATGGCTGTGGCCGA